>Ga0302237_1000048_pt1 | contig 150620 bp, 141 predicted proteins | sample AAG_UR_Ala_MG_FD_193530 | JGI IMG/M metagenome (GOLD analysis project Ga0302237, IMG submission 193530) | Enriched activated sludge microbial communities from anaerobic digester in WTTP, New Holstein, Wisconsin, United States - AAG_UR_Ala | ecosystem: Engineered > Bioreactor > Anaerobic >... | reverse complement strand
TTTCTACTTTTCCTTGTATTATCTTGTGTCTATATTTGGTACACCACACTATATGATACTGGATAGTATAAACATACCCTCTCCCATAAGTAACTTTTCCCATATGTCACATCCTTTGATTATATGATAACATATGTAATGGTATGATTCTCGTGTTTTTAATGCCTTTAGTTTGTTTTTATATAAACATATGTCGCCACTAACTCATGACTGAAGTCACGAGAATGCGTGGCGACTAATTCAAACTCCCATTCTATTTATCCCTTAATTCGTTATCTGTTCGACATATCTTTTGAAATTGTCCAATATCGCCTGCCATCCTGTTTGCTGCTTCTCAACTGGATAGATGTTTTCCGCCTCGAATGTTTCAATTATCTTAGTCCTCTTGCCTTTGCTTTCAAAGACTATACTCACCTTTCTGCCGTCCTCCAAGGTGTAAGTTATGCATTTATACAATTCTACCCCATCATAAACTCCGCTAAAGTCGAATCCAAAGCTTCCATTCCTAGCTTCCATCCTTGACATGAACCTTCCGCCTACCCTCAAATCATTTTCAGCATATGGGGTGTGCCAGTCATCTGTTGCATTGTTCCATTTTGTTATATGCAGTGGCTCCGTCCAACATTCCCAAACCTTTTCCACTGGTGCCTCGACTATTGTCTCCACCGTTATTTTCACACTTTTTCCTGTTTCCATCGCTGATATCACCTTCCCTTATACTCTGTCGGTAAAAGCACCCAATACATATTGTCTCACGAATTTTCCTCATTTTCTTTTAAAAAACATACAGCTGATCCCAACTAGCTGGTTGGTGCTGTGACAGCTAGTCTTACTCTATTGAGCGTCTTTTAATTTCCTGCCGAAAACGTTCCGAGTGAATTCATAGCCCTTTACTGCTTATAAATACCCAATAATTGAACTCATTCACTTAAGCAGTATTGATATTGATATCCACTATATCAGCAAAAGAACTTATACCACATACAGAATGACCGTAATGCTTTTTACCTTAAAATACTTGAGCAATAAATCCCAGATGGGCCCTGCTGTCATAAATAATAACATTTTCTTTTCGAAGTGCATCGAATAAGAAGGAATGAGATCTTAATCGACTTTGGTTCTGCGATTATTGATTTACTACTTTTCCGCTACAACAAGCATTTCAAAATCCTCTGTCGTGAGACGATCCTCCCTAGAGTAGGCTCCCAGCTTCGCCCCGAAGATTTCTATCTTTTTGAACCCCAGTGATTTAAGTAGCCAGTTTATCTCGCTTGGCATGTAGTATCTTTCATTGCACTCGAGCTCATATTCATTTCCGTCATCATCAGTAAAAGTGATAAGATTATAATCCCTCATAGTCATCAAATCAAAGCGATTGCTATTATAACATGCGCCTTCTTCATTCGTGCCCTTTTCGTGGAAATCATCAATAGAATGAAATAGAGGAAAGAAACCATTAAGAGTTGTAAAAATGAATTTAGCAGAACCCTTTAATGATTTGGTGACGTTTTCCAATATCTGATAGTTCATCTCATCAGTTTCCATCAAAGGAAAACCGCCTTCGCAAAGCATAATGGCTGCATCAAACTGGTTCTCAAAAGGTAGGTTTCTGGCGTCATGTTTAAAAAAATCAATCTTTAGTCCGCTCATCTCAGCTTTTTCTCTGGCTTTTTTCAATTGAGCTTCCGACAAATCAACGCCTGTAACTGAATAACCTCTTTTTGTGAGTTCTATGGAATGCCTGCCTGTCCCGCAACCAATATCAATAATCTGTAAAGATTTATCATAGTTAAGTTCCTTATCTATAAAGTCACATTCACCTATAGTTCCTTGAGTAAAATGCTCTTTGTCATACTGATTCCCATAATTATCAAATAATTTTTCGTACCACTGTTTCATTATCATGTACCCTCCATTTATTGTGTACTAAAATCACCCTGGAATTTAATATGCTTGTCTATCCCGCCATTATCTATACTTGTTTAAATTGCTTTTTATTACATTTAGATTCTTATTTTTCCGCTAGTTTTTTTATACGCTCCAAAGCTCTGGGAAACCTGATATTAAATGTTTCTTCTTGTCCTTGTGGAACATCGGTTTTAACAATTAATGTAGTGACTCCATTTTCTTCGGAAAGGGAATAACTCTCTGTCCCCCCAGTCCACTCTTTTTCACGTTCCTTCTGTCCACTTTCTTGTGTGTCTGTGCCATGCCTGAATAATACGAACTCATTCGGATTAAGTTTCTCTATCCGACTTGTCACACCATAACCACTTACAGATGATATGAACTGGATTTCATTTCCTTCTTTCATTATTCCCTTCATATATGTGCCTTCGTCAATAATATTTGCCCAGTCACGGAATGTTATATCTTCCCAAAGAGTTGCCCATACTCTTTCTTTAGAGGCATCTATTTTAATTGAGAATTGAATTTCTTTCATATTTTTCTCCTTTTGCCGGCGAAAATTTTTTGGTATTCTCTATAACTTCCAGTAGTTTTGTTGGCATTTATTTTTAGTTAATACCCATTGCTGACAATCATTCACTTCATTTACCATCCCTGTGTGCCAGACACCAAGTTTACTGTTGCTTAACCGGCATGTTTTGAAAACCTAATGATTTATCATACCAGAACAAAAAACCGCCCAATCCTGAAGCCCATCACATAATACAGCCTTGAAATTTCATAGCTGAGTTAGCACCCGTTTGAGGCAAAACAAAAAAGGTGATGCGACAAGCTCGTCAGCTGAAAAGTCCAAATTTTAAATCTTCTATTGTTTCAAAATTTTAAGGAAGATTTTTCTTCGCACTTTTATTTGGCTTGAATTTCTTAATTATAATTGAGCGAATTTCAAGCTCCTTACATATATTTTATCCCACTCAGGATGTGTGTCCACTTTTTATGCTAGCATCACTTTTTAGCAAAAAAGTGTGCATTTTCAATGTCCAGACCTATTTGGGACTGTTTTAATCCCCAAAACAACAAAAAGCCCTTGAAATCAAGGGCTTCATATTGTATCAAAATTGGTGTACTTATTGCCGGCTTCACAACCAAATCAAAGTTTACAAAAAGTGTATCGGTATCCCGATACACTTTTTATTACTCTATTATTAGCTTATGTGTAGCTTCGACGTTAGCCTGTTTGTAAAGCACTCCCACAGGGCACATTTCCAATGTCTGATTGAGAACTTTTTCTGCCTTAGCCTCATCTGTTGTCTTTACATTAACCTTTATGTCTACGGTCTCTATAGTAGCAGCTCCCTTGGTAGCTTCAACTACGACTTTCAAAGAATCGAATTCAAGGCGTGATTTTTTTGCAACCATTGCAAATATAGTCGATATGCAGCCTGAAAGTCCCATTAAGGCTAATTCAAGTGCGGTTGCGCCGACATCTTCGCCACCCTGGCTTTCTGGAAGATCTATTAAAATCTCGTGCCCTCTGTCGTTATCCACCTTTGATTGAAAGCCATTAACCCATAAAGCTGTTGATTTCATAATCATAATAAATTGTCCTCCTTAAAATAATTCTATTTATATTCCTAATGCACCATCAATCGCATTCTTATCAAAGCCCACAATAACAGTTCCATTTATATTAAGTACTGGAACTCCACCCTGTCCTGATATCTCAAACATCTCATTTCTTGCATCAAGATCCTTTGAAACATCAGCATCTACAAAATCAACATTCATAGACTTTAAATATTCCTTTGCCTTAACGCACCATGGACATGAGTTTGTTGAATATACTTTTATCATGATAATTCCCTCCTGATCTTTTTATATTCCTATTACATTTTTTTTGAATTAAAATCCTTGTTTTCTATATCCCATCATTCCGCCACTCAGGATATCTATATTGGTGAATCCATTCTTTGAAAGAAGCTTTGCTGCACCCTTCGCCCTTGCCCCGCTATGACATATAACAACAATATTCTTTTCCTTGTACTTCTCAATTCTGTTCAAGTTTGCTGCAAGCTGTCCTGATGGTATGTTCATAACGCCTTTCAGGGCTCCAATCACAGACCTCAGTTCACTGGGCTCCCTTACATCAAGTAGAAGCATCTTTTCCTTATTAACTAGTTTTTTATTAAGTTCTTCCGCACTTATATGTTTTACGCCTGTTCCACCTGCGTTGTTTAATAAGTTTAGTATTGATGAAAAAATACCCACTGTTTATCCTCCTATTTGCTTCTTTCAGGCTAAGGCTTCACGTCTCACCGTATACCCCTTATGGGTATATAATAGCATCTATGCTTGTAAAATACAATACCTAATTTCTCCTCTGTAAATTTTTTGGTACTAGCAATATGCCTAAGCCTTGCACAGACAAGTATCAGAGCTGAGTTTTAATCTGAAAATATTCCAAAGACTCTTGTACGCCTTCGGATTTCTCTGTTGAATCGTTCAATTATATTGTTTGTTCTGATGCGATTCCAATACTCAAATGGTACTGTCATATACGTAATGGATTCTTAAATGCCATCTTCGACCTTTTTTGCAGCTTGATGAAGCTTCATTATTCAAGCTGCTTTTCCATCCCCAAAAACAACAAAAAGCCCTTGAAATCATGGGCTTTTTGTTGTATCAAAATTGGTGTGTTTATTGCCGGCTTCATTGCCAAATCAAAGAGTCGGTTTGTATCCATTTATCAACATATATGCACATCAAAACTCGTTTTCATATCTTTTGAAAAATTCATAGTAAGTACGCACATTCTCTAACTCCATCCACTTTTTTACGCCGACTGGACTCTCATCAAGATCATATATTTTCGCTCCGCGCATAGCAAGCAGGAATGGCGAATGTGTTGATATGATAAACTGACACCCTGAAAATCGTGCTGAATCCTCAATGAATTTCATTAATTCTATCTGCCGTTTTGGAGAAAGACTGTTTTCAGGCTCATCCAATATATATAAGCCATTTTCATCAATTTTTTCAATGAAGTAGCGAAATGCACTTTCTCCGTTCGAATATTCACGCACATTAGCCATCAATTGATTTCTGATAAATTGAGACTGCGTTTTACTTCTAGCAGAATTTACTTTTTTAAGTTGATCATAATCTGCCATGGATTTAATTTGAAAGTGAGAATATTTGGCATCTAAATACTCGTCAAACAGCTTTTCACGTCTTTGGTCAATTCCTTCATTGAGATTGCGGACATTCAGCATATAATCAAATACATCATCACTGGTAATAATTCTGCTATTTTTAGGGATATCTTCTTCAAGCTGCATATTGCACATGCTGACATAATCGGGATAGAAACTGGATTTATTATAGATGGAATCACGGATGATTCCAGTTTTTTCTGCTATCACATTTAATGCTGTTGATTTTCCCGAGCCGTTTCCGCCATATAATATCGTAATTGGTTCAAAATCAATTCTTTCAAAGCCATGCCTTGATAATATCTTGAAAGGATAAATCGAGTCAAAACACGTTCTTTTTTCATTAATTAGAAAGTCAAATTCCATATCATCATTTGGAAATGTAAAAACATTCAAATAAATCATTATCATTTTCCTCATCATGAATATTATAATAAACGACAAAAGCCCTTGAAATCAAGGGCTTTGCATTGTATCAAAATTGGTGTACCTATTTGGTGGAGAATAGGGGGCTCGAACCCCTGACCTCATGGCTGCCAGCCATGCGCTCTCCCAGCTGAGCTAATTCCCCACGATTGTATTATTAAAACTTACTTGATTATTATAACAAAAAAAACTTATCTTGTCATCATTCTTCTTGCTAGTAGAGTCCATCAAGTATAAAATTAATATATATTCAAATGAAGCATTTTTCAATTGTTATTTATTATGCACCTATACATGAGGAGGATGCCTTATGAAACTTACTGTCCTTGTTGACAACAACACTTACATAGACCGCTATTTCAAAGGTGAGCCAGGCGTTTCATACTTCATCGAAGATGGTGAAAGGAGCATTCTTTTTGACACAGGCTACTCCGGCCTTTTTATCGAGAATGCGTCCAAAATGGGCATCGACATCGCCGACGTTGATTACGTGGCGATATCCCATGGACACAATGACCATACCTGGGGACTTGGCCACCTCATAAACAACTTTACCGAGGCGTCAGTTGAACGGGGAGTTTCGAAAACTCCTACCGTGATTGCCCATCCTCATGCGTTCTGCTTTAAGCAGTATCTTACCGGTGAGGAGATTGGCTCTGTTGTATCAGCCGAAACCCTCAGCAGATATTTCAACGTGAAACTCAGCAAGGAGCCTGTATATATTACCCAGAACCTCATTTTCCTCGGCGAAGTGGAGCGTACAAATGACTTTGAAATCATGACACCTTTTGGTAAAGAGTCCTGCAACGGAGTAGTCTCCGATGATTACTGCCTGGATGACACAGCTCTCGCCTACAAATCTTCTAAGGGTCTTGTCATTATTACTGGCTGCTCGCACTCAGGCATATGCAATATAATCGAATACGCGAAAAAGGTGTGCTCTGACGAGAGGATAGCCTGCGTCATAGGCGGATTTCACATGCTCAATCCGCCTGCAGAACTTCTGTCGTCAACCTGCAAATACCTTGGCTACAATGTCTCAGGCGAAGTATATGCAGGGCATTGTACAGACCTTAATTCTAAAATCGAACTGTCCAGATTTGTGAACGTAAGAGAAGTAGGAGTCGGGCTTGTTATTGAATATGACTAAATTAAAAGTTTAAGGCTGTCCTGGACTTTCTGCCAGCCTTCCTATTACCTTGTCTCTCACAGGCGTGGAGAGTATTATGAAGGTCTCAGTATCGCCGAACACCTGAATCTGTCCTATTAGTTTTTCAAGGCTCGCCATTTTGTCAAGACTGGCCTTGAGTATCATGCAGTATGGACCTGTTACATGGTAGCACTCTATTATGCTGTCCTCTTTTTTGAGGAAATCCATGAACTTCTCACGACCTTGGACCTTCATGTCTACATTTATAAGCACATTTATATTGCGGCCCAGTTTTTCCGGACTTATGACGGCTTTGTATCCCTGTATGACTCCTGACTCCTCAAGCCGTCTTACTCTTTCTGCCACCGCGGGCGGACTGAGTGCGACTTTTACAGCAAGGTCCTTCATAGATATTCTGCCATCGTTTTGAAGTATTTTAATTATATTGTAATCAGTAGAATCCATGCCAAATCCTCCTAGAAACCATTATTTATTAATTGCAGCAGACCAACACCCAAAATTAATTAGTGGATTTTTGAATTATAATTATAAAAACAAATCGCATATTATTATTTTAACACTAAAAGCCACAATGTAACAGTATTTATTTAACAATCTTTTTAACTATTCCCGTTAAAGGAGAAACTGTCCATGCAAAACCGCCCTCAAGCTTCATATTCAGATTTTGAAAATCGTGTAGTCGACCGCACTTTGGACATCAACTATGAACAGTTCTTCGAGGATTTTCCCGAGGCAATTTTCATACTGCAGGGCTCAAGTATAGCTGGTTGCAACGAAAATGCTGCTGCACTCTTTGGTTGCCATTCAAAGATAGATCTTGTAGGCCATGATTTTCCAGTCCTTAGCCTTGACAAGACTAAAAAGAGCCTGAGAACACATGAGCAGAATACCTTAATGATTGAATCAGCGCTTAAAGAAGGTCGATGCGATTTTGATACTACATATTTCAGAAAAAACGGCGAAAACTTTCTAGCCAGAACTTCGCTTATAAAGCTGGACTGTGCGTCGGATGACATATGCGCCGCAGTGGTTAGAGATGTAACAAGGTACAGCAAAAACGAAGAAGAGATTAAAAGTCTGGCCTATAAAGACAGTCTTACAGGTCTCTACAACAGAAGATACTTCTTGAAACATTTAAAGGAACTTCTTAGCTCTGCGGATAACAAACCAATAGCCGTACTTTTTTTCGACCTCGACGGCTTCAAAAAGATAAACGACAACCTCGGCCATGCCAACGGTGACAAGCTGCTGCAGGTTGTGGCGAAAAATCTCAAGCGTATAATTGGCCTTGAAAGCAGTGTAGCCAGAATCGGCGGAGATGAATTCATAACGGCAATTGAAAACTACTACGATGAGGATGAGATTATAGAGCTGGCAAATTCGATCGTCGAATTTTTCAGGCAACCGTTCATATTTGACACGCATATCTTCCATATGTCAGTCAGCATCGGCATAGCGCTCTACCCTTCAAACGGGGATGACGTGGAGTCGCTGATTAAGAATGCTGACATAGCAATGTACAAGGCCAAGGAAAGGCCTGGCAGTTGTATAGAATTTTTCTCGCCAAATCTGAACGAGAAGATAAACAGTGCATTCGTGCTAGAAAACAATCTTTGGTTCGCACTTGACAAAAAAGAATTCCACCTCGAATATCAGCCTATAGTGGACATCGATTCGGGAAAGGTTGTTGCTGCAGAATCACTTCTGCGATGGAAAAGCTCAAAGCTGGGACTTGTCCCTCCCTACAGCTTCATCCCAATAGCCGAGGAGAACAACCTCATAGTCCCGATTGGAAAATGGGTTCTTCGCGAGGCATGCTTTCAAAATAAAAAATGGCAGGACATGGGCCTTTCACCTATCACGGTGGCTGTCAACGTATCTCTTAAGCAGTTTGAGCAGGATGATTTTGTCAAGACAGTATCAAAGACCCTGAGGGAAACGGGACTTGAGCCAAAATACCTTGAGCTTGAAATAACTGAAAGCATACCTGTTGAGAATATATCTCATACTATTGATGTACTTTCACGGCTCAGCGACCTTGGAGTAAAGCTTTCAATTGATGACTTTGGAACAGGCTACTCATCGCTTGGCCAGCTCAAGAAACTGTCGATAGACACGCTCAAGATTGACAAGAGCTTCGTAAGCGATATAAACATAAACACCGACAATACCCAGATAGTCTCCACTATTATAGCCATGGCCAACATACTCAATCTTCAGGTTGTTGCAGAAGGCATAGAGACAGACAATCAGCTGGGATTCCTAAGGGACAACAGCTGCAGCATGGGTCAGGGATACCTTTTCAGCAGGCCGCTTGGCAAGGAAGCCTTCGTAGAATTCCTCATTGAGAACAATTCACTGTCCAATGGCTAGGCAACATTGCTTAACGAACTTAATATTTGTATATAAAAAGCTCCGGGTGTTGGTCCCAGAGCTTTTTATGTCTTTTCACATGTAATATTTTCATTTTATTAACCCGGCACCGACGGCACTATTATCTTAAGATCCTTATCCTTGTGTATGAATGTAATTTGAAGAGTGCCGAATATTTCAGCCTCCAGCTTTTCCCTCGGCAGCTCTTTTGACATTTGAACAAATCCGTCAAGGTCCTCTAGGCTTTCCTGATACAGCTTAATCTCAACTTGCTCAAGTGCCTGCGCCAGTTTGCCGACATCTCCCAGTGCCATCTGAAATACTATGTTTATGGATACATTTGAAAACATCTTAAAGTCAAGTATCCAGCCCCCGCTTTTTGAAATTGCCTCTCTGGCATGCGCTATAACAGTATGCCTTTCATGTCTTGTTGAAGAATTCAGCCTTATGAAATTGGGTATCATGCGCACTTGCCTCCCCTGAGATTACATGTCAAATCACACTATCGAAATGAGCACATAAATTATTTCAGCCGCCGTATCAGTATCATTGATGAACTTGTGCTTCATGTTGGGCAGTATTCTAACTGAATCCCCTTCACTCAGCTTGTATGGAATGTCGTCAAGCACTATTGTCGGATTTCCTTCCAGAACGAGGGCGATCTCCTCCTGGGCGTGCATCCAATGCTCCTCACTGGGCTGCGAATTCGCCTCGAGCTTCATTGTAAGCATTTCAACGCCTGATGATTTCATATAGTCACTAGTTAGCATCTCTGAAACAACATGAACATTGTCTGACCTGTAAATCCTTTTGCGATCCTCTTTCCTTAGTATCAGGAGGCTGTGGTCTATCTCATTTATGAACAGCGTAAAAAGCGGTATGTTGAGAGCATTTGCAATCGCCTTGAGCGCGTTGAGAGATGGATTGGCCAGGTCTCTTTCTATCTGGCTTAGCAGGGAAGTGCTGAGTCCCGTAAGTTTCGAAAACTCTCGTATGTTGTAGCCCTTTGATTTTCTGTGTTCGTGTATTGTCTTTCCGACGCTGTAATCTGTCATTGCAAATCTCCTTATTCCAATAAATTTCTTTTATTTAATTATACCATTTTTTGAATCCAGTATTCATTTGTTTATTATAATAAACTTTGTGATTATATATTGAATTTTATGTCCGCATCGGCTATAATTTGTTTAATGCTAATATATGTTTCAAGCAGCTTGGTTTTGTAAATATAACTATTATGATGATGTTTAAGCTAAAATAAAAATTTTATAAAGCGAGGTAATTGGCATGGATGAAAAGACTGTTGTGGCCGGCATGAGCATCTCGGAATGGAAGGGCAAATTTCCGCTCATAGAGAAGATCATGAATCTCGAAGAGGCTTTCTGGACAAACGGAAAGTACGAGAGCTTTGAAGATGCAATCAAGAAGATTGAAATCGGAATGGATGACGTAAAAGATGCTGAGGAAAGGCTAAAAAGATTCGCTCCGTATATTGCCAAGGTATTCCCGGCGACAAGGGAGGCTGGCGGTATAATAGAATCTCCAACTGTTAGAATACCCAAGATGAAGGCAGAGGTCGAAGCCTTCTACAATACTCAAATAAAGGGCGAGCTTCTTCTTAAATGCGACAGCCATCTTGCCATATCGGGTTCGATAAAGGCCAGGGGCGGCATATATGAGGTGCTCAAGCACGCCGAGGAACTTGCGATTGAAGCAGGTCTGCTCAGCGCAGAAGACGACTATTCCAAACTAGACAGCGACGATTTCAGGAGCTTCTTCTCGGGCTACTCAATAGCTGTAGGCTCCACAGGCAACCTTGGCCTTAGCATAGGAATAATGAGCGCTCAGCTAGGCTTCAAGGTTTATGTCCACATGTCGTCAGACGCCAAGCAGTGGAAAAAGGATCTTCTAAGAAGCAAGGGCGTTACTGTTGTCGAATACGAGTCTGACTACAGCATAGCCGTTGAGGAAGGCAGGAAGCAGTCTGAAGGCGACCCTAAGATGTACTTTGTGGACGATGAGAATTCAAAAAATCTTTTCATGGGCTATGCTGTGGCCGCTTCAAGGCTCAAAGGCCAGCTTGACAATTTGGGCGTAAAGGTTGACAGCGAACATCCTCTGTTTGTATACTTGCCATGCGGCGTCGGCGGCGGACCTGGCGGCGTGGCCTTCGGTCTAAAGCTCATGTTCAAGGACAACGTACATTGCTTCTTTGCAGAGCCTACGCATTCTCCTTGCATGCTAATTGGCCTCATGAGCGGGCTTCACGATAAGGTATGTGTGCAGGACTTCGGCATAGACAACAAGACAGCAGCAGACGGCCTTGCAGTGGGAAGAGCCTCAGGCTTTGTCGGCAAGGTGCTTGAAAACCTGATAAGCGGCAGCTATTCCGTAAAGGACGAGACTATGTACATGATGCTAAGCAAGATGATAGACTCAGAGGGCATCAAACTCGAACCTTCAGCTCTTGCCGGCGTTCCAGGACCTGCAATGCTGCTTGACGATCCACTCGGTCAGGAATACATCAAGGCAAGAGGGCTCGAGACATTCATGGACAACTCATCGCACATAGCATGGGCTACAGGCGGCAGAATGGTCCCTGCGGATATAATGGACGAATACTATGCTATAGGAAAGAGATTGATTGAAGAGCTCTAAAAATATAATGCTTGGCTGCACGGCATCTTCGTAAGCTAGCATTCAGCAAATAAAAAAACGGAAAATCTTTTATATCACAATAAAAGATTTTCCGTTTTTTTGTCGTATGCGAAATTAATGTAGTAGATATTTTACTTTTTTATGTCTTTAAACGCTATTTCAAGCGACTCTCTGCTCGCTTTTATGGCAACTTCTATATCTTCTCTTGTATGGGCATAGGAGAGGAACCAGCCCTCGAACTGCGCAGGAGGGATTATTATGCCTCTTGCAAGCATCTCCCTAAAGTACACAGCATATCTTGCCGTATCGCATCTTATTACGTCGTCGTGGCTCTCCATGGGGCCTTTACCCAGGAAGAGGCACACCATTCCCTTTGCCCTTGTCACGCATGCGTCTATCGAGAGCTCTTCAATTATGCTCTTTAGCCCCTCTTCAAGCCTGATGGCATTCTCCTCAATCTGGCTGTACACTTGCGGATTGTCCCTTAGGTACTCAAGCGTCCTCATTCCCATATGCATGGCCAGCGGATTGCCCGAGAGGGTGCCCGCTTGGTATACGCTGCCAAGCGGCGATACCATGCTCATTATCTCTCTTTTGCCGCCGTATGCCCCGACAGGCAATCCTCCGCCTATTATCTTGCCCAGACATGTTATGTCCGGCTCCACTCCGTAAAGTCCCTGAGCACAGTCATATGAAAGCCTAAACCCCGTTATCACCTCGTCGAATATCAGGAGAGCCCCGTTTCTTCGAGTTATCTCGCGAAGCGCCTCAAGAAAGCCTTCTCTTGGAGGCACTACTCCCATGTTGCCTGCGACTGGCTCCACTATTACAGCTGCAATGCCGCCACTGTTTTCGCCGAATGCGGCTTCCACCGAATCCATGTCGTTATACCTGCACACTATTGTGTCCTTTATTACGTCTTGAGGAACTCCTGGAGTCGTCGGAACTCCAAACGTCAGCGCCCCTGAGCCCGCCTTTACAAGAAGCGAGTCGCAGTGGCCGTGATAGCAGCCCTCGAATTTTATGATTTTGTCCCTTCCCGTGTATGCCCTTGCAAGCCTGAGCGCGCTCATGGTCGCCTCTGTGCCCGAGTTGACCATCCTGACCATGTCCATACCCGGCAAGGCCTCGCAAATAAGTCTGGCCATCTTCACCTCTGTTTCTGTGGGCAGTCCAAAACTTGTGCCTCTTCTTATGACCTCTTCCACGCCTTCATATATATAGTCGGGTGAATGTCCCAGTATCAGCGGCCCCCACGAGCAAACAAAGTCAATGTAGGTGTTGCCGTCTGCATCGATTACACTGCTGCCCTTGCCGCTTTCGATGAAAACCGGATCCAGTCCTACGGATTTGAAAGCCCTCACCGGACTGTTGACGCCGCCCGGGATGTACTTTTTAGCATCTTCGTATATCTTTTTAGACATTGCGTGCTCCATTATTCTCTCCTCAGCTTTCTGGCTATTTCCTTTGCAAAATATGTTATGATGATGTCGGCTCCAGCCCTTTTTATTGATATTAGCGACTCCATTATTGCGCCCTCCCCGAGTATGCCGCTGTCCACAGCATTCCGTAGCATGGAATATTCTCCGCTGACGTTGTAAGCAGCCACAGGAATATTTGTCGAGTCCTTGACCCTTCTTACAATGTCAAGGTAAGAAAGCGCAGGTTTTACTATTATCATGTCGGCGCCCTCTCGTATGTCGGCTCTGGCCTCGCGGAGCGCCTCGTCTGAATTGGCCGGATCCATCTGGTAGGTCTTCCTGTCCCCGAATGAAGGAGCCGAGCCTGCGGCGTCCCTGAACGGTCCGTAAAACTCCGATGCGTATTTTACGGCGTATGACATAATTCCAACGTGCTTGTAGCCGTTCTCGTCAAGATGGTCCCTTATATACCCCACTCTTCCGTCCATCATGTCTGAAGGCGCCACCATGTCTGCGCCTGCCTTGGCATGGCTGAGCGCTATCCTCGATAGGTACTCGAGCGTCCTGTCGTTTTCCACTCTCCCCGTCTCGGTTAGCATCCCGCAATGGCCGTGGTCTGTGTACTGGCACATGCATACGTCCGTTATTACATACATGTCAGGATGCTGGGCCTTTATACTCTTAACAGCCTTTTGTACCACACCTGCGTCCCTGTAGGCTTCACTTCCAAAGGCATCCTTTATGTCAGGCACTCCAAAGAGCAGCACTGCGTTTATTCCAAGCCTCTTAAGCTCGCCTATCTCTTCTGCAAGCATGTCCGCGGAAAAATGGAAATTCCCAGGCATTGAAGGTATCTCCCTCTTTTCGCCCTCACCCTCTATTACGAATATGGGATATACAAGCTCGCTTGGGCTGAGTCTAGTTTCCCTCACTAGGCTTCTTATGGCCTCGCTCTCCCTTAGCCTTCTTCCTCTGGTCCTTGGATACATCTCCTACACCTCCGCGTTTTTCATCATTGCTTCTATCATTCCATCTATTGTATATTCCGCCGCCTGCAGCTGCGGTCTTAGCCCGTTTTTTTCAAGCTCCAGGCTTGTTATTGGGCCGATCGATACAAGTATTTTTTCCTCAAGCAGCCTCTTGCCTTCCTCGCCAATTAAGTTTGTGAAATTTCTGACAGTAGAGCTGCTTGTGAAGGTTACATAGTCAGCCTTTTCAAGCTCAGCAACTGTCCGCTCCGAATCCTGTATCTCCTTTGGCGTTGCCGCTTCATAGGTAATCACCTCGTCGACATGGCACTCCCTTGAGAGCAGCTCCACAAGCTCTCGTCTTGCGCCCTTCGCCCTTGGCAGGAGCACTCTGCTGTCCCTTGTTATGGTGGGCAGCAGGTTTGCCGCCACGCTTTCGCCAATGTATTCGGAAGGCACTATATCCGCCCTTATTCCCCGCCCCATGAGGGCAGCCTCGGTCGCCGGCCCTATGGCGGCTACAGTCATACCGTATAAGCTTCTTGAGTCTAGCCCTGCTGAATACAGTCCTTCAAAGAATATATCAACGCCATTTGCGCTTGTGAATACTATGTGGGTATAGCTTTTGATATTTTCAATAGCCCTATCCAGAACCCCTCCATGAGTCTCCTTTACTATCTCAATTGAGGGAATCTCGACTGCCTCGGCCCCCAGTTCCCTGAGCCTCTTTGAAAGTGAGCTCGCCTGATGCCTTGCTCTCGTCACTATGACTCTTTTGCCAAACAGGGGCAGCCTTTCAAAGAACGCGAGCTCGTCCCTTAACGCCACTACGTCGCCTATGGCTATCAGCGAAGGGGATTTTAATCCCGCCTTTGAAGCCTCCTGCTCAATGCCTGCAAGACTTGCTACAGCCACCTTCTGCTTTCCTGTTGTGGCCCAGTTAATTACGGCCACAGGCGTATCCGGAGATTTCCCGTTTTCAATGAGTTTCATGGAAATATGCCCGAGGTTTTCCATGCCCATTAAGAACACCAGCGTTCCCTTGAGTTCCGCCAGCGCTCCCCAGTCGTTCCGTTCGCCTGCCGCCAGATGCCCTGTTATGACGTGGAAAGAGTCGGCAAGACCCCTGTGGGTTATGGGTATACCTGCGTATGCAAGCCCGCCTACTGCTGATGATATGCCCGGAACCACTTCGAACTCCACTCCGCTTTCCCTGAGCTGCAGTGCTTCCTCTCCGCCTCTTCCGAACACGTACGGGTCTCCGCCTTTTAGCCTCACTACCAGCTTGCCTTCGAGCGCCTTGTCCGCAATGAGGTGGCTAATATCCTCCTGGGTCATCTCATGGTTTTGCGGGCTCTTGCCTGCGTATATGAGCTCGCAGCCCTGCCTTGCGCTTAACAGGTATTCGCTGTTTATCAGCCTGTCATATATTATGACGTCAGCTTTTTTTATGAGCTCCATTCCTTTTATAGTTATGAGTCCATAGTCCCCGGGGCCAGCGCCCACAAGATATGCCTTACCCTTCATGTTGACTCAGCTCCTTTAGCATCATTTCCGCCAGCTTCCTTCCAAGCTCTGCCTCTTCGCCCCTTCTTCCCCCCACGCTCATACGCAGTATCCTGCTGCCGTCCTCTGTGCCCAGGAACCCCTCAAGGCGAAGCCTTTCGCCGTCTATGCTGCAGTACGCTCCTATGGGCATGTGGCAACCTCCTCCGGAAGCGGCCAGGAACGCCCTCTCTGCGGCTGTCTGTATGCAGGTTTCGCTGTCGCTTATTGAGTCTGCAAGCTCAATGAGCCTCTTGTCATCTGATCTGATTTCTATTGCAAGCGTCCCTTGTGCGGGCGCCGGCAGGAAACTCTCATAACTCATGTACTGGCTTATCCTGCCCTCGAGTCCCAGCCTCTTGAGTCCTGCGGCTGCCAGCATTATCCCGTCCAGATTCTGCTCCTTCAGTTTTTCAAGCCTTGTCACGATATTACCTCTTATGCCTGCAGTATTTATATCCGGTCGTATAGCCGCCAGCTGGCTTTCCCTTCGCTTGCTGCCTGTGCCTATAATGGCTCCCTTGGGAAGTTCTCCTATGTCGCTTACGCCTTCTCTTAGCACAAGTGCGTCTCTTGGGTCCTCTCGCAAAGGCGATTTGCAAATCAGAAGACCTTCAGGCGTTTCCGAAGGCATGTCCTTCATGCTGTGCACAGCCATGTCTATATCTCCGCTCAGGAGCTCTTTTTCAATCTCTTTTACAAAAAGTCCCTTGTCACCTATCTTATCCAATGCAACGTCAAGTATCCTGTCGCCCTTTGTCTTTATTACCTTTATTTCAAACTGCGCCTCTGGATTCTTCTCCTTCATCCTGGCTATGACCCATTCAGTCTGAGCCAAGGCCAGCGCGCTTCCCCTGCTGCCTACTTTAATCTTCATATTCTCGTACCATCCTCGCAATTTCTTCGTTGCCCATAACAGCCGCTTTCCTTAGCAATTTCGCCCTCTGCTCCTGGTCTCTTTCTGAGAGTCTAAGCAGGTCTCTCAGTCTCCACAGTAGCTCAAGCTTATCTCCATAGTCCTCGCCGTAGGCATTCTCAAGCTCCCTCATGATGACTCCGCAAAGTGCCGGGCTTTTTCCCTGCGTGGAGACGGACATTACAAGGCTGCCTCTTTTGAGCATGGAAGGGAATATAAAGTCCGAACCCTGCTGCCTGTCCGATCTGCAGCAAAGTATGCCCATGTCTCTGCAGTCCTGCAGTGCCTGCTTGTTTGCCTCCTCACTCGAGGATGCCGCAATCACCATGAAGCAGCCTGCAATGTGCCTTTTGTCGTATGGCTCCTTTACTATCTCAACACTTCCCGCAAGACCTTCAAAACCCTCGGATATTTCCGGTGCTATCACCTTAACTTTGGCTCCAAAGCTTAGCAGGGTTGCAGCCTTTGACAGAGCGACAGTCCCGCCCCCTACTACGGCTGCGTCTCTTCCGTCGAGCTGTATCATGACCGGCATAAACATTGCATCACTCCCCTTCACCGCATCCCAGCCCGAAAATGTCATCCAGCATGCAGGCGTATTTTCTCGCCTCATTTCCGTCAAGCTCCTTGAGCTTTTGGACCGGCTCCCTAATTAGCTTTTTAAGCGAGGATGATATCATCTTTTCAACCACCCTGAGCTCCCGTTCATTTAGCTCAACCTTCCTGGCTATATACCCAAGTGTTTCTTCCTTTATAGCCGCACATCTGCTGTTAAGGCCTCCTATTACGGGGTCTACGCATGTTCTTGCGAGCCACCTCATGTATTCCTCGGCTCTTTTGTTTACAATGTCGCTTGCCTCTGCCGCAAGCTGAGCTCTGCATGCCTCGTTTGACCTTGCTATTTCAGATATGTCATCCATGCAGTACAGCTCAACATGTTCTGTAGAGCCTACAATTGGATCCACATCCCTTGGAATTGCCATGTCCATTATAAGGAGCCCCTTCTCTCTGGTTCCCAGTTCCTTTGCCTCCACCACATGATGAGGCGACGAAGTAGCGCATATGAGCACGTCGCACCTTGAAATGGCCTCGTATCTGTCCTCGTAAGCAACTGTGCTTATTCCCATTTCAACCAGCCAGTCAGACGATTCCCTGTTGCTAAGTCCCTTTCTGCCTGCGACAACTTCTACGGACAGCGGTTTTTCGGCAAGCAGATGCTCTAGACTCAGCCTGCCGGTCTCGCCAAGTCCTATTAGCAGGGCTCTTTTGCCGGCGAGCCCTCCGGCCTTTTCAGCAAGGAGCTTCACGCCTATATATGCCACGGAAAGCGGAAGTGTTGATATGCCGAGCGTGCTCTTTATATGCCTAGCGCAGCTTATGGCGTTCATGAACAGCCTGTTTAGCGCTTTGCCGCTGCTTTTGCACTCGAGCGCAAGTGCGTGAGCGCTCTTAACCTGAGAGAGTATCTGGTCTTCGCCTATTACCATGGAGTCAAGCCCTGCGGCAACCCTCATAAGATGCATAGCCGCGTTGGTGCCTGTTTTTTTGTACAGGCTGCCGCCGGGCATTCCGCCTTCCCCGGCCATGCCCTCATACATCTTTTCTATTTCGCTTTGAACCCTATCCCAATCGCTTGCCGCATAATAAAACTCGCTCCTGTTGCACGTGGATATTATTACGGACTCAGCGCCAAGCGAGCTGGCCAGCTTCTCCATAGCCTTTCTTGCTGCGCTCTGCGTAAATGCGGCCTTTTCCCTTATTTCTGAGTTCGCTGTCTTATGGCTTACGCCCACAACCCCTATTTCCATTTCAACCCTCCAAGCTGTCCTGCCTAGCCTTGCTCACTGCTCCCAGTCTGCCTTCTGTGCTCTGCAGCTGCTTCAATTGCAGCCTGCATGGCGCACTCGATTGTGCCGCATATGCTGCCGTATTCCATTTGCGGCCTGTTTATCATAACAGCCTTTATTCCTTCGGCTCTTGCGGCCCTTAGTTTTTCAATGGTGCCGCCTTCCGCTCCTCCGTCTTTTGTAACAATGAAGCTGATATTGTACGCCCTTATCAGCTCGCGGTTCATGCTCTCCGAAAACGGACCCTGCATGCCTATTATCCTCGATGGCTTTATCCCAAGCGCCTCGCATTTTCCTATTACGCTGCTGGTAGGCAGCACCCTCGCATAAAGCCTGTCTAGCTCTATTTTGGCCGTGAACTCCTCGAGAGTGTTGCTTCCTGTAGTAAGGAGCACGTTGCCCTCACTGCACGCGAGAAAATCGGCCGCCTGAGCCGTCGAATCGAATCTGAGCGCTTCAGGGAATCCGCCGCACTGCGTCTTAGCCCTTTCGTATCTCACATAAGCTATTCCAAGGCGCCTGGCGCATTCGATGGCGCTCTCAGACGCCCGGGCCGCATAAGGGTGGGTGGCATCGAGTATGCACCTGATTCCTCTATCCAGAACAAGCTGCTCCATTTCGCTTGAAGTCAGCCTTCCGGACCGGGTCTGGATTCCGGCAACTTCGCCTGCAAGCGATTCGCCGTACTCCGTCGCCGTGCTCAGAAGCACCCTTGCTCCCTTTTTCGCCAGCAGCTCTGCCAGCGCCCTCGAGTCGCATGTCCCTCCAAGCAGCAGAATCATAGCTTGTAGCCCCTTGGCGTTATGATTCCCAGCTCGGATGTGTAAGTTTTCGAGTTGCCTATTATGACCGTCGTCAGCATGTCTATCTCATGGCTTAGCATTTCTCCCAGCGTCGTTGCTGTCGCTGACTGTCCATCCCTCATGGCGCTGTGGACTATGCCCACTGGAGTGCTCTCGTCCCTGTGCCTCATTATGATGTTTCTTGCCTTTTCTATATGCTCCCTTCTCCCCTTGCTTCTTGGATTGTAGAGGCATATGACAAAATCAGCCTGCGCTGCGCATTCCAGCCTCTTTTCTATGACATTCCAGTCCGTAAGGAGGTCGCTAAGGCTTATCGTGGCGTAATCGTGCATTAGCGGGGCCCCAAGGCATGCTGCTGCCGAATTCGCCGCCGGCACTCCCGGCACAATCTCTATGTCAGTCTCAGTGCCGCTTTCTGCCGCGATTTCGAGCATTATCCCCGCCATCCCGTAGACGCCGCAGTCGCCGCTGCTCACAAGAGCAACAGTCTTTCCCTCTCCCGCAAGCTCCAGCGCCGCCCTGCACCTTTCAGTCTCGCGCTTCATTCCGTAACCCAAGACCTCCTTGCCGGAAATCATATCGATTATAAGATCTATGTACGTCTTATACCCGATTACAGCCTCAGACCGCTCTATGGCTTCGATGGCCGCGCCGGTCATGTGGGCTCTTCCGCCCGGTCCTATGCCTACAACGAATATCTTGCCTTCCTTCATCATGCTTCCTCCCATATAGATATGGCAACGCCGTTGCCCGTCTTCTTGCCAAGAAGCATCCTTCCGCCGCCTGAGGCTATTAAGCCGCAGGGCTCGCAGACTCCGCCCACTCCCACGGAAGCCCTCACAAAGCCAGACTCTGCAAAGTCGCCTTCAACGTCCAAAATCCGCTCCTTGTCTATAAAGCAGGCCTGCGCACCGTAGTACTTTGCCGCCTCGAGTATCCCGGCCTCATCTCTTTTTATGTCAATGCTGGCAAGCTTATTTATGCTGCGATTGTCAATGCCCAAGCCCTCGAGCTCCCTGTCAATAAGCGCCTGGATCGCCTCGGCGCTCGTACCTCGCCTGCAGCCAATCCCTATCACTGTGCTTTTTTCTATAAGGTATGCGCAAGGAACTTCCTCCCTCCAAGGCACCCTATTTGTGACTCTAATTATCCCTGCAGCTTCGCAGCCATCTCTGTAGGTGATTATGCCTTCCGGAAGCTCAGTGTTTATCTCTCTTTTGGAGTCTATTGCCACAGCTTCGCCGTTTACGATGAGCGCTGTTACCCGCTTTGCGTCCTCAAAGCTGTCTATTGTGCAGCCGAGGCTTCCAGCCAGAGTGTCTACTGCGATGCGCCCTCCAGCATCTGATGCCGTAGTGATGACAGCTCTTGCCCCCGTAAGCTTTTCTATAAGCTTGGCTGCCTCATTGGCCCCTCCTATATGTCCCGAAAGCAGGCTTATGACAAAGCCTCCCTGCTCGTCCATGACGAGAACAGCCGGGTCGGAGCTTTTTGAGCGCAGATGAGGCGCAATGGCTCTTACCGCTATGCCGCAGGCTGTTATGAAAATTATTATGTCATACCTGCAGAACATTTCTCCAGCAAGCTCCGCAATCGGCCTGTCTATCGGCCTGTCTATCGGCCTATCTCCGGCTTCGCAGTACTTGGGCATTGCGTATATGTCCAGCCCCCCGAGTTCTTTCCTGAGCCGCCTGGCCATGCCGACCCCATTTTTTGTAACTGTAACAGCAGCCCAAGCCTTATTCTGCATTGCCGCCTCTGTAGCCGTGTGAGAATGCAGGGTCGTAGAGCTTTGAGCGGGAGTACTCGTCTCCCAGAAACCCACCCACCAGTATCTGGGCTGTCTTTTCTATACCGGCCTCCCTGGCCTTGTCTGCTATGTCTGAAAGCGTACCTTCCACTATCTTCTGGTCGCTCCAGCTTGCCTTTTGGACTATGGCCACCGGCGCACTTTCTCCGTAGTGGGGTATAAGCCTTCTGGCCACCTCGTCTATCATGTGCACTGAGAGGAATATGGCCATTGAAGCCCTGTGGGATGCCAGGCTCTCCAGGCTCTCCTTTTCCGGCACAGGGGTCCTGCCCTCCAGCCTTGTGCATATTACTGTCTGCGATATGTCCGGCAGCGTAAATTCCCTTTTGAGCGCCGCCGCCGACGCTGTGAAGGAGCTGACCCCCGGCACCACTTCGCAGTCTATGCCGAGCCTGTCGAGCTCGTCTATTTGCTCTCTTATGGCGCCGTATATGCTCGGATCGCCCGTGTGGAGCCTTGCCACGTTCTTGCCGTCGCTTGTTGCTTCCTGCATGACTGATATTACCTGCTCCAGCGTCATGCCGGCGCTGTCGTATATGCTGCAACCAGACTTTGCGCATTCGAGCAACTGAGGATTTACAAGCGAGCCTGCGTATATTATCATGTCTGCGCTTTCAAGCAGCCTTTTGCCTTTTATTGTAAGGAGCTCCGGATCTCCCGGTCCAGCCCCTATAAAGTATACTTCGCCCATCATTTTATCCCGCCCTTTTTGACTAGTATTGTCGAAAGATACGGCACCTTCTTTTCAAGGAGCCTGTCTATGTCTCTTGAAAGCTCTTCGCTTTCCGTGCCGCACATTGATGCCAGGGCGAAACTGCCTTCAAGCCCTCTGTCCGAAAGCTCCCGTGCCAGCTTTTCCGAAAGTCCGGACGGCTTCATTATAACAATATTGTCGGCCGAATCGAGGACGCATTTGATACCGTTTTCATTTTTTCCAAGCGGCACTATTGAAAGCGTCTCGTCCCCCATCGCAAGCGGCACCCCGGTCCTAGCTGCAGCCAGGCTGAAAGAGTTGACTCCCGGTATAACCTCGGCGAGCTCCGGCGCCCTAAGATAAGCCATCATGTTGAGGTAGGTGCTGTAGAGCATTGGGTCTCCAAGGGTTATGAAGGCAACATCCATGCCCTGCTCAAGGAGCCTGTCTATGCATTCGGCGCAATCCCTCCAGCAGCCTTCCATTAGCCCCTGCTCATATTCCATAGGAAACGTCATCTCTATTATCTGGGCCGCGTCTCCTATATGTCCCTTTGCTATTTCAAGCGCGAAGCTGCTCTTTCCAGCTGCGCTCCTTGGTGATATTATTGCATCGGCCTGGGACAGAACCCTTGCGGCCTTTATTGTAATTAGCTCCGGGTCTCCCGGTCCCACTCCCACTGCGTAAAGTTTTCCTTTCAAAAAATCACCTCAAAACCCGCAAGAAGCCCCTGGCTTTAGCCATGGGGAGGAATGCGGTATATTTTGTATTTCTATTGATATTTTTCTTCAATAGCGGGTATGATATAACCATAGAAAGGTGGTGATATTATGCTATGCACTATGAAGATAAAGCTTGTTCCAAGTCAAGAACAATTCGATGCTCTGCTTAGAACCATGAAGCAATTCAATCTGGCTTGCAATCAAATCAGCAAAATTGCCTTCGACAGCAAGACCTTTTCTAAAATCAAATTGCAGAAAATCTGCTATTACGATATTAGAAATGAGTTCGGCCTGTCCTCTCAAATGGTTGTTAGAGCCCTAGGCAAGGTATCCGAAAGCTACAAATTCAACAAGAATACTTTGCATACTTTCAAGGAAACCGGCGCTATGGTCTATGATGATAGGATATTGTCCTTCAAAGGCATTGAAATTGCGTCAATACTGACTCTTGATGGCAGAACCGAAGTCCCAATGCTGATAAGCAGCTACCACAACGAGATGCTTTGCGGCAATCGTGTCCGTGGCCAAGCCGACCTTATCTTGCAAGATGGAACATTCTATCTATTGCTAGTGGCAGAAATCCCTGAAAGCGTCCCGTTTTCTCCAGAAGGGCATATCGGCGTTGACCTTGGCATCAAGAATATTGCAGTTGACAGCACTGGAGAAGTTTTCTCCGGTGCAAAAGTCAATGCGCTTAGAGCAAGGCATAGAAAACTTCGCGCCAAGCTCCAATCCAAGAAAACCAAATCAGCCAAGAAGCTTCTGAAAAAACGCTCTAAGAAAGAGCGACGCTTCGCTTCCGATGTTAACCATTGCATCAGCAAAAGACTTGTTGAGAAAGCTAAAGGCACTCAGTCTGCGATTGCACTGGAAGACCTTAAAGGTATTCGCAAACGCACTGAGAAAACGGTTAGAAAAGCTCAGCGCTCTCAACATTCGTCTTGGGGATTCTATCAACTCCGCCAATATGTTGAATATAAGTCTGCGATAGCAGGTGTTCCGGTTGTGCTTGTTGACCCTCGAAACACATCAAGGACTTGCCCACTCTGTGGGCATATCGACAAGAAGAACAGACCAAACAGAGACACATTCCATTGTCAACGTTGTGGGTACGCTGCCCCAGCCGACATTGTTGCAGCTGTGAACATAGCTCGAAAAGCTTTGTAATGCAGCTGTGGCTGCTGTCAGCCAGCCATACGCAGGAGCTTATTCTTTGGCTACTTGCAATCCTCCGAATTTATTCGTGGGGTAGCTGACATCCTGTCTGCAGATATAATGTAAATTCCGTTCTCGGCGTTCATCATAGTATTTCCTCCAATGCGTCTGCCCCTGGATACGCTCATGTGGACTATGTCTATGTCGCCATACCCTGACTCCTCAAGCAGCCTTATCATTAGAGCCGCATTCTCGAGCGTTATGAAATTGGCCACAACCCTTCCGCCAGGAGAGAGGGCCACTTCCATCCATTCGAATATGGCCTCCAGCCTGCCCGCGCTGCCTCCTATGAAAACCCTGTCTGCCTTTCCAACGTGCACGAGCGATTCCGGAGCGGTTCCCTTTATTATGTTTATGTTCCGAACGCCAAACCGTGCTGCATTCTCCCTTATGAGACTTATTGCCTCATCGTTCTTATCGATTGCATGCACAATGCCGCTTTTGCATACGAGCGCCGTCTCTATCGAAACCGAGCCTGTTCCGGCTCCTATGTCCACGACCGTGCTGTCGGAATGGAGCCTTAGCTTAGATATCACAACGCTGCGCACTTCCTCCTTAGTCATTGGCACCTGGCCTCTTTCAAACATAGAATCGGGCATGCCGCCTGTCATGCTGCTCCAGCCGTTAGTCATCGCAAATCACCACCACACACATGTCATAGACTCTCGACACGGCTGCATCTTCCGCCTTGACGCGGCTTATCTTCTCGTTTTCGTATGAAAGGTTTTCTCCTATATACACGATCTTATCACCCAGCCCTTTCTCAACAAGCACCTCGGCTATGGCCTCTGGGCTCCACTTGCCGTCTGTCAGCAGCCCCACGGCCTTGTGTCTTAATGAAAGCTCCGCAAAATCCAGTTCCCTGCCATGCACACTTCCCATAAAGGCCTCGCTCCAGCTCATCCCGAGCCTTGAGAACATGTACTGCAGCGAGCCAATGCCAGGCACAACATTTAGCTCTTCGCTCTTAAAATGCCTGAGCAAAAATGAAAGCATGCTGTAGAAGCAGCTGTCGCCGGAGACCAGGACAGAAATCTTCTTGTGTCTGTTTTGCCTAATATGCTCAACTGCCTCGGCAAGGCCCCCAATCTCATACACAGCCTTGCCTCCAAGCTCGAGTCCCTGCAGGAGCCTGGCGCTCGATACGATTACGTCCGATTCTTCTATGAGCCTGCTGGTTATTGGCAGGACATAGTCCCTATGGCCGGGCCCCATGCCCAGCACGTTTATCTTTTCCATCCCTGTTCCTCCATGATATCCCTGGCGCTGCAACACATCGCAAGCAGACCCTTTCCCTGGGAAAAGAGCACTGTTCCAACCTTTAGGCTTCCCCCGCAGTATTCACGGCATCTTGCGCTTGCTCGCTCTGCCACCTTTTCGAACGCCTCCTCAAGCCCTGAATCGCATATGTGCTCGGCGGCCTCCTCGGCCGTGTTGCTCGACAGTATGCGCTCCACAATATCCCTTCCGGCTCCCTTTAGCGCCGCGTAGGCCGCAAGCGTTTCAAGCCTTGCGTCGCCGCAGGAACTGTGCATGTTGAATATGCCCGCCGCGAGCTTTACAAGCTTGCCGATGTGACCAACCCACAGAATCTCTCGAAAGCCCATGCCAGAGGCCTGCTCGAGCATGTAGCCCGCATAGTTGCTCGTCTTTATGAGCAGATTCTCGCCTATGCCGTTTTGCATGCAAAAATCCCTGCCGTAGTTACCCGGAGAGAACACTGCAACCTCCGCCCCACTGTTTCGGAGCACGGAAAGCTCGAGCCTTAATGACTCCTTTATGGCCTCCTCGCTCATTGGTTCAACTATGCCGCTCGTGCCTATTATCGATATGCCGCCTTCTATGCCCAGCTTCGGGTTGAACGTCCTCCTGGCAACCGCCTCGCCCTCGGGCGCGAAAATCGTGATTGTGGCTCCCTCTCCCTCTGGCAGAATGGCCGCCACTTCACTTTCTATCATCATCCTGGGCACAGGGTTTATGGCGGCTTCGCCCGGAGCTACAGAAAGCCCAGGTCTTGTCACCCTGCCTATGCCCCTACCTCCCTCAAGCCTAATCCCCGGCTGAGTCGACCTTTCCACTCTTGCGTATATCCTCATGCCGCTTGTCATGTCGGGGTCATCTCCGGAATCCTTTATGGCGCAGCACACGGCTGAGTCATCGCCTTCCAAGCGCAGCTCGTGTATATCCACGCTGATTCTCCAACCCTTTGGAGTGTCAATGTCGACTGATGCGCTGCTTTCTCCGCAAAAGAGCAAAAGAGCGCTGGCCTTTGCAGCGGCAGCTGCGCATGAGCCAGTTGTGTAGCCGTACCTTAGCCTTTTGCCGCCCTTTTCTATGTACCTTTCCATCTATTCCTGCTCCGGTATACTGTAAAGCAACGCGTTTACTATTGCCGCCGCGACCGTACTCCCGCCCTTTCTGCCGCTAGTGATTATGTACGGCACTCCGGCCTTCTTTATCTCCTCCTTGGACTCCGCCGCGCCCACAAATCCCACAGGCACTCCTATTATGAGCTCCGGTCTTGCTATGCCCTCTTTAATAAGTCTCTTTAGCGTAAAAAGAGCTGTAGGTGCGTTGCCTATGGCAAATATCTTTATGCTCTCGTCGCACGCCGCCATTCTCATTGCGGCCATAGACCTTGTAATACCTTCGCACTCCGCGATTCTTACAGTCTCAGGCTCGTGTACCAGATTAACTATGCTTCCCCCAAGCTCCGTGAGCTTTCTTTTGTTTATTCCAGACATTATCATTTGCGTGTCCGTGTATATCTTGCAGCCTGACCTTAGCGCCCTCATTCCTGCCTCTATCGCCTCCGGATGAATCTGTGTTATGTCCGCATACTCAAAGTCGGCCGTAGTGTGTATTATCCTTTTGATAATGTTGCCCTCTATTGGGCCGAAATCCCGCTCTCCCAGCTCACTGGATATTATCTCGAAGCTCCCCTGCTCTATGAGCCTTGGATCCTTTACAAAGTCCATATTATCACCTCTTTATATTATGCATGCTCCGCCTTCCGCCACTCTGTGGCTTCTTGTGCGGATGTAGCAGCCTGAAAAATCCTTTTTCCAGAATAGGGCCTCGAACTTTTCTGCATCAAAGCCATTGCCGCAGAGTATCCCCAGGACGCTCCCACTGTGGGCCGCATTAACGCCGTATGCGCCAAGTCTTATAGCCGTGTCTATTATCCATTCAAGGCCCGGTTTTTTGAGCACCTTTTCCCTCTCAAGGGCGCTGATAATGGCCGCCTGGCCTATTTTCCCAAGGTCACTTGTGCTAATACCGTCTTCAAACAGTGCCAGCGCCTTTTTCATTTGGCTTTCACCTTGTGCTATTAGCTTATTGCTTTTCAAACTGTGAAAATCCAGCGTGTTTATGCAAGCCTTTCCCTCAAGCACCATCACAGCGCAGCTTGGGAATTCTCCGTAGCTCCTTGCCGCCTTTCCAGCAACATGGTCAAACAGCGTAATCTGATTGAAAATTGTGCTGTCAGTAGGCTCTATTGATGCGCATATGGCAGCCAGCTCCGTTTCTGAAAGGCTGCTCCCTGCATATGCTGCGGCGGCTACAGCCGATGCGGCTATGTCTGCTGTGCTGCTCGCCATGCCCTTGCCCCTTGGTATGTTTGAATCTATTGTAAGCCTTATACAGTCTGAATGCATCGCCTTTAATCCCAGATGCTCGAATGTCGCACCGACCGCAGCGTATGATTTGGCAATGCTTTTTTCCCTTACAACACCCTTTGCTTCAGTAATGGTCACACTCGAATACAGGTCTATAGGGTATGATATTAGCTTTTCGCTCCCCATTATGTGCCCTTGCAGCAGCTCGCCGCAGGACGCCGGGCAAACAGCCGTGATCATGCCCAGCCCTTCCCCTTGAGCAGACTGATTATGCGCATTGTGAACCCGGGATTGCTGTAGAAGTGTATATGGGGGTATCCCGCCAGAACGTTGTTTCTGATATAGCCGCAATTCCATGTGCGGTCGCCGCCCGATGTCCGACTAATGCTGTAGAGCGTCTCGACATCCTCCATGCCCTCGACATACGACCTGTGGAACTCGTGTCCGATTGAGCATGCTCCTTCCCGAGTGCAGACTTCCACATACCCAAAGCGCTGCAGCCTCCCGCTCATTACGGCTCTTCCCGGGAAAAATCCAGTCATGTCACTCCATTCACCCTCAAGCCCCTGTATGCCCCTAGTAAGGTACATCAGGCCTCCGCACTCAGCGTATGCCGGCATGCCGCCCTCAAGCATCTCATTTATGTGGTGCCTCATGCTGCTGTTTTCTTGAAGCCTCTTGGCGAACACCTCCGGATAGCCGCCTCCGATGTATAGAGCGTCAGCCCCTTCAGGCAGCCTCTCGTCCCTCATCGGGCTGAAGGACAGCAGCCTTGCGCCCAGCTCCTGCAATAGCAGCAGGTTGTCCCGGTAGTAGAAGCTGAAGGCCTCATCAAAGGCGTATGCTATACTCAGCCCCTCTAAAAGACCCTTTGAATCCTCGAATGGGTCTGTTGCCGTAGGCAGCACTTGCGCCTCGCCTGCTATGACTTCAAGGCTGTCAAGGTCCATTGTCTCCTCGGCCATGTCTGCAAGGCTCTCTATAAGGCTGTCCAGCGACTCCACCTCGTCCGCCTGGATAAGCCCCAGGTGCCTGCTTTTTAGCGATACTTCCTCGCTTTGCAGCATGTAGCCAATGCATGTCACCCCCGCATGCTCCTCGACGGCCTCCTTTATCAGCTCGTAGTGCTTCCTGCCTGAAACGCCGTTGACTATTATGCCCTTTATCTCTATGTCATTTCTGAACTTTACAAATCCCAGCACAGTTGCGGCTGCGCTTGTGGAAACTCCCCTGCCGTCTATTATAAGAACCACAGGAGTCTTTGTGAGCTTTGCAAGCTCTGCAGTCGACCCGCTTTGTCCGTCTTTTCCTCCCCCGTCGTAAAGCCCCATGACGCCTTCGATTATTCCTATGTCGCAGCCCTGCAGCCCTCTTTGCAGCAGGAATATCGTTTCATCCTCGCCCAGCATGTGGCAGTCCAGGTTGCTCGAAGCCCTGCCGCAGGCCCTCCTGTGGAACTGCGGGTCGATGTAGTCCGGCCCTACCTTGAAGGGCGCCACCTTAGTTCCCCTTCTTGTAAGCGCTGCCATTATGGCCGCCGTTATCGTGGTCTTGCCCACGCCGCTTGAAGCTCCCGCTATTACTACTCTCTTCATCGTTCCTCCCGCGGCCATATCAGCCTGTTTAGTATTCCATATCCCTGCGCAGTTTCTATTTCAACAATGCTCGCCGGCCTTACTCTGAAATGCCACCTATCGTCAGCTCCAAGTCCCAGCAGTCTTGTCATTATGCTCTGCACGACACCTCCATGCGTCACTATAAGCACTGTAGAATCTTCATCCTCCAGCGATTCAAGAAAGCCCTCTATCCTCTCTTCGAATTCTAAGAAGCTCTCCCCTTCTGGTATCCTATAATCCCTGTAGCTTTCGCAGTAGCTCTCCCATTCTAGAGGGTGCCTCTCCATTGCCTCTTCATACGTCAGGCCATCGAAAATTCCAAAATCCATCTCCGAAAGCTCGCTTCTGATTTGAATGTCTTCTGTTCGAAGCTGCAGGGCTTCGCCTATCTCCCTTGCCACATTAAGCGCCCTCGGCAGTGGGCTTGAAAGCACCGCATCCACCTGCTCGCATATCAGCTCGCTCTTTAGCCACTCCAACTGGAGATGCCCCTCTTTTGTAAACTCTGAATCGAGCCTGCCGTATATCCTGTTTTCCTTGTTCGCCAAGGTCTGCACGTGCCTTACAAGTATGAATCTCATAGTTGTCGCCCCCTTCGCTGCCCTCCGCTATATTGCATGCCTAAATTTCCATCAAAAATATCTGCTTACATAGTCAGCATACCCGCTGAGTACGCCGCAAACATGAAAAATGCCTGAGATGTTTCTATCGAAAACCCTATGGTGTCGCCTGTCGTACCGCCGAGCTTGCTCCTTATCCATGCTGTCTGGGCAAGCGTGAATCCAAATGCCGCCAGAACCGCAATTGCAATATATGCTCCGAAAAGGTATGCTCCCAGTGTCAGGGGCACCGCCGCCGCTATAGAGATTTCAAGAGGACCGCAGTTTTCAACAAACGCCTTGCCCATGCCATCTTCTCTGACATACTTGCCCCGTATGCAAGATATCACCCCGCAGCATCTGCCAATTACCGGCATGAGGAATATCGCTTCTCCGATGTAGCAAAATAGAATCAGGTAGACTGCAATTATCGTAATTATGGCTATGACCCCGAACGCCCCGACGCGGCTGTCCTTCATTATCTCAAGGGCTCTCTCCCTGCTCCTTGAGCTGAATATTCCGTCGCACGTGTCGGAAAGCCCGTCGATGTGGAGACCCCCTGTGAGCCATATGTACGCAAGTACGAGCAGTACCGACATGACGGGCGCATCCATCCAAAGCAGCGCCCTGTATGCTCCCCACATTATTGCTCCCAGAATAATTCCCACGGCGGGCGTGTATTTAATTCCCCTTATAAAATCTTCCTGTCTGAATTCATGAGTATACCTAACCGGCAGCCTCGTAAAAAAAGACATCATGAGCAAAAAGCCCTTCATCCGCTTCCCTCCAGCTGATTTTCTACTTAATTTTCATGCTTATGCCCGATACCATGAAATAAACCTCGTCGGCCTCTGTCGCTATGCTCTGGTTTATCCTCCCGGCAATGTCCCTGAATATGTTGCCCATCCTGTAGGCCGGCACAAGTCCCATACCCACCTCGTTTGTGACGACTATCACGTCCTTGCCCGAATTTGAAAGAGTCTTGAGCATCTCATCCACCTGACCCCTTATTTCCTCCTCGAGCCTGTCTATGTCCTCATGGGGACAGCAGTCGAAATCCAGACCGCTTTCGATCATTAGATTAGTCACCATCACAGTTACGCAGTCAAGCAGCACGGCGCTTGCCAAACCAAACTCACTGTCAATTCCAAGCCTTGCAAAATCCCTGTGCATTTCTCTCGTGTCCCAATGAGCAGGCCGTCCTTCCCTGTGCTTTTTGATCCTGTCCCTCATGCCATCGTCGAAAGGCACTGCCGTAGCAACATACATGACCTTTCCGCCGGAGTCCTCCGCCAACCTTTGCGCAAAACCGCTCTTGCCGCTTCTGGCGCCTCCTGTTACCATTACAAGTCTGCCCATCTATACCTCCCTGCCTTCCATATACTGTCTTATACTCTCAGCCAGAGCCCTGTTCTCGACTGCGCCTCTGACGGCAATCCTGACGTAGTCTTCTCCGAGCCCGCAAAAGTCTTTGCATGTCCTTACGAAAAATCCGCGCTTTACAAGATGCTCATTTAGCATGTCTCCCGTCCCTCGCCCCAACCTGCACAGCACGAAGTTCGTCTGGGAAGGGTATATTTTAATGCCGTCTATTTCGCCGAGCGCCTCGAGCATGACCTTCTTGCCGCTCCTATATTCTTTAAGGGTTCCCGCCTCGTATTCCCTATCCTCGAAAAGCTCGGGTATTATCGAGAGCGAAAGCGAATTGACGCTCCACGGCTCCTTGCACATCTTCATCTTGTTTATTATACCCGCACTTCCAACGCCATACCCCAGTCTTAGCCCAGGGATAGCATAAAATTTTGTCATAGACCTTACTACGAACACTGGATAATCGCCTATCAAATCTATGAACGACTCACCGCCGCTAAAATCTATGAAGGATTCGTCAATAAGCACGCTTGTGCCTACTTCTTTTGCAGCTTCCATAGCTCCCAGCGCATCCTTGGGAGAAATTTTAACTCCTGTAGGATTGTTGGGGCTGCAAAGAGCCACGACAGCCGGTCTTTCGCTCCTGACCCTGTCGGCAAGCCTGTCCATGTCCGGCATGAAGCATTCGAACTCCTTTGAACAAAATTCGTCGACCTTGCAGCCATACATTTCAAAAGCCCTTTTATACTCATTGAATGTAGGCTGCACCACTATGGCAGTCCTTGGCCTGATTGCCCTTGCAAATAAGTATATAAGCTCTATGCCACCGTTTCCCAGTATGACGCTGCCTTCCGGCATACCGAGCCTTTTTTCTATGTAACTGCACATGCTGGCTCCATCTATCTCCGGATACTTGCCCAGCCCTTCTATCGCCTCTTTAAGCTTCTTTTCCGCCCTTACAGGCATGCCCAGATGGTTTATGTTTACGCTGAAGTCTGTTATCCCCGCAGCTTTTCCCTTATATCCTCCATGCTTGTTCATAATATCCTCCAACATGATTTATGATTGCCGCCGTACAGCAAGCGCCTACTATTTTGCAAATACCAATATAGCTATGCACAGCACGCACGCTATGGCTTGCGATGCATACATTATGCTGCACGTCCTTTTAATATCCTCAGGCTCGATTTCCCTTTCCGCGTCTCCAATGGTCGGTTTTACAAGCGTCTGCCCGAAGTACGTGTTGGTGCCGCCTAGCCTTATTCCCTGCAGCCCTGCCGCTGCCGCCTCAGGATAAGCACAGTTTGGACTCTTGTGGTTTTTCCTGTCTCTTATGAGTATCCTGGCACCGCTTTTAAAGTCATACCCCAGCAAAAGTCCAGCAAGCAGCATTATTGCTCCTCCTATTCTAGCAGGGACAAAGTTGAGCAGGTCATCAAGCTTGGCCGAAGCAAAGCCTATCTCCCTGTAGGGCTCCTGAATGTAGCCCACCATCGAATCGAGCGTGTTTACAGTCTTGTATATGAACACGGCCTGCACGGGGAATCCGATCAGGAATCCAAGCAGCAGGTAAAACATCGGAGCAAGCACTCCGTCTATGGTATTCTCTGCAACCGTCTCCACAACAGCCCTCGTGACGCCCTTCTCGTCGAGGCTCTTTGTATCCCTTCCCACAAGATATGAAAGCAGCCTTCTCGATTCATCAATATCTTCGCTTTTGAGGGATTTGTAAACCTTCATAGCCTCGTCCTTTAGGCACCTGGCCGCCAGCGAGGTGTATATGAGATATGCTGAAATACCAAACTCCGCCCACGGGCCTGCAAGCCCTGCAAAGAATAGAATCAGGCTTATGACAGCGGCTACAGTAACCACTGAAAGCCCTGCCAACACAAAGCCTCCAGCTTTGAGCGAAAGCCATGACTGCTTTCTTATGAGCTTTTCGTACCTGCCTATCATCCTGCCTACAAATATGATCGGATGAGGCCACGAATGCGGGTCCCCAAGTATGAAATCGAGCGCCACTGCCAATGCCAGCATTATCGCTCCGCTATTTATCAATAAATTCAAAGTGACTATAGATTCCATGAAACGCTCCTTCAATGTCTTATTCCATCAAAAAATGCACATCCAGTCAATGTATGTGCATTCAAAAAATTCAAAATGAATTAAATTCAAAAAAGCCAACACACTTCCCTCCGAAGCTATCGCTGTATCATCTTCAAGGCAGGTCTCCTGACTCACAGTTCTCCTTACTCTCCCAGCCTTCCCATCCTTTGATGGTGGCTCCCTGGGGTTTCATCCCTGTTTACAGTAGCGGGGGCTGTAGAGGACTCTCACCTCTTTCCCTCTTAGCTCAATTGCTTGAGCACCTTAAGATTCAAGTGCTTTTTAGTTGTATGTAGTACTTTTAATTATAGAAGTTGTAATGCTATATTGTCAATGTATCTTCTTTGAATTCCAGCTGCAATCTATCCACCGAGAATTCCCTAGCCAAAGCTTCCCAATTTGCAGTTATTTCATCTGCATTCCTTATGAGCTTGGCATAGCCTGAATGCCTGTCTATCACATCGCTTAGCACAGGCACTGCATAGCGTATGACGCTGATTATTTCCGTTATGTTTATTTCCCAGGGCTTTTTCGTGATCACAACTTTCCCCACATTGACGGCTGTAACTATGGTGTGTGCAAGCAGCAGCATCTCATGCAGCTTATCTTTGCCTGTGGGTCTTATGAATCTTCTGATGGCCTCGAAATTCGAATAGTCCTCTTGTATTTCAACGGATTCACCGTAGCGCCTCATCTCGTCTATCCCAAAATATATCCTAAGGACTATTTCCACCATGACAGTCGAAAGAGACTGTACCATAACGTTCTTGATGTTGAAGCCCTGATGATACATAGTAGCCGCAAATATCCTCATATCTCTGTTGCCGCATTCCACAAGAAGCGAGCTTCCTGGGAACGGTAGGCTGCATGAGGAAAACAGATCTGCAAACATGTGCTGTGCATACTTGGCTATGGCTTCTATCCAGCTCAGCTGCTCATAGGGCGTGCCATACTGGTTAACTGCGGAAACCACCTTGTGTGCAACTCCGTCAACATATCGTATCCCTTCGAACCTGCCTGTTTTAAACATTATAATGGCCTCAACGAACCTCATTATGTCGTGTCCCTTTGAAAGCCCCCTGTGGTAGCCTCCGCCGAACCCCGGCCCCTGATAGTCTATAGGGCCGCCTCCGTCATGTTGATGGAAATCGTCGAGCCATTCTGCAAACTGTGATCCCTTGCCTGTGAACTTGTTTTCCCTGTCACTTAGTATGCAGTCAACTAGACTGCCCAACGACGCCGCAATGAAAACTGCAATGAAGTCGTTCTTTGTCCATTTCAGCTTTCTCTCCAAAGGCCTGTTCAGGCTGTCCTTTATCTGACTTAGCTCTTCCTCTGTAACAAGACCATGATAATCCAGGTTGTCAATATCAACGCCTCTTCCGGCAAGCGACTCCGATGCCTCCAGGAAAAGCTCCTCATATGATTTTGGCTCTGTATCGGCTCTTTTCGAAGAACCGCTATCTTCCTTCCTGACCTCGTATATGAATGGCTTTCTTTCCCTGCCCAGCAACCTATGTATTTTCTCGAGCTTGCAGTCCAACTCGCTTAGCCTCTCTGCATTCTCGCAGCTTTGAGCTCTTATTTCTTCTAAATTTTCCTCACATTCGTCTGCCTTGTTTTGAATATGCTTGAGTATAACGCTGTCCTTGTCCATATGCTGTCCTACGCAGTCTGCTCTGCGCTGATTGTGTCAAGTATGTCATCTATTTGCTCTTCCAGCAACTTTATCTTTTCAGCAGACGCATCGCTCTTGGCTTTCTCAGCTTCAAGTTCTGCTTGCAGCCTTTCCACCTTCGAGTTAAGCTGCCTTATTATCACCTGCTTGGTCGCTTCGCTTTCATTGGCGTTTCTCAACCTGCTTCTAAGCTCCCTGTTTTCCTTTTTGGATTTTTCCCCCTCTGCCAGCGTAGTTGCAAGTGCCGTTGCACCTACGCCAACACCTCCGGCAACTGCAGAAACCAGGGCCGCTCCGCCAGCCATGCCAGCGCCTCCAGCCGCAAGTGATCCCCCGCCAAGGGCCGCAAGCCCTGCCGATGTCGCCGCAGCCCCGGACAGTCCCATAAATGTCGAACCTATAGCAGCGCCTACCGCCGGGGCCGCAAGGCCTCCCGTAACAACACACACCGCACCTGCGCCTAAGCATGCCGCAACTTTCCAAAGTTTCATAGACTTCTCCTCCTATCTTTCCAACGCCATGCTGATTTTTTCCTGCAGCCTGACGCTCTCATACATCAAGTCTTCTATTTCGCTGATTTTTGAGGCTTCAACATTCAAAGCGTTTCCAATTCCTATAATGCCAGCCTTTTCCTTGTCTGAATAGTTGCCGTCAGCATAGCAAAGAGCTATGAGTTCATATATTAGGAGCAGCTTGGTTTTGCGGTCCTCTATTGCAGAAAGGATATCTTCCAGGCTTTCCTTCCTTTCGATGACAGCCCTGATAAGTTGCTCTGACTGCTCCTCTTTCAAACCGTACATGTTTGCAATGTTTTGCAGATATTGTTTTTCGCTCTCGTCAAGTTCTTCGTCGATAGTTGCAATGTAAACCAACGCCTTCAAATAGGCAATCTTTTCCTTTTCGGTCATTTCTGCATCTCCTTCTTTATAGGATTCCGTTGCATGTGGCTATGCATATATATTACCACAATTATTCCAACTTATATGACTTAAGCATAATAAGCGTATTGTTGTTCATAAGCTTTTGTCCCAGAAGCTCCCTAAATCTGACAGACTTTTCCTTGCCTTCGCTTCGCAGTTTCTCAAGCTCGCTTGATATTTTATCCTGGCTCTCCAGAAGATCGAAGTAGAAATTTTCAAAATGAGCCAACTTCTCGACTGCTTCGCCCGAATATCCTTCAAGAGCATGTATTATTTTTTCGTCATCTACAATATATCTTCCATGCCCCTCTTTGCCGGACAATTTCCTTGTCAGTCTCGTCATATGACACCCCTCCAGATGACTAAGTGAGAGCATGAAAACTCTCCTTTATTTTCTCTACCACTTTGTAAACTCATAAAGTGATTAAAACAAATCCATAATTTTTTGTTTCAACATATCTCTATCCCATAAAACAGTTCCATTAGCATTTGCTAAATCAATAGCAGAACTAGTAAAATAATTATTTGTTACAACTATAGCTTTATCGCATTTATAAAATGATATTCCAGCTACCACTTCTTGAATTGCTGAATTAGTAACGGTATTTGAATAGCATTTAGCTTGTATGCCACACCTTATTCCATTCTTTTCTGCAATAACATCAATTCCTTGGTCGCCAGTGGCTTTTGTGACTATAGTTTTGTAACCCATTTTTTTGAATAATTCGCCGACAAAAATTTCGAATTCACTTCCCGTCATTAAATCGACATCATCTATAGTATAGCTAGTGTTATTTTCTTTTTCATTAAATGACAAACTACTGATAAAATTATTATACTCACTTTCGCTTTTTAATTTTTTGTAAATACTTTCAAATATTTGTTTGCAACAAAGGTACCCTCTCTTGATATCTCCTTCTTCAAACTTATTTAATGACATTAGATAATATATGAACATATTTTGTATTTCATCATTGTCATAAAAAATATCTGACTGCATATATTTGAGTATACATTCATTAAGATTTAAATCATCAATGTTTCCAATTTGTTTTTCATATGATACATAAAAGTAATTTGAGTAATATGATACTGCCACATCACAAATTTCAATCCACGTAAGCAACTCAGCGCATTCTTTATTTTGTATTGAAATTCTCTTGTTCATAAACTCAATCATTTTATCAATATGAGGCACAATATATTCATCTTCATAAATAGAGTCGATGGAAACTGAATTTATCACCGGAAAATCATGTTTGACCTTCTCATATAGAGAATTGAATTTTAATAAATATATACCTAATGAAGTATAGCATTCTGAAGATAGAAATCTTTTCTTGACGTATTTATTGAAATAATTAAGGAACATCCTTTCTAAATCTCTATCTTTTTTTATTTTATTAACCATGTCACCCAAATTTTGTCTTAACTTATTCTCTTCCTGAACAGCTTCGAATAGCAAATCTTCAATTTTATTTATCTGTTCTTTTTTTAAATTCAATTTAACATCTAAATTTTCATTTTGTTGATAAAGAGATTCTAACTTATTAATCCTACCCTCTTTAGATCTCCGCTGAGATGTTGAAAGAACTTTATTCTTGTTCATTCTATCTATAATTTCTTCCAAATCTTTAATTTCAATTTCTATCATATTTTTAGTCTGAAATACAGTTTCTATCTCGTCTCTTATATTGGATTTTTGTAATTGTAATTCTTCTATTTCCTGTTTACAGTTATGCACGTACGATCCCCCTGAAATACGCCAATAATTGCTTATTCAATAAGAAAATCAATTATATTGATATTTTTTATTCCCTCAAAATCGTCGTAAATGGTCCTATCCATTGTGAGAATCACTTTTTCGTAGTTATCGCTAATTTCCCGCAATGGGCGAAGTTCTCGTTCTCGTGTATCCTTATCCATTATACTCGCCAATACCTGATAATATATTTTTTTGTCTGCTTTGGTTGCAACAAAATCAACCTCTAAATTTCCAATCTTTCCGATCGAAACAGAAAATCCTCGTCGCAGCAACTCAAAATAAACTATGTTTTCCAAGATATGGCCATAGTCGGTGTTTCTAAGGCCCGTAAGCTGATTACGAATGCCAGTGTCAACTACATAGTATTTTTCATATGTCTTGAGAAACAACTTTCCTTTTAGATCATAACGGTTTACCCGGTAAATTATGAATGCATTTTCAAGCATTTTCAGGTAATTGTCGATTGTGTCACTTGTAGTTTTTCTTCCGCTGCTGGTCAGGTAGTCACTTATTTTTTTTGTGGAAACTATGCTCCCTACGTTGGAGGCTATGAATTTTAGAACACTTTCAAGCAGTGCCGGATCCCTTACATTGTTTCTTTGTATGACATCCTTCATTATCACAGTATTGTATATACCTGAAAGAAATGGTGCTATAGTATCCGGATGGTCCTTAAGCTCAACTACAGTAGGCAATCCCCCGTATTCCAGATAATCTTCAAATAAATCGTTTATGTCATCGGTTTCTTCATAACCGTTGAAGTCAATATATTCTTTGAATGATAGCGGCTGCATTTTGATTTCCACATAGCGTCCGGAAAGCAATGTTGATAGCTCTGACGATAAAAGGTATGCATTTGATCCTGCAATATAAACATCTACATTGTAGTCAACAAGAAAAGAATTTATTGCTTTTTCCCAAAGCTCCACTTGCTGTACTTCGTCAAGAAGAATATAATGCTTTTCACGATTGCTTATGATTCTTTCTTTAACATGTGAATATAGCTCCCTATAGGTGGTTATGTAGTCAAATTGCAAAGATTCGAAATTCATGCGGATTATTTGGTCTTCACGCACTCCGTTACCTATGAGATATTCTTCGAATAGCGTAAGCAGCGTCGATTTGCCGCAGCGGCGAATGCCCGTAATCACCTTAACGAGCGGCTTATCCTTAAAATTTATAAGTTGATTTAAATATTGATCTCGTTTTTTCACAGTGCTCACCTCTTAATATTGATTATACTCGAAATTTATATCTCTAAACATAATATTTCGAGTATAATCGAAAAACTTTTTTATTCTGATTTTTTTTCGACTATAAACCCAAATATCTTTCAGATGCAGTATTTACCCAATTCAAACTCGTCTTGTATATTCCCGTCCATAAGGAATGTCAGCCGGCCCGCCCTGGATGCAGAAATCTACTTCAGGGTTTTCATGCTGCTTTGCAACCCTTTTTACTACATACAAGTTTATCTATGCGCCATTTAGAATAATTCTGGATATACTCAGAAGGCTATGCTACTATAGAATTCAAGATTACAGAGAAAAGGAGCATCCTATGCAAATAAAACATCGGGACGGTTACAAAATAAAAAACATAGTATTGTTTCTTATAATTTCCGCGCTGGCTGTTCCGCTGTTTTTCGGCTGGAACACGAAAATGCCAAAAGGCACCTCTTATATCAGCCCTCCGTCCTCCGTATCGGACATCCGGCTGCTTTATGACCTAACCTATTTGAAAGATGAGGAATTAATCCATGAGCAAAGAATACTTGCCGAGCAGATAAAAATGATCAAGGAGGCAGAGGATTTTGTCGTGGCGGATATATTCTTGTACAACGACTACTATAACTCGGAAAAAAGTAGGTTCCCAAACTCGACTCAGAAACTAACCGCCGCAATGATAGCTCAAAAGCAGAAGCATCCCGATTTGAAGGCGTATCTGATAACGGATGAAATCAACAACAGCTACGGACCCGCTCTGAACGAACAGTTCAAGAATATGGAAGATAGCGGGATTAATGTCATCGTCACAGATTCCAGCAAGGTGCGAGACTCCAATCCTCTGTACGCCGGCTACTTCAGGACATATTTTAGGCATTTCGCTCCAGAAGAAGGCGGCTGGTTGAAAAATCCCTTCGGCGACAACGGGCCGAGTGTCGGCATTCGAAATTACCTGCGCCTCCTCAACTTCAAGGCAAACCACCGCAAGGTTCTTATAACAGAGAAGACAGCCATGGTCAGTTCCGCAAATCCTCATGACGGCAGCTCCTACCATTCAAATATAGCATTTCAGTTCAGCGGTGATGCCGTAAGCCATCTGCTAGAGGCGGAAAAGGCGGTAGCTGCTTTTTCCGGAGTAGAGCTTAATGCCATAAAATATAGCGCTCCCGCTTCACCGGCTCGCGAGGATGCGGAGGTTAGAATTCTGACAGAGAATAAAATCAAGGATAAGATTCTTGAGAATATCAAAAGCACGGGAAAGGGCGACCGCATCGACCTTGGAATGTTTTACCTCTCCCACAGGGATATCATAAAGCAGCTGACACTTGCCGCTGAGCGTGGCACAAATATCAGAATCATTCTGGATCCCAACAGGGATGCCTTTGGATTTGAAAAGAACGGAATTCCAAACAGGCAGGTGGCTTCTGAGCTTCTCAAAGAATCAAAAGGAAAAATCCAGGTTCGCTGGTATATGACACACGGAGAGCAGTTCCACACCAAGGTGATTGCAATACACAAAAAAAATCAGGTTGTTCTAATTGGCGGCTCTGCCAACTATACACGCAGAAACCTTGACAATTACAATCTGGAAGCCGACCTGATGGTGACTGTAAAAGAAAACGATCCTCTGGCACTTGACTTTAAAGAATATTTCAACCGTATCTGGGAAAATCAAAACGGGATTTACACGGCAGATTTTTCAGAATATCAGGATGACAGCCTTTGGAAGGTGCTTATATACAGATTCCAGGAAAAAACAGGACTATGCACGTTCTGATTTCTAAAACAGAATTACCAAAAAACAAATCCCTTGAAATTCAAGGGATTTGTTTTTTGGTATTGATATAGTCATCTATATTTTTTGCTGCTCTAAAGCGGGCAATTCTGACCCAATGCTGTATGCTTATATGTCAGTTTTCCGGAGTTGAAATCATTGACTGTCTGACCGTGGCCTATAAGCTTGTACTTGTAGATCATCAGCCCGTCAAGGCCAACAGGACCCCTAGCGTGGATCTTGCTGGTGCTTATACCGACCTCCGCCCCGAAGCCGTAACGGAAGCCGTCGCTAAAGCGTGTTGAACAGTTCCAGAACACGTTGGCCGAATCCACAAGAGCCATGAATTTTCTGGCTGCATTCTCGTCCTCTGTTATTATGGCATCTGTATGGCTTGAGCCGTAGGTGTTGATGTGGTCTATGGCTTCATCAAGGCCTGAGACAACCTTAATCGACAGTTTGTAATCGACGTACTCAGTACTCCAATCTTCCTCAGTTGCCTCACCGATGTCGATTATAGCCCGTGTCTTCTCGCAGCCAACAAGCTCCACATTTTTAGCCTCAAGAGCTGCCTTCACAATTGGCAGGAAGCGCTCTGCAGCGCTCTCGTTGACGAGCAGTGTCTCTACAGTGTTGCAGGCCGCCACATATTGTGTCTTGGCATCTACAATAATCGGTTCTATTTTCGACTCGTCCGCATCATCGTGCAGATATATATGGCATACGCCGTCTGCGTGTCCAAGTACTGGAATGTTTGAATTGTCCATAATATACTTGACGAAGGCGTTTGAGCCCCTTGGTATAAGCAAATCAATATCGTCGCTGAGCTTGAACATCTCATTTACATCCGAACGTGTCTCTATAAGCTGTATCCAACCTTCAGGCAAACCAGCTTCTACAGAAGCCTCTCCAATTATGTCTGCCAGAATCCTATTTGTGTTGGCCGCTTCGGAGCCACCCTTCAAAAGCACGCTGTTCCCGCTTTTGAGGCAGAGAGTCGATATCTGAACAAGAGCATCCGGACGCGATTCGAATATAATTCCTATGACGCCGATTGGGCAGCTTACGCGGTAAAGGTCCAGTCCATTATCCAACTGCGTGGCCAGCTTAGTCTGTCCAACAGGGTCAGCCAGCTTCTTGAGGCTGCGGATTCCATCGATTACTCCTGAGAGCTTCTCATCATTGAAGCGAAGACGCTTCAGAAGGGGGCCATCGAGTTTTTCTTCAACGCTGCGCGCATAGTCCTTGTCGTTGGCTGCTATAATCTCACTCTTTCGTTCCTCAAGCCTTATGGCTATGGCCTCAAGGGCCCTGTCTTTCGTTTCTGAGTCCAGGGCAGCCAGTCTTATGGAAGCATGCTTTGCCGCCTTTGCACGTTCTATGATTGTCATATAAATCCTCCTTATTTCCAAAAGGTGTTGATCACTATTTGCATTCGCTTACTTTGCCTTCCTTGATGGAATTTACTTATTACCTAATTTTACACATTTTGCCCAGATAACGCAACCGATGCCGCTAATTTCAATACTGAGTTAAACAAAATAGTAGGCAAAACAAAAAAGACTCTAACAGCTTAAATCCGTCAGAGTCCCTCTTTATAATAATATAGCCCATTTGGTGCAAACGGTGGGGGTCGAACCCACGTCTGCGGCTTCGGAGGCCGCCGCTATATCCGCTTAGCTACGTCTGCATGTTCAAAAGCGAACTAATACTTTTCGTTCTGTATGATTTTATCATTTTATCGCAGACCTATCAACAACAATTCGCAATCTAGTGCTGATGAGCAGAATCATCATTGACTGCAGCTGCACTTTTTGATATTATCGTTCATGAAGAAAATTTCATTTGAAAAAGTTTCATAGGGTTCCGCAGTTTCTAATCGAAGCTGGCCTGGTCCAAGATGAAACGCGCAGCATGCTGCGTTCACGGAAGGACAAAAGCCTGGGAGATATTTTATGTTGTATCTCTTTGGGCTTTTTTTTATCAAAATTTTAAGGAGGAATCGCTTGTGGAATGGTTATTTTTGATTGTGGCTGGAATGCTTGAGATGGGGTGGGCTGTCGGACTTAAATATTCTGACGGCTTTACAAAGCTCGTGCCAAGTGCGCTTACTGTATCCGGAATGATTGCCAGCTTTTATTTTTTGTCGCTGGCACTCAGGAGCCTTCCCCTTGGGACTGCCTACGGGATTTGGACAGGGATAGGCACCGTTGGAACGGTGATTCTGGGTATCCTGCTATTCAATGAATCAATAGATCCTATACGCATGATTTGCATTGGATTAATAATTATAGGTATAACCGGCTTGAAAGTTGTATCTTAGTTCAAGCATAATGATTATATTATTAATACAGAAAGGATGAGGATAATAATGTCAAACACCATACTTACCATGAAACTACTGGGGGAAAGCTTTGCAGTCTGCAGGCTGGAAACCGATGAGGCTATTCCCTCCTGGGCAGGCAGTGGCTCGTTCTTTTCAATAACAAGAACAGCCGAGGAGCTTTCTGTTGTATGTCCGCAGGAGAAGGTTCCAGCCGGAGTAAAATGTGAAACAGGCTGGAAGGCTCTAAAAGTCGAAGGACCACTCGACTTTTCATTGATAGGAATACTCTCCTCAATCAGCTCTGTGCTGGCTGGCAACGGAATAAGCATATTTGCAATATCTACATACGATACCGACTACATTCTGGTAAAGGACGAGAAAACAAGCGAGGCCATGGATTTATTGTCTGCAAAGGGGTATAACATTATAAGCAAATAATATCCGGAGGTTGAAATACATGAAAATGTTTTTGCTCGGGCTTGCCGCCGAACTAATAATAATTTCAATATCAATGGCAACTTCAAATGAAAAAGTATTCGTCTATGGTACACAGCTTTTAGGCTTTGGCAGCATAGCCATTTCCGCCATAATTTCAAGACTACTTAGCGATGATATTTACAGGAGTACTGCATTCGAGGACAGCAATCAAAGAAACAGCAGACTAAGCATGGCCGGCCGCTTGATTCTGTTTGGCATTCCCAGCTTTGCCGCATTAATTGCCTATTATATTTTCAAGTAGCCACTACTATAGGTGTACAACATTGTATTCCATGCCATATTCAAATTGTATATGGTATTGTCATCTGGGAGGCAAGCTCCACTGAAAGTTGCTTGGAGGCAGGTTCAACAGTTCCTGCCCCTATAGCCCTACAATCTCCATTATGGCCTGCATATCCAAGCTCTTTCTCACCCCGTATGCAAGCTTGTCATACTCGATTTCCTTTAGCTGCTGGTAGCTAAGCTCCGAGTCCTCCTGTTCCATGCCTCTTATGCTTCTTATGTTTGAGAGCAATGCTTTTCTGAATTTATCATTTTCAAATATCCCATGCAGGTATGTGCCGAACACGCTTCCGTCGGCATTCATCGCACCGTCGTTTACGTTGTCTTCAAGCTCTATCGCATGAGACTTTCCATCTTCAACCTGGGTACTACCCATGTGTATTTCGTACCCGTCAACCTGCATGCCTTCGAGTCCTTCGAGCATTCCAGCTCCGGAAATTATACTTCCCCTTGACTGGATTGTCCGTTTCTCTCCCTGCATTACAGTAACCGAATCAAGAAGACCAAGACCGTTTATCCTGAGGTCCGACGACTCCACTCCATCGGGATCCAGTATCTCCCTGCCGAGAATCTGATATCCCCCGCATATACCTATTACAGGCACTCCCTGCCTGTGCAGGCTGTATATCGCCTTATCCATGCCTGAGTTGAATATCCACTTCATGTCGTGAATTGTGTTCTTGCTGCCTGGTATTATGACCAGGTCTGAGCCTTTGAGCTCCTCAGGAACACTTGCATACGACACACTAACACCGCTTTCGAATTCAAGCGGCGTGAAGTCCGTAAAGTTGGACATGTAAGGCAGCCTCACTATTCCTATTTTTAGACCGCCGTCGCCCCTGCCTCTTAGCCTCTCGGTGACGCTGTCCTCGTCATCTATGTTGATGTCCATGTAGGGCACAACCCCAAGGCAAGGCAAATCTAGTCTCTCCCTGAACATGTCTATTCCGGGCTTTAAAAGCTCCACATCGCCCCTGAACTTATTTATTATGTAGCCCTTTATCCTTGCCCTCTCCTGAGGCTCAAGCAGCATATATGTGCCGTATATTGACGCGAACACTCCGCCCTTGTCTATGTCTCCCACAAGGACAACTGGAGAGTCGGACATCTCCGCCATTCCCATGTTGACTATGTCGTTCTCGCGGAGGTTTATCTCAGCCGGGCTGCCTGCACCTTCGAGCACTATCACATCAAACATGGAGTCTAGCTTGCTGTATGCCTTCATGACCTCTTCTCTGAGAAATGCCTTCCTTTCATAGTACTCGCCGGCCTTCATGTTGGAATGCACCCTGCCGTTTACTATTATCTGGCTTCCCACGTGGCTTGTAGGCTTTAGGAGCACGGGATTCATCTCCACCGTTGGCTCTATCCCCGCTGCCTCCGCCTGTACCACCTGGGCCCTTCCCATTTCACCGCCGTCTTTTGTTATGAAAGAGTTGAGCGCCATGTTCTGAGCTTTAAAGGGCGCCGCCTTGTATCCGTCTTGAAACAGTATCCTGCACATTGCCGCGCATATTATGCTCTTGCCAACGCTTGAGCCTGTCCCCTGAAACATTATGCTCTTTGCCATCTAATTTCCCCCTATAAAGAATGCACATACAACCGTATGTGCATTAGAATGCTTTTACCCATAATGATAACCTTAATTATAAAAAAGCATGTCTCATTTGTCAATCTCACGGCTTGCATACTATTGATTGTTAAAAATCCACTCTAAAAAGCTTCACTGCTCCGCATCCGCGTCTTCTGCTGCCTGCGCTATAACCTGACGCTCAAGCAGAAACTGCCTCGATTCCGGGTTATACTGTATCATGTCGCAGGATATCGGACCGACTCCGGGTTTGAAGTACACTATCGCAGCAGAATAAGGCACCTCAGACTTGGAAGACAGTCCCCTGAAGCCTGCAGCTCCCAATGTTCCCGGATTTATCAAAACATGCCCATTATTGCTTAGCAGCTTTGCGCTGTGTGTATGTCCCGTCACCACAAGAGGGGCCAAATCGACAAGCTTTGCGGCTACGCTTTCATTGTGGACCACCAGTATATCAGGCGTGCCCTGCTGCGTTATTGCGTTGCGTATATCTTCAGCCTGTCGGTCCAGAGCTTCTTTTTTTGTCTTGCTATCTGCATATTCTACCTCCTGGGTATCGCCTAGATTGTCCGGCCATCCCAGCACCTTGAGCCCCATTACATCTATAGGCGTCTTGTCTGCAATCTGAATGCCAGCCGATCCTGAAAATAGCTCCATTATGGCCTGCGTATCGTGGTTTCCCGAAACCAGTACCTGCGGGATGCCCAGGCCCTCTATTTCCGAGATGATGCCTGCTTCGGGCATTGACCCCATGTCGCTCAGGTCTCCTGCATTTATTAGCATATCCACGTCAAACTGCGCTGCGATGCTCCTCATGAACTCGACTCCTACAGGATTTGTGTGCAAATCGCTCACAAGCAGGACGACCATGCTGCCGTCTTGCCCGTCAGGATGATTCATGGAGGCCAGCTCATCCACTCCGGCAAAGAGTTCCTTTATATTGCCAACTACCACGCCTGTCTGGCCCCTTAGCTTTTCAAAATCATTCAGTGTCTCTCGCACCGTTTCCATCATTCTTGGCGCCATCTTCATTGTACCTTTGAATTCCGGCTCGCTGAAGGCATGATAATCATAGCTGTTAAAGCTGTATGAGATGGAAATTGCCAGAATCAGGCAAGCTATCGCTGAGTGCTTCAGAGCCCGCACAGGTCTCAGTCTCCACAGCAGAGCCGTAACAAGTATGGCTCCCAGCAGCCCAACCAGAAGCTGTCTCATATAGAAGAGCTTTATCTCGGATGTAAGATCATTTTTGACATCAGTTACGTATTTTTCGGCGCTGGAGGTCTCCTCGATCTTTGATGCAAAGGCCTCCGTTTCTATTCTCTCCAAGCTGATCCTGAGCGCTACTGGCCCCTTGTGCGTACTGGCAATAACTTCTCCAAACGGCGGTATTACCATGACAGTCTGACCCTGCATGGCCGGCGCTAGCTGCGCTGAAAAAACAAGCCCCTGTGACTGTATGCTCATGCCGCCGAACTGCCACACGGCAAACACCCCGCCTGTAATAGCAGTGAGCAATATCACAAAAGCTATTATGAACCTTTTTAATTGTGAATTATTCTGCTGACTTAGCATGGTGTAGCTCCTCCAAAATGTTGGCTTCAAATCCTGGCAACTTCTGAATTAAGACTGAAGGCATCTTATCAGAGCTTGGATTATTTTACTATAATCTGGCCTTTCATGCTCGGATGTATGCCGCATGTGTAGTCGTATGTCCCTTTTTCTGTGAATGTGAACTGAAAAACGTCTCCCTTTTTGAGCATAGGGCTTGTGAATAAATCACTCTTTACATCATGTTGCGCTTGGTCATCGTTGATCCAATTCACCGTTTCCCCTGTTCTTATTGTAAGAATCTTAGGATTAAATTCGAAGCCGCTGATTTTCACCGTCACAACCTTTGGTTTTACAATAACCGCCTGTTCTGCTGCAATCCATCCAACCTCATAGCTGAAAGCCTCGGCCACATAGCGTGCAGGAAGATATGTCCTATCCTTAGATATTATGGGCGCCACGTCCATGACTATTTTATCGCCGTTGCGTGTAATCTCGTTGCTGCCTATTTTCAATGCCACCGTCACGCTGCCCTTTGTCAGCTTTATCTCCTGTGTATCACCATTCCATGCAATCTGGTCTGCCGGAACCCCAAGAGCCAGGGCCAGATACCTGACAGGTACTAGAGTGCGCCCATCCTGTATGAAGGGAGTCCCGTCCATCTCCAATTTATTTCCATCAACTTCGTAGACAGACTTGCCTATGGTGAATAATATTTCTTGAGTCGCTCCGCCCGTCTGAGTGGCTGCAAATGCAAATGTCGGAATAACCAGCAAGGCAGTGAAAAGCAGCGCAGTAAATCGAGCTTTTAAATTTTTCATGCATCTCTCCTCCTTCTCCGTAATCACACCTTCAAATCCATGAACGAGATTACATCTCCATACGCACACGTTGCATCAGCACTCTTAGCAGTCAGGCTAAAATACATTTGTGCAATTTGATTATACCCCTGCACCCATATTAAAATCATGGGGACAAAATTTTTAAATGCACGAGTCCATGAAGCGCCTTATGGCTTCCGATATGTACTTGTTCTTATGGTGCACTATACTGAATTTACGCTTGAACCGCATGCCCCGTATTTGCACTGCTGCAAGCTCTCCGCTTTCCAGTTCGGCCTCCACTGCCATTTTCGATATGACCGAAACCCCAAGTCCAGCCTCCACGGCTTTTTTTATAGTCTCGGCGTTATTGTATACGCCCGTTCTTCTCCATTTTACAGCCTTTGCAGCCATTACCGATTCGAACATCTCGCGGGTGCCGCTGCCCTGCTCCCTCACTATGAACTCAGCCTCTTCGAGTTCGCCTATGTTTACTGCGCCTTTTGCTGCCCATGGATGTCCGGACGAGCATATGAGCACTAGCTCGTCATTCATGAACGGCTTTACAGTCAAGTTGGCCGAATGTACGGCCCCTTCCACAACGCCTATATCGATCTGATCCAGAAGCAGCATTTCTTCTATTACGCTTGTGTTGTCCACTACAGATTCAACACTGCTTCCTGGACTTGTCTGCTTGAATCTCTTCACCAAGTCCACCAGCATGCAGCTCCCCACGGTCATGCTGGCGCCTATCCTTACGCCCCCCTTGCTGCTCAAATCATGCATTTCACGCTCGACTTCCTCCTGCAGGTTTATTATGTGATGCGCATAGTCGAGCAGTTTTCTTCCTGCAGCCGTTATATAGAGCCTGCGGCCAAGCCTTTCGAAAAGCACAACGCCGTAATGCTTCTCCAGTTCCATTATAGCTTGGCTCACGGAAGGCTGTGCCATGAACAGCTTTTTAGCCGCTCCCGACATGCTTCCCTCTCTGCATACGCTTGCAAATATTTTTAAATGCCTGAGACCCATAAGCTCCTCCATTAATATAGGCTTTTGCCTATCCTTTTTATCATATTATACTATTTTACATATGATTAATCACGTGCTATCCTTTAAATATGATATCAATACGCCATGGCGCAGCAAAATCAACATCTGCAAAAATCTGCAATTATTACTCTGCCAGGAGGGTTTATTATGAAAGGCTTTGAAAATGCAAAAAAAATACTTCCGGGAGTCCTGCTTGCCCTCTGCATAGCTCTGCCGTCCTACTATCTGGGCTCGGCGTTTCCACTTATAGGCGCTCCGATATTCGGAATGCTTCTGGGTATGCTGCTTGCGGCCTGCCAAAGGCCCGAAAAGTTTAACGGCGGCATAATGTATTCTTCAAAGAAATTACTTCAGTATGCAATTATACTGCTAGGCTTTGAAATGAATCTCCACAGCGTCTTCAAGGTGGGCAGCCAGTCGCTTGCCGTCATGGTCGCAACTACAGGCGCTGCATTCCTTACAGCCTGGCTTGTAGGAAGAAGTCTTGCCCTTAAAGGGAACACCGCCACGCTCATTGGCGTTGGGACTGCAATATGCGGCGGCTCTGCCATTGCCGCAACCGCTCCTGTTATAAAAGCTGATGACAAGGATATAGCATACTCTATATCCACCATATTCCTGTTCAACATCACAGCTGCCTTGATCTTCCCTATGATAGGGCACATTATGCACATGAGCGATGTGGGTTTTGGCATATGGGCCGGAACCGCCATCAATGACACCTCGTCGGTTGTGGCGGCCGGCTACTCCTACAGCAACGCAGCCGGCAATCTGGCAACAATAGTCAAGCTCACACGCACTCTGCTGATAATACCAGTAACTCTTGCCCTGTCGTTTATGGTTTCTCGCAGGAGCCAGGAATCAGGCGAATTCAATTTCGTGAAAATATTCCCTTGGTTTGTGCTAGGATTCCTCGGAGCGTCGATTATAAAGACTACTGGCCTGCTGCCTGATGGGCTGTGCTCGTTCCTTGCTCACTCCGGTAAATTCCTCATTATAGTAGCAATGAGCGCAATAGGGCTCAACGTCAATTTCAAGACAATGGCTAAAAACGGGATAAAGCCAATACTGCTCGGCCTTGCATGCTCTGTTGCCGTTGCGCTTTCATCGCTCTTGTCGCAGCATATGTTCTCACTTTGGTAAAACAAAAAAACCTGGCATATATCGCCAGGTTTTTTTGTTATAGATATTTGATTTCCATTTCCTCAAGCAAAGCGATGTATCTGTCCTGAACTCCCTCGGATTCCATCTGCTTCTCGAAGCTTTCACACTCACTGTTAATAGTCTCCATGGTTTCGGCCGAAAGCTGTCTTTGAGCGAATGGGTATACTACGGCGTCCTCCTTGTCTATGTGCCTGTTGAGAAGATGCGTATATGAAATAGCGTTTGCTATCACATCAAGTTTTGACTCCTCGTCGCCGCCTTTAACACGCTCGAGAGCCTCCTCCAGCTCCTTCATGTGAAGCCTTCCAAGGTCGTGCTCCACAAGCATTCCCGACTTTACAAGCTTTTCGGCAGCTCCGCCTATCTCGTCGACCATGCGGTTGAAGAGCAGCTTCTCCTCCTTGCCGTGGTGATGCCTGTCCGCGTAGTTTCTCACAAAATCTATCATTTTTCCAAAGTCTGCGTAGTCTATATTGCCGCCCTGCATTACTCCGTAGCTGGCCTTTCTGAGCACCTTAAGCATCCGCTTGATGTATACGTGCTCCTCAACCATAAGCCTGATTCCGTCCATGAGCTTACCCCCTCCTGATTGCACTTATTCCGTCGGCAGTCCTGGAATATGAAAGGCCGCTGCCGCTTGAATCAATAAAGCCCTTTATCCATGCATCGCGCAGCAGGTGGTAGTTTGCCACGTCTCCGCCAACTCTGTCCCAGAAGTCGCTGTGAAGGCATCTTGCTGCCCTCCAGGAAAACTCAGCCTCTGTGCTGCTTAGAGTCTCGCTCACTCTGTCGCAAGGCATGCCCTCTAGCATAAAGTCGAATATTATTCTGTGCATATCCTGAGGTGAAGACTCGCTTATATCAAGATCTTTTGCCGAATCGCTTCCACTCCTGCTGAAAATCTGCGCCATGTCCTCGATGCTCAAGACGCCTTTTCTTTCAAGCTCCGTCACCGTAAAGGCAATTCTACCCTCTACGCTGTGTATCCTCTCCTGAAGCCACCCATGTATGTTGCCATGGTTTATGACATCCTCAAGGGCTCCCTGCGCCGAAGAACCGAATCTTTCATAACCTTCCTGCCTGAGGCTTCTTATGTCACCTTTCTTCTCTGCTGCTCTCTCAAGCAGCTCCTCTGCTAGCTGCTCGTGAAGCTGTATCTTGCCGTAAAGCCAGTAGTGTATCTTTCCAAGAAATGCGCTCATTGTCCTTTCCCCCTACTCTACGCTGTTGTTGAGTGCCGCTAGCAATTCATCCATATTGAGTCCGTGAACCCCGCAAGCCTCCTCGATAGTTTCAACCTGAGCAGAAGGGCAACCTACGCATCCCATTCCGAAATCGAAAAGCACCTTTATAGCCTCTGGATAATCTCTTACAAGCTCGCCTATTGTCATGTCCTTAGTTATTTTCATTTTTAATTACCTCCGTTTTTTTATTTTGTGTTCCTTATGTTTTCATTATATGGGCAATCAGGCTTAGTTGTGGTAACTAATGTTACGATGCTGATTTTTTTGCTGAAATTTTATTCCTGCATATTGACCTCTCAACATTCATTGCCGCTTGAAAAGTCACCACAATAAATATATAATTATTAGGAACTCAATATTCTGTGCGAAGGTGCCTTGCAAAAGGCTTAATAGGGAAGTTTGGTGAGAAACCAACGCAGCCCCCGCTACTGTAAGCGAAGACGACTCTTAATAACCACTGGCAATGCTGGGAAGGGAAGATTAGGATGACACGCAAGCCAGGAGACCTGCCTTTCATTTATGCTATGCTTCGGAGGGAGGCTTTAGGCTGCGCAAATGTGATATAATTGCATACGGTCACTAGTATGTTGCATTGCGCTTAACGCACTATTCTTGTGCCCTTGACCTGCTTGTAACTATACTCCGAATGATGCTTCGGAGTTTTTTTTGTGCCTTCTTTTCAAAGCAAGTCAAATTTTCGGAGGTGTTTTTATTGTTCAAGTACTTATATTGCATAATGGTGCTTGTACTGGCGCCGAGATTCTCGTATGCCATGCACATAGCCGAAGGCTTCCTGCCTCCGGTGTGGTGCGCCTTTTATCTTCTGCTTTCGCTGCCATTTGTAATGATAGGACTCAAACAGCTCAGAGCAAAATCAAAGCTGGGTGGAGACATGAAGCTCTTCATAGCTGTCGCTGCCGCCTTCTGCTTCATGCTTTCCGCTCTCAAGCTGCCTTCTGTAACCGGAAGCTGCTCGCATCCTACCGGAACCGGCTTTGGAGCAACTATATTCGGCCCGTTTGTCATGAGCGTAATAAGCGTAGTTGTGCTGCTTTTCCAGGCACTCTTTCTGGCCCACGGAGGGCTCACGACGCTCGGCGCCAACACTTTTTCAATGGGAATAGTCGGGCCGATTGTGGCCTACGGAATATACAGGCTTGCCGGAAAAAGCAAGACTGGCATTTTCCTGGCCTCATCCCTGGGCAATCTGGCGACATACTGTGTGACAGCGCTGCAGCTTGCGTTCGCTTTCCCTTCGCCAGCCGGGGGAGTAGCTGTGGCTGCAGTCAAATTCCTCTCTATATTCGCTCTCACCCAGTTGCCCCTTGCGATAGTGGAAGGGATACTCACAGTCATAATGATGGGAATTGTCGAAAAATATTCGGCTTCGGAGCTTGAAGCCCTGAAAGGCGGGAGTGCATATGAAGCTTAAAGATTACCTTATGCTGGCTCTGCTTGCACTCGCCATAGTAGTCGTCAGCCTTCAGATAGGAGCTGGCAGGGGCCCTCTCGAAGGCGCCGACGGCATGGCCATGGAATACATATCAAGCAGCAACGAGGCTTACAAGCCATGGTTCGAGAGTATCTGGACTCCGCCTTCCGGCGAGATTGAAAGTGCCCTCTTCGCGCTGCAAACTGCCATAGGCGGAAGCATAATAGGGTACTATATAGGAAGAAAGCATAATGCTAAGACAAATAGCTGCGTATGCAGCCGAAAGTAGAATAGCAAGCGTACATCCCCTGCAAAAGGCGGCGCTCTTTCTGCCGCCCCTGGTGTTGCTCGGATTCTGCGGAAAATCTCCACTGCCTGTCGCATATACGCTTGCAGGCGCAATCATTATGCACTTTTTTTTCAGGAGTCCGCTCAGCCTGGTGCTTAGATTCACGGCCGGGATATTTACATTCACTCTCCTGACATCGCTTGCGCTGATTGCCGATTACGGCGTGCCCTATGTCGCGCTGCTGGTTTTTAAAAGCGTCGCGGGAATGCTCTCGATACTGCTTTTTTCTCTTCATACTCCGGTGGACGATTTACTCGGCTCTCTTTCAAAATCAACAGCTCTCAAGGATATATGCGACATAGCAAAGAGCACGCTGAGATTCCTCGTACTAATCGAAGATGAGCTCCGAACAATGACCTTGTCCGCCAAATCGAGAAACGGCTTTGGCTCCTATAAAAAAAGCATATCTACTACAGGTGCGATTGCAGGACTTCTGTTTGTAAACACGATGAGAAGATGGCAGGATATAAAGTGCGCCACAGACAGCAGGTGCTACCGGGGTGTTATACCATACTCCGAAAAAAAATTTGAACACTCAACAGCTATCGTACTTATGGCTCTGGCATACAACGCCATGCTTTTAGCTATGCTGATTTAGCAAACCGGCACATGGCAGCTGCCCTACCGATAGATATAAAACGCAATTTATGCTTTAATCACCTTGATCCCATATACAAAAATTAAAGGAGTGATCTATATGGAAGGCATACTAGTAATAGGACATGGCAGCAGGTCAATTGATGCAAAGGATATATTCTTCAGGATTGTAAGTTCGCTTGCATCCAGACTCCCAGACAAAAACATCAAGGGCTGCTTCATGGAGATATCATCCCCATACATCGAGGAAACGGTTGAAGCCATGTATTCCGAAGGGGTAAGGAGCTTGGTAGCGCTGCCATACTTCCTGTTTCCGGGAATACACATCAAGGAGGACATCCCGGAGATACTTGAGCGCATCAGGGCGAAACACCCGGACATTAGCATTAGCTTTGCAAAGCCGCTGGGATTCGACGAAAAGCTCGTAGACATACTTGAGCATAGAGCTGTAGAAGCCATCTCAGAAAAATAGACTCCAGAGCAGGACTAGTCAGTGCGCCAAGCCACAGACTGCAGCGTAATGCTTTTCTTGACAGTTGCTGCATCCTAAAATATAATCTATATAACTGCATAGCGTCTTAGGTGCCCACTATGGGAGAATAGGGAATCGGGTGCAAATCCCGAACGGGCCCGCCACTGTGAAGCAGAGCCTTAGCCAAATGCCACCTTGCAAAGCCAGGGGAAGGCGGCTAAAGGCAGTGAAGCTTAGTCAGGAGACCTGCCTATGACTGGAATGCGCCAGCAGCGTAAGCTCTGACTGGTTTGTGAGGATGATGGAAAATCCACGCTGTTTTTTGGTGTGGGTTTTTTTGTTTGCTCATTTATATTTGACTTATTTTGTTAAACCAATTTGAATTAATACTGGAGGGATTTTTATGGAACTGCTAAAGAGCACTATAGAAAAAATAAAAGGGTTGGACGAAACAACCATGACCGGGGCAAAAGACAGGATGGACAACCTTATAAAACCGGTCGGGAGCCTAGGCAGACTTGAAGAGCTTGCCGTTCAGCTTTCAGGAATAACGTCTAACATGCATCCTGATGTCAAAAAGAAGGCTGTCATAGTAATGTCTGCAGACAACGGCGTATGCTGCGAAGGCGTGGCCGCAGCTCCCCCTGTCGTTACGCTAATGATGACAAACCACATAGCCAACGGCGTAAGCGGCATGGCTTCAATAGCCAAGACTGCTGGAGCCGGCGTCGTGGTTGTAGACATCGGAGTTGATGGAGACGTTCAGAATGAAAAGGTAGTAGCAAGAAAAGTCAGATACGGCACCGGCAACATCGCCGAAGGTCCTGCAATGACCAGAGAAGAAGCTATTAAGGGCATCGAGGTAGGAATAGAAGTCGCCAGCGAGCAGATAAAAAATGGCGTCAAGCTAATAGCAACGGGTGAGATGGGCATAGGCAACACAACCACAAGTACGGCAGTGCTCAGCGTACTCTCAGGAGTGCACCCTTCTGAAATAACAGGGGTAGGCGCAAACCTTCCGGGGGACAAGATAGCCCATAAGGTGGAGGTCATTCAAAAAGCAATAGCTGTCAACAATCCTGACAGGAACGACCCATTAGACATTCTTTCAAAGCTCGGCGGCCTCGACATTGCTGGAATGGCTGGAATAATGCTCTCATGCGCAGCTTCGCGAATCCCATGCGTAGTCGATGGCTACATATCTACAGTGGCGGCGCTTCTTGCCTGCAGGATCTGCCCTGACGTTAAGGATTTTCTGATACCATCGCACGCCTCTTTTGAAAAGGGCTCTGTCCTTGCAGCTGAGCTGCTTGGCCTTAGACCGATGCTCCACATGGACATGAGACTTGGGGAAGGCTCCGGCGCGGCTCTTGCGTTTGGAATAATAGATGCTGCTGCAGCCATAAGCAAGGATATGATAACCTTCGCGGAGGCCGGAATAGGCACAGTATAAATGCACAAAAGCGTCAGTCCGATCTAATTTGCTGTTTATCGGCTGACGCTTTCTTTTGCTTTATAGTTCATCTATTTTCTTATTTAAAGACTTGAGCCACTTCAGCATTAGGAATTTCTCTTCTACTGCCAGTGTGCTTTCAAATTCTTCTTCAAAACCCTCCAATATGCTCCAAGCTCTATCCTGAATAGCCTTTCCCTCTTCAGTCAGATCTATCCTCTTTATTCTGGCATCATTTTCGTCAACCCTACGCACAACAAATCCTTTTTTTTCTAAAATGTCTATAATCCCAGTCAGGGTGGATGGCTGAACAAAAATAATCTCATGAATTTCCTTCTGAGTAAGAGCCCCTTTTTTCCACAGGCAATTGATTGCCCTGAATTGCGAGAATGTCAGCCCTGTCTCTTGAAGTCTATTGTTTAAAATTATTGACATTTTTCTGGACAATTCCTGTATATAGTAGCCCAGGTGTTTACTGAATTCAGTTTCCATTTTTGCCCTCCATCTGCATCATTGTACTGTAACTAATTATATATTATCATATATAATCGCATCTCATCCAATACAAAAGCAAACGTGAGCATCTTATTGCTTGTCTCTTTATTCTGCTACACTTGATTCCAGTGTCAAATCTTCACTTGCTTTTACTCCATTTGCTTTCTTGAAGTATTTAGTATAAATCATACCCGCAATCAGGATCATTCCCATATAACCGGTTGCAGGATAGACAATGCCCACCATTGTGCCAAATTGCAGCTGTCCGCCAAAATATGAAATTATGATCATCACAATAGCTGTGATTTTATACTTTTTGCTCTTCTCATCAGTAGTGACACGGCTTATAGCCGTCCAAAGCATCGGCACCGCAGTTGTATATATTCCCGCAATCAGCATCACAGAGAATATGGTTCCCATTATAGGGTAAATGCCGCTTGCAACTGCCAGCGATGGAATCTGCTTGTCATAGACTTCTCCGATGTTTGCAAGCAGTCCTGTGCTTAATATCAAGGCACCGGCTACGAAGGTCACCCCGCCAAATAGGCCTCCCAGAAGCGTATCCTTCTTGTTTTTTGCCTGTCTCCCCATACCTGCAGTGAATGGCATAAGCCCTACAAGCGAGAAGGCCCCATACAATATTCCGGACATCGCCCAATTAGAAGATGCCCCTGATATTTCAATTGTTTTAAGTACCTTGTCAGCCTCGAAAATTCCTGCCGGATTCTGCATAATGCTAATAATACCCATACTCATTGTAAAGAATATTATTACCGGTGCTATATAGCCAATTATATTGACAAGCTTTTTAAGACCCATAAGGACAGTAGCCAGAGTAAAGACTGCCATCCCTATTCGCCCATAGTTGGGGTCTATTCCGTAGTGCTCGTTAACCGTAGCGCCTGCACCTGAAATCATTATGGAGACCACCATAAAAAGCAGTATAGGTACAAACCACTCAAAGAATACACCTATCTTCTTGCCGCAATAGTATGCAAATATTTGGTTCGCGTCCTCAAGCTGCAGCTTTCGCCCATCCTCGAGAATGACGGCGCTGAACCATCCAAAAAGCGCCATTGCGACTACTCCCGCGCCTATGCTTCCCCATAACCCCAGATGCGTGAAAAACTGCATAACCTCTTGTCCTGATGCAAAACCCGCACCTATGACAAAGGCCATTATCGCTCCGCCAAATGCAATGACATCCGACCAATGTATCTTATCATTCATATAATGTCCTCCCAATTGAGAAAATAGTTATTATTAATGGAGCGATTGATTTATTTGTTAAGCGTGCCCAGACGTCTGCAGGCTTCCTGGACTACAGCAGGGTCTTGAGCATAGCAGGCACGGAACCATCCGGGAGCAGGTGCGTCAAACAGGTGTCCCGGAGATATGTTGACCTTCAAAGTTCCGAATATTTTTTCCCAGAGCGTGTGTTCCTTCACGAACTCCTGCGCCTCCAGGTATGGACTGAAGTCCCCAAATATGAATATTCCCGCCTGTGCCGGTATAGTTTTTACGCCTATGTCGTTCAGACCCTTTTCCATGAGCTTGTATGCCACGTGCATTCTTTCCCTGCTTGTCTGGATTACTGCGGGAAGCTCCGGCGCCTTGAGAAGCTCTGTAAGGAGCGCCTGCGTATGTGTGGATACAGCGGAAAAGTAGGTTATGGTCTGCATGCCTTTGGCCAGGTCAGGGTTGAATGTTATTGCAAATCCCGTGCGGAATCCAGAAAGAGCGAAGTCCTTGGCAAAGCTGCTAGTCACATGCACGCGGTGCATATACTCCTTAGGTGCCAGCTTTAGTGTGCTCACCCACTTTGCACCTGGGTCATGAACCGTCTGCGCATAAATCTCATCTGATATTATATCCAAATCATTTTCCATGCAAAATTCTATAATATTTTTAATTGCTTCTTCTGAGTATACAGTACCCACAGGATTATTCGGCGAAGAAAAAAGAACTGCCCTTACTCTTCTCCCCATTCTTCTTTGTTCAGCCAGTGCTGCTTCAAATGCCGATTTTGGCAGATCTGAACCGCACTGCACCCCAACAGGAATTACTTCTGCTCGAGCATTGATATCATCAACAAAACCCGAATAAAATGGAGCAGGTATCAAGACTACATCTCCCGGATCACAAAGCATTGTAGCCAGCATCTCAAGAGCCACAGTGCAGCCTGTACACGCTACTATGTTCTCAGGTTTCAAGCATACCCCGTAATCCTTGCCAAATATTATATTTTGCCAGTAATTCGCTATGGCTGTACGGAATTCGTCGGCTCCATGAAATAAATCATAGTGTATGTTTTTGGGGACTAGCTTCATGTGCGCCTGTGTTTTTTCCAGAAGGTCTATTACCTCCCTGTCTACTAGTCTTGTTTCAGCTGTACCCATATTAATGTGCCCTGTTGGATTTTGAATCGGATCATACATATCGTTCAAAGTGCTAAAGTGAGCCTGTACAAGCGGTGGCATGTCCTTTACATTGGCACGGCCCCGCTCCGAAAGAAATTCTATCATTATTTTACCTCCTGCTTTCATCACTTTTCATGAATACTAAATACCATAAAATCTATTTTTCTAAGGGTTAGTTATGAGGTAGATTGGCTTCTGTTTGAATTCCAGGACGCACTCCAAGTCCCATTGAGGCATCTATATTCGCACCATGCAGCACTGTTGATTCTTCCTGCAGAAGCTGATGCAGCCAGTATGAGATGTCCTGTGGCTGGATTAAGCGTTTCTTCGCCTGATCCGCCTCGAATGCCTTTCTTACTTCTGGGCTCATATGACTCAATGTGCTGGCAGTAAACATAGGTGTTTCTGTTGCCCCAGGACATATTGAAAATACATCAATCATGGTGTGCACATTTTCAGCTGCAAGCTGGCGTGCAAGAAAGCTGACTGCGCATTTGCTCATGCCGTCACTCAATGTGAACTTAGGGAATGCCGCAATGCCTCCGCCTACAGAAGAAATAAAAATCAGCTTGGAAGGCTTGTCCCTTTTCAAAAGCTCAGCTTCCACTTTCTTGTATATCCACAGCGGACCAAGCGCATTCACTTTAAACATTGCCTCATCGTTCGCAGCTCCAAATGTGTCAGACTGGTCTGCATACTGCTTTACAGTGGCAGATCCAAGCGAAGCATTGAATATGATGCCGTCCCAGGAATGGTCCACAAGAAAATCTGCATTCTTGACTGCTTCTGCATCACCCTGGTCAAGCTTGTATGCGAATATCTTTCCCGGATATTTTGCACATATCTCATCCGCAGTTTTTGAGGACTTTCTGTAGGTCATGTGAACCTCGTAACCCTTTTGGGCAAGCAAGTTCACGCAATCGGCTCCTATTCCCTGAGTTCCGCCGGTAACTAATACCTTTTTCGATGTAGTCTTCATAATTATACCTCCACAATTTATAGTTTTATGTCTAAACAAACACAGCCAACTACTCTCTTCCGTAAGCCGCAATATATTTAGCTACCTAAATGTATTGTCAAAAAAATTTCTCAGTGCTCTTGAGTAATACAAATTCTTTAACCTTAGCATATTCAACAACGTAGCCGTAATTAACAGCGTGTACATCAAAATAGCTCAAATTATTGTGCTCTATTTTTCTTTAGGTACCTAAATAAATAATAGCATCCCATTTTCAGAATTGCAAGAGTTTTTTGATGATTTTTGTAGTTCATTTATCAAGGATTGCGTAAAAAAATCCAGCAGTCTGGAACGCATTCCAAACGCCGGATTTCAAATAGATTCCTATGTTCGTTTTTTCCAAAAACCATTCATTATATACTTCCTTGTCTCCTCTAGCGTAACTAATATCAAAGGACAAAGCGCAAGCACTCCAAGGTCGAACAAGCTAATTGGCGCTGTCATGAACACAGCCGCGAGGAATGGCAGGTATACTATGAGTGCGGAGAGAATGGTCTCGTATGCTATCCCAGCCAGAATCATGTAGTTTGACTTTATAGACAGCTTCCAAAACGGCAGTCTTTCCGAGCGGCAGACAAATATATTACCTATCTGGCAGGCCACTATGGCTAAAAGAGCCATTGTTGTAGAATGCCAGTAGAGCTGCATAACTTCAGGACTGGCCTTTGAAAAGAGTATATCGTCGGTTACGCCCTGCAAGTCAGAGAAAGTATATCCTGCATGAAACCACACCAGAAGGAAAGCGCCCAGCGAAAGCGCCGCTTCTATTACTCCCAGGAAGCCGTAAGCCCTTGCAAAAAGAGGCATGTCAAGCAGGTTCTCGTCTATGCTCCTTGGAGGCTTTCTCAGGATGTGCTTTTCGGGCTTTTCCGCTCCTAGAGCAAGAGCCGGCACTATGTCTGTGCCAAGGTCAACCGCTAGTATCTGAAGTATATTGAGCGCCGGCGGTATCTTTAGGAACACCATGGCCATGAACGGCACGAATTCCGGTATGTTCGACGCCAGAATGTAGGTCATGAATTTTTTTATGTTGTCGTATATGGCCCTTCCCTGCTCGATTGCCTTTACAATCGTCGCAAAGTTGTCATCGAGCAGTACGATGTCGGCGGCCTCCCTGGCAACGTCCGTGCCGCTCTTGCCCATCGCAATTCCTATGTGCGCCGACTTGAGTGCCGGAGCATCGTTGACCCCATCGCCCGTGACAGCCACCACATGCCCTATCGACTTATAGGCTTCGACAATCCTGAGCTTGTGTTCAGGATTGGCGCGAGCGAATATGACAGGCTCTTTTTTCGAAAGCACCTTGCAAAGCCCATCGTGGTCAAGCTCGTCCACTTCGCTGCCTGTGATTATCTCCACATGGTTGCCAAAAAGCCCTACCTGCCTGCCTATTGCGGCGCCAGTGAGTCCATAGTCTCCTGTTATCATGGTGATTCCGATGCCTGCGTGGTGGCACTGGCTTATGGCCCTTGCCACTTCAGGCCTTGGCGGATCAAGCATAGCTACTAGACCAATGAATGCAAGGCCCGCTTCCGGCAATTCGCTCACATGGTCGGAGTCATTGTATGCAAGCGCAAGCACGCGGTAGCCCATATTTGCCAAATCGTCGTTGCTCGCAGCAACAGCGCGCCTGTCGGCCTCTTCGAGCTCAACTGCCGCTCCTTCTTTCAATATGTGGCTGCATGACTTTAGCACCTCAAGAGGGGCTCCCTTTGTAAAGGTAATATGTCTGCCTTCCGGGAATAAGTGGCTGCTATTATTCTCAACAACCACGCTCATCATCTTCGTCACAGAGTTAAAGGGTATATCCAGCCGCCTTTCAAAATCCGACCTTGTTTTGTCGATGTCAAGTCCCCTCTTTGCCGCGGCTATGAGCAGCGCCGCTTCCGTAGGATCTCCTGAAATCTGCCATGTCTTCAGGTTCTCGCTGTCGTCTTCGATAGTAGCCTCGGAGCAGACAACAGAGGCTGTCAGCAGGAGCTCAAGCTGTCTGGCCGCTGCTTCATTTTCATCGAATACGACTTCGCCTTCCTTTTCGTAGCCCACGCCGGTTACATCTGCCATAAGGTCTGAAAACCATATCTTTTCGACGGTAAGCTGGTTTTCAGTTATAGTTCCTGTCTTGTCCGTGCATATTACGGATGTGGCGCTTAGCGTTTCAACGGCGGAAAGCCTTCTCACCAAAGCGTTCTGCCTGGCCATTCGCTGCACACCTATTGCGAGCGAAAGGCTCACCGTAGGCAGCAGACCTTCCGGTATGTTGGCGACTATTATGCCTATCGCGAATATGAAGCCGTATCTGAGGTCTATCCCCACCAGGAGCACCGTCAGCAGGAAAGTGACTATGCCCATCACTATTGCTATTCCTGTGATGAATTTCACTATCCGCTCTACCTGATACTCGAGCGTGCTTTTACCCCGTTTAACCGATACCGTAAGGCTTGAAACCATTCCTATCTGTGTGCTTTTACCGACTGCATACGCCACTGCTGTTGCATTTCCGTCTGTTATTAGCGTTCCGGCAAACAGCAGATTGGGGCTTTGTGTTATGTCCTCCTCGAATTCCAAAACAGCCGTGGCGTCCCTGTCTACCGGCACGGACTCGCCCGTCAGCATAGATGTATCCACAAAAAGCCCGTTGGCTTCGATTATCCTTGCATCGGCAGGCACATGGTCTCCTGCACTCAGAAACATCACATCGCCTATTGTAACCTCCTCGGCAAGCATAGTCTCGAGCCGTCCATCCCTGTAAATCCTCACCTTTTTAGGCAGCATGTCTTCAAGGCTCGAGAGCGCCTTTTCAGCCCTAAACTCCTGCAAAAAGCTAAAAAGCGCATTTATTAGTATTACAGCCCAGGAAGCCCAGCCAAGCTGCGGCATCTGGGCGACAAACGCCAAAATGCCTGCAACCCAGAGCAGTATGGCCATAAAATGGGTGAGCTGGCGCACGAATTTTTTGACAAGACTTTCGGCCTTCTCCCTTGGCAGCCTGTTCCTTCCGTACTCGGAAAGCCTCTGAGCTGCCTCTTCGCTCTTGAGCCCATCCCTTCTTGTTTCCAGGATTGCACACACATCCCCGGCTTCGGTTTCTATAAGTTTTATAACATTTTCTATATTGAATATCCCCATGATAATTACCTCTCATGCCTAATGTCGTATGATGTAAGTCGGGTTTTTCTGCTCTACTTATTTCTTCCTATTTTCCTTCATATTGCAAAATTCAACATAGCCGTATTTTATTACCCTCAAAAGCCATGTCCATAGGAATTTCAAGGCTGCTTTCCAGCTCTCCTTCGTGACATATAACAGCCATGCAATTGTAGCAACCAAGAGCGCACCAAGCAACAGCACTTCCACCCTATATTCCTTGTATATGGAGTTTGCAAAAAGCTGGACTGTTGCAATATATCTGTCCTGTATCGTATTTGAAGGTGAGGGCAGCTCAACTACCTCAAACAGCTCGTCATCCTTTGTTATCTTGATCCTCATGTAGTGGTAGTAGCTGTCTGTGGTGAGCAGCTCTGCGCCCGCTCCCCCGCTTATTACGTATCTCACGCCGCCTTTTACAAAGCTCATATAGCTATGTATGTGCGACATAAAAACCGTGTCCACTCCATACTTACTCATTAGGGATTCGAATTTTTCAGCTTCTTCACTCGTTGGGAAGCCGTGATTGAGGCTCTTGTACCTGCTGTAATCATACATGAGCTTTTCTATAAGTCCGACATTCTTCATGTCCGGCAGAGTGTTGGGATCTGTAAGCTTCCTTGGATCGGTCGGCGGTGTATGTGACACCACAAAAATCCTCTTGCCCTCGTTGGCCATCAGGTCCTTTTCAAGCCAGTCGTACTGCTCCTTTGGAATGGCAATCTTTTCAGCCCACCCCCTGGAGCTGTCTAGGAATATAAAGTGCACCCCTCCATAGTCAAACGAGTAGTACGGTGGGCCGAACAGCTTTGTGTACTCGCTCCTTCCGCCCTCTCTTATGTCGTGGTTACCAAGAGTTGTATAAAGAGGAACCTTTAGTTTCAATACCGTTTCATAGAACAACCTGTATTTACTTGGCTCTCCTCCGAACACAAGGTCGCCGTTGTCTATTGCAAATATGGGATTAATATAGTTAATCTGCTCAATAATATTGGCGAATGTCTTATAGCCGTTCCTGTTGTCCCCAAGTATAACTATCTCAAAGTTATCTTTGTTGTCTTTGTCATTTTGTGCCTGTGCCGTTACAGTCCTTTGGTCGCCTTCAGACATATCAATATTAATCAGGACGGTATGCTCATCGATCTGTAGCTGCTCTTTCTTGGCTGCCCCTGTTATCTCTGTATTTGCCGGATTTATGTTCTCAATCATTATTCCAAGCTTTCCTTCGCCGATCTTAGGCGATTCAACTTCTATTTGCGTGGAGGGCGCAATCGATCTTACAAGGAGGTTTTCGTTTTTGTTGTAGCGCACCATTCCCTTAATGAATCCGCCCTTTACTGTAATATCTGCCCCTTTCCACTGGTATTTTGAAACCGATCCTTCCGGATTGAAAGAAAGTGGAATGAGCTTAAAGTCCCTGCTAACAATGAACCGCTCATAGCTATATCTAAAAAACACTATGGCTCCAATAATGAATGATGCCAGCAGCATCCAGCCAACAATCTTTTTCCATTTAGCTGTCTGCGGCTCATGTTGATGCTCTCTGAGAGCTTTCATCGCAATCACCCCTGTATTTTTGCGTTTTTTATAATTTCTGCAATGTTTCTTTATTCTATTCGCTTTTATTTTTGTTCCCGTTTATTATGGCAAGCTGGTTTTCTTCGAGCCTTTCAAGCCGTTTTAAAATGTCTTCTATCAAAATTTCAGACTTGAGATTTATTTCATAATCATGTTCCGCTTGTATCCTGTCCCTTTTTTCCTGCCTGTTCTGACTCATCATTATTACTGGTGCCTGCAGTGCTGCTATGCACGAGAGTAATAGATTCAAAAGAATGAACGGGTAGGTATCAAAATGCTTTATATTCAGATTTATTGTGTTAATAACAATCCATGTCATAAGAATAGATACAAAAATAATTATGAATGTCCAGCTTCCGGCAAAATCGGCCAAGGAATCGGAAAGCCTCTCTCCGAATGTAAGAGATTTTTCATGCACCTCATTGACATTTTTTGAAATCAGCTTTGATGCTATTTCCTTGGCGCTCATAGTGCGCCTGTCATTTTTCATAGCTCTTCTCCATTTCCATGTGTTTTTTTATCGTTTCCCTTAATGCCGCAAAATCTTCTCTGACATCGTCTTTACCGACTTCGAGTGGACTGTGCACCGTAAGCTTTATCTCTCCAAATGGAAGCGGCACAATGTACTTGTCCCATCTCTTTTTCGAGCTAATTCTGGCGCTGCACTCTACAGTAACTGGAAGCACCCTTCGCCTTGCAAGGCGGGCGACTGCGAATGCAAATGATTTGGGCTCGTGGTATGGTCCCAGCGGGCCATCTAGCGCCACAGCCAGACTGGCGGATCCCTCACCGTTTATCATTTTCCTTATTTCGAACAAGAAGTTGCCCCCGGCGGATTCGTCGGGTACTCTGATTGGTGTATACCCAAAAAAACGGCATATCAAAGAGATATAGTCGCCCCGCAGATCACGTGTCGTTACAACATACAGCCTTCTACCCCGGAGCGCTGGATACAGGCAATAGCTCTCCCCGTGCCAAAAGCCTATCACAAAATCCTCGCCGCTCCCAAGCAGCCCAAGATTGTCCTCGATGCTCACCCTGCTTGTTTTGTATACAAGGAGTATGTAGTATATGAATATTCTGCTCATGAAGTTCTCAATCAGATTTCTTCCTGTTTTCATTCCATCCAACCTCTTAATTTTCATCATATTTTATTTGTATTGCATGCGTATTGACAGATACAACGTCATATCCTGTATAGTCGTCTCGCGCTAATGAATATTGAAGTCCCTGCGGTCCTTTATCGCCCTCATGTACACCTTGACAGCCCTTTGAGCCATGGCCTCCAGTGAAAACTTGCGTGCAAACTCATGGGCATTGTCACCCATTTTGCTTCTTAGCTCGGCGTTTTCAATGAGTTCAATAAGGCTATTGCCCCATTCCTCGATATCGGATCCAGTCTTGTAGCCGTTAAAGCCGTCCTTGACAACATCATCTATGCCGCTTGAGCGTATGGCCACCACTGGGCAGCCGCCTGCCATAGCCTCGAGTACAACCATGCCCTGAGTCTCCGACTGTGAGCTGAACACGAATACATCAGATGCCATGTAGTACTTGCACACCTCATCGGGCTTTATCATGCCCGTTAGGATCACAATATCCTCCATTCCCTTTTCCCTTATGACCCTCTTAATATTCTCCCTCTCGGGTCCGTCTCCTATTATTACGCATTTGAACATCGCCTTGCTGACTCTTTTGACGTACTCCAGCCCATCTAGAAGGAAGTATACGTTCTTTTCAACCGAAAGCCTCATTACAGAGCACAGCAACACATGGCCTCCTGCCCTGTACCTTTCCCTGATGGCCGCCAGCTCCTCTTCATCTACATTTTCATAGCCTTCAAAATCAACTCCCGTAGGCAGCACGGCTATTCGCCTGCTAACTCCTATATTCTCCAGATATTCCTTAGCCGTGTTCGTCGGAGCTATTATTGCATCGCATCTTTGCGCAAACCTCTTTATCATCCTGTGGGATATAATGTTCTTGAATATCATTCTAAAAAACGGCAGAAAATGCGAGTACTCCTCGAGCCTTGTATGGTATGTGAGAACAGCCGGCAGGTCGTATTTTTCGGCAAGGTGCAGGCCCTTGCTCCCCAGCCACATGGGATGGTGCATGTGCACAATGTCGTATTCATCAGCGGCAAAGCTTTTTTCAATGTCGCCAGTGAAGATATTCACAATAGGAAAGCTGAGGCCATCCTTTTCGTATGTCATCATAGGCCTGAACCTTGTTATGTCTTCATCCTCAGCAGCTATTCCACCGGTATATTCAGGGGCGAATATGTGGACCCGATGTCCCAGCTCCCTTAAACCCTTTGCAAGCCTAAATATGGATATGGGCACTCCTCCTATAAAGGGCAGGTAATTGTTGGTGAAAAACGCAATGCTCAGCCTTCCGTTCTCTTCAATATCCTCCTCCTGCCCGCTGAAATCCCGATAATACCTTTTGGGCACGCTGGCCTTAATATAAATCAGAATAATTATAGCGGCAAGTCCGAAAACAGCTATCAGAATGTCCGCCATGTTGCTGTAAAACAGGGAATGTATGTATACCCATGCATTCTCGAAAAACTGATAAGCGGCGTGGCTTGATGGCATCTCCTGCTTTACTACAGCGTACTCAACTCCAGACGGTCCCGCCTTCACCTTTATATAGTGGTAGAAGCTGCTCTGGTCTTCTATGTGGAGCCAGCCTCCGGCACCCCCAGTTATAAAGTATTTAACTCCCCCAATCTCCCTGCTGTCATAAAACTGCTGGCTTGAGGCGAAAACAGCCGTGACTCCGTATCTTTCAAAGCTCTCCTGCAGAAAATCAGCAAGCTCCCTATCCTTTATGTAGCCCTCTCCCAGCTCCGCAGGCAAGCCTGATCTTACGCTGTAGATGGGCTTGTTCATAAAAACGAATCTGTACCTATATCTGGCAGATTCTTCAAGCTCCCTTGTAAGCCAGTCATTCTGCCATTCGCTTGATGTCCTGCCGGTAGTGTCGAGAAAAATGAAGTAGGAGTCATCCTTTGCAAATGAGAAGTAGTATGGACCGAAATGCTTGTAAAATCTGGCGTAGCCCTTGTCCGACACCTCCCGCTGCCCCAGTGCAAGCACGCTTGGAATCCCTATCTTCTTAAGGCTTCTGTAAAGCATCCTATACTTGTCCTCCGAGCCGTCAAGCACCGAGTTTCCTGTAGCAACCATGAAATCCAGCTCGCTGTCTCTGTTTAGCCTTTCCACTATCCTCTTGTCGAATATCTCTATGGAGTTTTTTATGTTGCCCACTACAGCAAAAGTAATCTCCGAATCGCCTTGAGATCTCTTTTCGATTTCCTTTATGCTCTTTATGTTGAGCGATGCAAAGTCGGTCTCGTATACGCCAAGATATGCTTTGTATGCAAGTAGCAATATGACTATGGCAATGTTTATATACATCACATACTTTATTCTCTTTATTTTTGTCATTTTGCCACCTCTTCTCCATTATCCATATATCGACAGCACTTAATCCCTAAGCTGCAAGCCTACGCTCGATTCTATTGGCCTGGTGCTTTATTTCTTTTAGCTTTGCCAATTTTGATAAGCTCCATATAAAACAGCGCCATGCCTATTAGCATCCCTATGTATATGGTGAAGAACCTCCACAGGAATGTTACCGTAACAATCTCATCCTTGCCTACGAACTGTGAGAATATTATGGAGAACCCGCCCTCTGCCACCCCCGTGGCTCCGGGAGTCGGCGCAAAATATGTCACGAATGTGATTATAGTCTGAAGCGCCATTATGGCTATGGCAGAAACATTGTGGCCAAGACCGTTTATTAGCACAACCGGGAACATGAAAAGCCCAGCCAAAAACACAAGCGTGAAAATTAGCGATAGCGATATGTCCCTTTTCTTAGCCGAAATGAACACCTTCACGCTCTTGGCAAAGTTGTCAATCTCCTTGAATATTTTTCTTGCGTTTTTTATATTCTCAATTGAAATCAGCTTTCTGGACTTCAAAATCCTTAAAAACCACATTATGCCCTTCTTGGCTGATCTGGGATTTTTTACAAGTTTGAACGCCCCGGCAGCGATTGCTATGAATATTGAGCTTCCTGCAAGCACCACAGCCGGAGTGTTTGAAAAGGGAAGCACCTTCATGAATCTGCTGTCGACGATTAATATTATCGGAGTTGCAAATATGAAAAATGCTATGGGCAGCGACGTTCTTATTGTAGTTGCGGCTATAGCATCCCCGTAGGAGACGCCCTTTTTGTTCAAAAAGTATATCTGCGCGAAACCTCCCCCGGTCGCAAGGGGGGTTATGGCAGATACGAATATGTTTATGAAAACCATCTTGAGTACATACCTGTAGTCCAGCTGTATCCCAAGGGTTCTGAGTATGTAGTAGAACCTGAGGCCATCGAGCGCATAGTATGCCAGCAGGAGAACCGTAAGCTTTGCAAAAACCATCACGGGGAATATCTTTATGTCAATGAATGATGTTCTTTGGCTGAATGCGTGGTATACAAAAACCAGAGACAGATATGATATTGCAATGAATATAAGTGTCATAGCCACATACTTACATGTGTTGGAGGGACGCAGGCTTATCTTCTCTGAAATCATCTGATTTTCATGTGTTTTTTTCATCATTAGTCCTCCGTCCTGAGGCATAATAGCAATACAAAAAATCCATATTTCAATTGATACCCTTAGTTTCAGCTAAAATCGACATTTTATATATATTTTGTAATTAAGCTTGCCTGCTTTTCTTTAAATAAAAAAAACCATAGCAGCTTGTAAAACAAGCATCCATGGTTTCCTTTGTCACTTTTATGCTACGCGCCGCTCTCGTCTGCGAGATCCTCGAAGCCCTTGCCGACACCCCACACGGCCGACACCGGCACAACGCACACAAAGACGTCCGGATCCAGATGGGCGATAAACCTCTTTATCAGCATCATCTCCCGAGGCGAGCATACAGTTACTATCTTTGTCTTGGTTTCGCTCGTATAGGCCCCAACAACATCGTACATACTGACACCTCTTTTGATTTCCTTGAGTATATATCTTGAAATCTCCTCGTATTGCGAACTTATGACCTCTATTTTCACAAGCTTGTTGCCTATACCGAACATTACAACATCAAGAGTCTTCATGAAAACCACCTGGGTAAGTATTGCGTATAGTGCTACGTTTCTGTCGAAAACAAAAGCAGACGCTGTGATTATAACGGTGTCAATTGTAAGAAGTATCTGGCTTAGACTTATGAACGGGAATAGTCTGGCATGGAGTATCTTGGCTATTGAGTCTGTTCCACCAGATGAAAATCCGCGCTTCAAGATTAGTCCGCAGCCAATCCCATTTATTAATCCAAAGTAGATTGCCGCAAGCATCATATCGCCCTGAACAAAGTTGAAGGGCCTCTGGCTGAACAATATCAGCACAGGCGGGAACAAGAGTGAGAGCACTATAATCTTGAGAGCCTCTCTTTTTCCCAAGAGAAAAAACGTTGACAAGAGCACGCAGATTGACAGCGCAAAATAAATATACGTGTAGTTTACGCCTGTCATCTTCTCAACTAATAGCGATGTTCCAGTAATTCCGCCCATCACAAGTCCATTCGGCTTAAGTATGGACGTTATAGCAAATGCTGCAATGGCGATACCCGTGCCGACTACAAGAGCGTCCATAGCTAGACTTTTGAAATTGATTTTTTTCAAATTTTTCAAATCTAATTTTAACATATAAATTCCCCCTTTTGGTACCTTTTCTAATACAGGGTTTGTCCCGTGAAAATGCGTCACAGTAGTATAGTATAATCCTTATTTCACCAAATGTGAACCATAGTTTCAACAAAAAAGGATTTAGGTAAAAACCTAAATCCCATGCTCTCCTCTTTGGAGTACTGCCGCTCCGGTCCTGAGGAGCTCTACTATGCCATACGGCTTAATCATTTTTATGAAGGCTTCAATCTTTCCTTCGTCTCCTGTCACTTCCAGCGTGAGGCTGCCGAAAGCCACGTCAATTATATTGGCTCTGAATATGTTGGCTATTTCTACTATCGAAGACCTGGTGCTGTTGTCGGCTTTCACCTTTATCATGGCCAGCTCTCTGTAAACCGAATCCTCCTGCTGAATCTGCACTACCTTTATTACCTCGATTAGCTTGTTGAGCTGTTTTTTTATCTGCTCGAGAGTCTGCTCGTCTGCAAAACCGGTTATTGTCATTCTCGAAATCTTGCTGTCCTCCGTTACGCCTACAGAAAGGCTTTCTATGTTGTATCCGCGCCTGCTGAAAAGCCCGGCTATTCGGCTCAGGACTCCCGCATTGTTTTCCACAAGCACCGATATAGTGTATTTGTCCATTTGCTCTCCCCCTAAATAGTGGCGTAGTCAGGATGCACTATGCATTCTATGATATATGGACCCTCGTATGCAAGAGCCTTTTCCATCTCAGCGTCGAACTCGCTGTTTGTCTTGACCTTGGCGCCTTTTATTCCGTAAGCCTCGGCTATCTTCACAAAATCCGTTGAAATGTTGAAATCTATGGCGCTGTACTTGCCCTTGCCGTATGCATTGTCCTGGAGCTCTCTTACCATGCCCAGCCTGTTGTTGTTGAAAAGCACTATCTTTATTCCGACATTGTGCTCGGACACGGTTCCAAGCTCGCCAAGGCACATCTGAATGCTGCCGTCACCCATTATGCCCACAACCTGCCTGTTTTCATCGGCCATTTTCATGCCAGCTGCTGCCGGAAGGCTGTAGCCCATAGTTCCAAGGCCTCCTGAGGTGTAGTAGCCTCTTGTGCCCTTTATCTGGTAGTTTCTTGCGGCCCATATCTGGTTCTGTCCAACGTCAGCTGTCACAGCCGCCGAATCGTTAAGTATGCGCGTGAGCGTACTCAATGCATGCTTTGGAGATACAAGTCCCATGGAATCATCCATGTTGAACTGCACCGGATACTCGGCCTTCATGGACTTTATCTCCTCGAGCCACTTGGCCGTATCAAGCGCTATGCCGCTTTCATTAAAATCTGCAAGTATGTTCTTGGCATGGCCGACAACTGGTATTGTGCTCGCGATGTTCTTGCCAATCTCAGCCGGGTCTATATCTATGTGGACTATCTCAAGATCCGGATTCATCTGCTCGAGCTTCTTGGTCGCCCTGTCGGAAAGCCTTACTCCGACTATTATAACGAGATCTGCACTCGACATTATCTTGTTTGAATACGAGTGGCCGTGGCTGCCCACTATGCCCACATAAAGCTCAGAGTCGTGAGGAAAGCTGCCTATTCCCATGAGAGAGTTTACAACAGGTATTCCGCTTGAATTCGCAAAATTTCTTAGCTCCTCAACGGCGTCCGCTGCAATTACTCCTCCGCCAGCATAAAGCAGAGGCTTCACTGACTTTTTGATTGCCTGGACTGCTCTTTTTATCTGGCCTCTGTGTCCCTCGTAGGTCGGATTGTAGCCGGTTATTGAAACCTCTTTAGGATAACTGAACCTCAGCGCTTCCTTCTGAACGTCAACCGGCACATCTACCAGGACAGGTCCCGGCCTGCCTGTAGAGGCTATATAGAAGGCCTCCTTCATTATTCTTGGTATCTCAGATGCGCTCTTGACGAGATAATTGTGTTTTGTAAACGGCTGAGTCGCCCCCACGATATCAGCCTCCTGGAAAGCGTCGCTGCCTATTAAATCGCTGCTTACCTGCCCTGTTATGATTACCACCGGTATTGAGTCCATGTACGCTGTGGCGATGCCTGTTATGAGGTTAGTTGCTCCCGGTCCAGATGTGGCGAAACATACTCCAACCCCCTTGCTGCCTCTGGCATAACCGCTCGCAAAATGAACGGCGTTCTGCTCGTTTCTTATAAGAACGTGCTTGATATCCGATTTTCTAAGCTCCTCGTAAAGCGGAAGCACCGCACCGCCCGGATATCCGAAAACCGTGGTTACGCCCTCCTCTTCAAGGCACCGAATAATCGCTTTGGCTCCTATCATGATAATACCCCCAGATTTTATATTTGTATTTAGATAAAGTATTTCTATTTTACAGAAAATAATGTATTTTGTCAAAACATTTCTAAACATTCAGAATATTCCCACAAGTAACCACTTTCCGGTATATAGTATGTCATATTTTTAAATAGTTAAAACATTTAAGATGACTTATTTAAAAAAAATAAAAAAAAGTAGTGATATTTGTTCCGAAAGATGGTAATATATACGTAAGATGTATTAAAGAAATACAAAAGGCTTGATTTAAGGGGGAAACAGAATGAGAGACTGGAAGGAATGTCCTGTATGCGGACAACCGGGGGAGATAAGAGACAAAGAGCATGTGAGACTTAATCCGTGCATCAAATGCGGCGTTTCAGACAAATACGCGGGGGGCGTAGAGTGCTGTGAATGCGGCGATTGCACTAAGATGGTCAAGGACTACCATCAATGGCATCTCTTTTGCGACCACTGCGAGGTAGATTACATTGCAGCGACTGAAACCGAATTGCTTCAGTGCAGCTAAAAGCCATGAAACTTACAATATTATTATAAATATAAAAGCTGATAGAATATGTTAAATTCAAAGTTTAATTCCCATAAGCCACCTGCTAATATCAATTAAAGCATAAAACAATAAAGCCTGGAAACGGATTGCAAAGCCGCCTCCAGGCTATTTATTTGTTCACATTCTAAATGTCCCTTCCTGCAGATCAGGATAAGAGTTTAAATCAGTATACTGATCTTTCGTTATATAGTATGTCATATTGTTTTATTGTGTGAACATTCAACATAGTTTGTTAAAAAAAACATTAAGTTAATAGTGATATTTGTCCAAAATAGTGGTAATATATATATAAGATGTATTGTTAAAATACAAACAACCTGATCCAAGGGGGGATATACCATGAGAGATTGGAGTGAATGTCCCATATGCGGACAAGCCGGAGAGATAAGAGACAAAGAACATGTTAAGCTTAATCCGTGCATCAAATGCGGCGTTTCAGACAAATACGCAGGGGGCGTAGAGTGTTGTGAATGCGGCGAATGCAAGGAGATGGTCAAGGATTACTACCAATGGCACCTATACTGTGACCAGTGTGACATGGAATACATAGCAGCTACCGAGACATCAGAATATACTTCATCTGCAAGTGTAGAGCTACTTCAATGCAGCTAGACGCATATTACATAACATATCAAACAATAGCAATACAATTCAATTAAAAAAAATGTAGCATAGTTATAAAAATATCATTCATGTTTAGGGATTTATTTCAAACACAGACAATAAGCTGCTCACCTCGACCGAGAAATGGAAAAAGCCCGAAGGGATGCCACATACAGACCCTTCAGGCTTTTTTCGTTTCTATTAATGTGCTTATCCCACAGGATCCTTGAAGGAGCAAGGCAGCCCCACAGTACACTTGCCGCACACGTCTGCATGTCCCGCTTCCTTAAGCCTGTCCATGTTTATAACACACATCTCATAGCATTTTTCTCTGTCGAAGCCGTCCTCAAGCAGCGCGTGGTTTATGCATCTGCCTACGCACAGCCTGCAGCTTCCGCTCTGTTTGTAGAGGCACGCCTCCGCTTCCTTGCGAACAGTCGGCTCGAGCTTCATATTTGTAACGACGCTGCCTATCCTGCCACAGCAGCCCTTTTGGGTTATAAGCATGTTGTTTAGCCCGAACTTGCCCAGACCCGCAACATACGCCACATGTCTTTGCGACCAATCGCTTATCAGCCTGTCCTTTGTGAAATTCAGAGCCGTCGGCACCAACATAGCTTTGTGTCCCAGTTCCTCGACCGCTTCCTTTATATATGCATTAAGCTCGAGTATCATCTCGTTTGTCTCAACATAGGCCTTGCCCCACTCCCACGAGCTGAATCTGCCATCCAAGTTACTCTTTGCTACGCTCTCCTCAAATGGCAGAAAGTAAGTAATCACCGTGGCGGCATCCTCCATGAAGTCAGATGGCATCATATGCTCCGGACCGACAGCCTCCTTGAGCTTTTCAAAGAGCGCATCATCGGCGCTTGCATACGCTACAATCGGCCTTTGCCACCTTGTCAGCGTATCCCTGCGCGACGCATATTCGTCTACAAAATCCGCAATCTTATCCTCTATGATATGCTTCACAAAATCGCCTCCTATCTCTTCAAATAACCCCTGTCTATACAGTCATTAAGCATCTCCTCGGCAAAATCCCAAAGCACCTCCGAGCCATCTTCAATGTGCCTGTTCTTTCTGAAAACCATATCCGAGTTTATTCCGTGGTCTATCCAGGACTTGCCCTGAGTCATGTAGTTTAGGAGCATAGGCTGTAGACGATCAAGCGCCGCTGCGTATCTGGCCTCAGGAGTTTTTTTCTCCTCGAACTCCTCCCATAGCTCCATGAACTCGTCGCGCTGGTCATCTGGAAGCAGTCCGAAAAGCCTCTCCGCTGCCGCCTCCTCCCTCTGCCTCTTGTCAAGGAGAGCCTCCTCATCGTAGTTGTATGTGTCTCCCGCGTCTATTTCAACTATGTCGTGTATAAGCAGCATCTTAACTACCCTTAGCACATCCACGCGCTCGTTGGCATGCTCCGAAAGAAGTATTGCCATTAGCGATATGTGCCATGAGTGCTCGGCATCATTTTCATACCTGGCGCCGCTTGAAACTATTGACTGCCTGAATATCTCCTTGAGCTTGTCCACTTCCATTATAAAGCCCATCTGCCTTTTAAGTTTGTCCATCATATGTGCGCTCCTCCCTGCTGCTTATTATATCCATATATAATAGTTCTACTGATAGTACATCCTTCCTGATTTAAACTCTGCCGCTTTCTGCGCTGAATGTTGTATAATTTAAATATACCACATACTGAATATTTTGGAACAAAAGGAGAACAGATATGGACACAAATTTAACCTGGGTGATAAGCGAACGGATGAAAAGAACTATAGACAACCTGCGCAGGAACAACATGGACGGTTATTATGTGCACTCGTGCGAGCAAGCCATAGAAAAAATCAACGAGCTGGTAAATGACGGAGCCACGGTTTCAGTCGGCGGCTCTATGACGCTATTTGAAGCCGGAGTCATTGACCACCTAAGAAGCGGAAGATACAACTTCCTGGACAGATACACAGAGGGTCTGACTCCCGCGGACATAAAGGGTATATATAGAGACAGTTTTTCTGCTGACGCCTACTTTACAAGCTCCAATGCCATAACCGAAAGCGGCGAGCTCTTCAATGTCGATGGAAACGGCAACAGAGTGGCAGCCATGATATACGGGCCTGACAAGGTCATAGTGGTTGCAGGATCAAACAAAATAGTAAAGGACGAGCAACAGGCCACGGAAAGGCTTAGAAGTACTGCAGCTCCCGCTAACGCCAGAAGACTTGGCAGAAAGACGCCTTGCGCTGAGCTCGGATACTGCACCAACTGCAGCAGCCCTGACAGGATATGCAACGAATATGTGCTAATCAAAAAACAGCCTGCGAGAGGCAGGATTCACGTGATAATAATAGACAGGGAGCTCGGATATTAGTTTTGCTTATGCAACAAAAGCCCAAGACACGTTGAAATATCTCATCAAACACGTCTTGGGCTTTCATATTTTCCAGGATATTTGCAAGTACTTAATACTCGTAATCTACAGCCGCCCTTGCCTCTACAACCTTCTTTACAAAGCCGCCTGCCTCTACGTGGTCCGGATGCTCAGCATACTCCTTGAGATCCGCGAAGTCCTTGCAGCTCATTACAAGCACCACGTCATAGTTGCCCGCAGGAGCCGCGTCCGAATTGATGCCAACTTCGATTTCCTCTATCTGGCTTATCTTTTCCTTTAGCCCCTCGAGCTTCTCCTTGATTATCTGGGCATTTCTCGCCTTGTCGTTGCCCTCAGCGCTGTCTTTAAGCTTCCACATTACAATATGTCTTACCATGATTTCTCCTCCTCAAAATTAATTCCCCAGCAGCTCCGCGTCATATATTGTGTAATCGCACCTGTATACAAAGAGGTGCTTGCCGTCTATAAGTATGCCCGTGGACTTGTCTATCTCTGTTGCAAAATAGCTCACATCGTCCCCGGCGAATGTTGCCAGCGGCTTTCCCGATTGGGACCTTATTAGTATTATTTTGCTCTTGCCCGTTGTTATGTTCTTCATATCGTTTATCATCCTGTTGAGAAAAGGAATCGACCTGTCCGTATTTTTTACATCGACAGTCTTAGAGTACTCGTCGAACACGTCAACAAGACCCTTTTCGTAGATTATTAGGCTGCTGCCGACATGCACCATAGACTTGCCACCCACAGTCAGGCTTATTACCGATGATTCCTTTGTGATGTTCCCCTCCGTGTCCTTTGTGGCGAACTTGTCCTCGGAGGTCACGCTTATCGACTTGCCCTTTACCCGGTCTATTATGTTGCTCTCCTCGTCGTAGGTCTGTATCACGGCATCCCTGCCCTTGAAGGTGTTCTCCACCTTGCCGAACTCCTTCTGGGCCAGATTACAGCCGCCAAGCATAGAAGCAATCATGGCTCCCAGAATAAATAGCTTTATTTTCTTCATTTCCATTTCCCCCTTAAAACTCCACATCAAATCTATATAGATAGCGGTAGCGGTGTGTCCATAGGCGCTAAAGCTCTACCTTATTATTTCATATACCGCCACATCCGGCTGCTCAAGATACCTCCAGCTGCCCTTTACACCCATGCGCCTTGCTCCGAGCTCTATATGGAGCATGGCTATTCCGCAGTCGAGCCTTTTTGATATGCTGTAGCTGTTGTCTGGGGTGTCCAGCATAACCTTTATGAAGCCCTCGCCCACTTCAAACCTCCACGGCTGTCTGTTTACAGCAGACGGCGATTGCCTTGCTGCCTCAACGGCGCTTCTGGCCCACTCCGGCCATTTCTCCCTTGGCAGACCCTCGCTTATGCGTTCTACGTCTTTTCTCGAAGAACTCTTTGATAGTCCCTTTATAAGCTTTTCAGAAATGCTCTTTTTCTCGCTGGCATAGCCGAGCGCTATCACGGCTGGCACGAACTCATCCTCTCCAATACCCAGCTCCTCCCTTACGCCCTCCTGGCTGAAAAATCCGCCTATCCAGCACGAGCCTACTCCCAGCGATGTCGCTTCGAGCACTATGCATTCACCAGCATATCCGAGCTTTTCCTGTATGTTCGGCTCCTTGGCATCTCCAATGAGAGCCACATAAGCCACAGGCCTTATTATCCTCCCCAGAGCTCCCCGAAATACGTTTTCTATTCCGTTTTGCCTGTAAATCAGCCTTATGTCCTCTACAGAATCGCTTATCTTTGCGCAGAGCTCCTCAAGCACCGAAGCATCCTCCATTTTTAAAGTTATATCCTCAAAGCTCCTTCTCGAGCACCTGCTTTCAATAGCATCATACCATCTGTCAACCGGGATTTCCATTTAAAAAATGCACCTCCACATCGTGTAACGCATCTTCTCCGCACATACAACCGCCTTCTTTCATCAGACTGGATTCATATTAGTCTGATGCCCTGCTAACTATGATATACCACCATTTCATCATTTTGAAACATTTAGCCCTGTAAGTGCAAAATGCCCCGGCAAATACAAGCGCCGGGGCAAAGCTTATGTCAGAATTATTTTCCCTACATTATATGTAGGCCTTTAGGTATGGTGCTGCGCGACTTTAGTCCTGGTTTGTGCCGAACACTCCTCTTGCTATCTCCACAGCGCCCTTTGCATCCTTTGCGTAGAAATCGGCACCTATAGAATCAGCGTACTCCTGGCTCAGGACTGCTCCTCCGACCATAACCTTACAGTCCGGAAGCTGGCTTTTGATGTCGACTATAGTTTCCTCCATGTTCTTTACTGTAGTCGTCATAAGCGCGCTTAGGCCGACAAGCACAATGCCCTCTTTCTTTGCGGTCTCAACTACAAGCCTAGGATCAACGTCCTTGCCCAGGTCTATCACGTCGAAGCCGTAGTTTTCAAGGAGTATCTTGACTATGTTCTTGCCTATGTCGTGTATGTCGCCCTTTACAGTGGCAAGTATCACCTTGCCCTTTGAGACGCTTGCACTTCCGCTGCTTATTATCTGCTCCTTGACCGCTTCGAACGCCATCTTTACGGTCTCAGCTGACCTTATAAGCTGGGGCAGGAATATTTCACCCTTGTCGAACTTTTCGCCCACCGTGTCGAGGGCAGGTATGAGCTCCTCGTTGACAATCTCCATGGGCTCTCTTTCGCAAAGCAGCTCCTTGGCCGAAGTGTAGGCCTCGTCCTTCATTCCCGCTATGATGATGCTCGAAATGCTTCTCTTCTCGCCGCTTGTTTGCGGAGCCGCAACGCTTGCATCCTGCTCGCCGCCGTACGCCGCTATATACGCCTCTGATCTTTCGTCGTAGTTGGTGAGCACCCTGAAGGATCTAATAACCTGCATGTTGCTCTCAAGCGTGGAATCCGTTATCGGAGCGTCCAGGCCGTACGAAAGCGCCATGGCCAAGTATGTCGCGTTTATTATCTCACGCTTTGGAAGGCCAAACGATACGTTGCTGGCGCCGAGCGTCGTCTTCACGCCGAACTTTTCCTTTATAAGGGGTATGGCCTTTAGCGTCTCCATGACATCCGCCTGCTGGGCTGAAGCCGTGAGCACCAGGCAGTCTATTATGATGTCGTTTTCACAGAGTCCGTATTCCTTGGCTGTGCTTATTATCTTGTCGGCTATTTCGACACGCTTCTCGGCAGTGGCTGGTATGCCGTCCTCGTCCAGCGTAAGTCCTATTACACTAGCTCCGTATTTTTTTGCTATTGGGAATATCTTCTCCATACTCTCCATCTTGCCGTTTACAGAGTTTATTATGGCCCTTCCGTTGTAAACCCTTATGCCGGCCTCTATGGCCTCCGGATTGGAGCTGTCTATCTGGAGAGGCACGTCAACTACGGACTGCACCTCCTTAACCACCCTTCTTATAACGTCCGGCTCGTCTATGCCCGGAACGCCCATGTTGATGTCGAGCACCTGAGCCCCGGTCTCGGTTTGCTTTACAGCCTCAGATATTATATAGTCGAACTCTCCGGCCTTGATGGCCTCCCTGAGCCTCTTCTTGCCTGTAGGATTGATCCTCTCGCCTATTATCGTAACTCCCTTGCCTATTTCTACAGTCCTTGAGGACGAGCATGCGCACGAGAGCTTCTTTTCAACAAGCGGCAGCGGTTTTACGCCTTCGAGTTCAGCTCGGAGGCAGCTTATGAACTCAGGACTCGTGCCGCAGCAGCCTCCAAGTATGAGAGCTCCCATGTCGGCCATCTTCCTCACCTGAGATACGAACTCCTGCGGGCTCACATCGTAGTAGGTTTCGCCGTCTCTTACCTTAGGAAGTCCTGCATTAGGCTGCACCATAACAGGTATGCTGGCACTTTTTACTATCTGCTCGATAATAGGCAGCATCTGCTCAGGTCCAAGCGAGCAGTTGGCTCCCACGGCGTCGCAGCCGAGGCCCTCGAGCACCTTTACCATAGTAAGGGGATCCGTGCCGTTTAGCGATCTGCCGTTATCCTGGAATGTCATAGTGCACAGCACCGGCAGGCTCGAGTTCTCCTTGGCCGCTAGCACGGCCGCCTTGGCCTCGTAAAGGTCCGATATCGTCTCAATAAGTATGAAGTCAGCTCCCTCGCTGCCTGCAATTACCTGCTCCTTGAATATTTCGTAGGCCTCCTCGAATGTGAGCAGACCTATAGGCTCCATCATCTGGCCTATGGGACCGATATCGAGCGCCACAAACTTCTCACCGGCCGCACGTCTTGCAGTCTGGACTGCGCTTTTTACAACCTGCTCCACAGAGTAGCCGCTGCCTTCGAGCTTGAGTCTGTTGGCGCCGAATGTGTTTGTAATTACTACGTCAGCTCCCGCATCTATATACTCCTTGTGGATTTCATAGACTATATCGCTCTTTTCTATGTTGTAGCTCTCCGGAAGCTCTCCCGGCTTAATGCCCTTCTTCTGCAGCATTGTGCCCATGGCACCGTCAAATATTAGAATTCTCTCCTCTAAAAACTTTCTAAGATCCACAAGTCATCCCCCTCTTTTGGTATTCGCATTTGCTGTTCATGCTGCATATTGCGCATGTACGCTTTGAGCGCTCTTTGCTCTTTGTAAAGCCTACTATGGCCGTCACCGACTTTCTCGGAACGAGTATGAGGCTTTCGGTCACGGTGAGTCCAATCCTCCTGTAGGCGTCGAGCGCCCTTAGTATCTGAGGTTGCACATCAAGCGGCATATCGCCGTAGCCCGGGCTGAACCTGAAATTCGTCCCAAAGCCCTTTTCCTTTGCAAGCTCCTTAATCGAGTCCTCGCAAGTATCACATACCGACTCAATTCCGGCTGTAGCGCACGAATCAAGAACTATACTCCTTGTAAGATCGGTCTTGGAATACGTCCTTATTCTTCTGTCAACCTCTCCCCCGAGCGTGGCCGCCATGACGGCGCATATGTCGCAATCCGCAAGGTGCTCGGTGATGCTCCTGCCCTGCAGCACAATCCCGGCCTCCCCCAGCTCCACATGTTCCTCTCCCCTGCCGCTTATTTCAAACACCGCGTACGTGGATGACTCCCTTGCAATCTCGCCTATTTCAGCTATGCAATCATCCACCATAATCGATATGGCGCTGTCGAGAAGCTCCTCCTTGTAGCACCTTAAGTATCTTAGGACCTCGTTTCTATCAATCTGCATTAATTTTCCGCCTTTCGCCATTCTTGCAGCTTACAGCATTAGCTGTTCTGACAGCCTCTTATAGTTGATATGCTGTTTACAATCCTTCTTGTCTCCTCGGCCTTGTTCATAGAGTATACGTGAACTCCCGGAACCCCCCACGCAAGCAGGTCTATTATCTGCGACGCGGCATAAGCTATACCTGCCTCCTTAAGAGCCTCGGGATTATGCTCATATTTTTCTATAATCCTCAGAAACTTCTTGGGCACAGAGCAGCCAGTCAGTGAAACTATCTTGCTCACCTGCCTCAAGTCCATAATAGGCATTATTCCAGGTATTATCGGAATATCCACGCCCATGCTGTCCGCCTTTTCCACGAAACCGTAGAAGAGCTCGTTGTCGAAAAACAGCTGCGTTATAAGGAAATCGAGTCCCTGATCCACCTTCTCCCTAAGATGCACAATGTCATCCCAGGCATTCTTGCTCTCCTTGTGCTTTTCAGGATAGCATGCTCCTCCTATGCAAAATCCGCCCCTCTCCTTGATATGCCTCACAAGATCACCTGAATACGAATACATGCTGTCAGAAAAATCGACTGTGCAGCTGTTCTGAGGAGCGTCCCCCCTGAGTGCGAGTATGTTCCTGACTCCGTTGGCTGAAAGCCTGTCAAGCGCACTGTCTATATCTTCCCTTGTAGATGTAAGGCATGTGAGATGCGCCAGCGCCGGTATGTTATGCTTTTGCTGGACCAGCGATGAAATCTCAACAGTGGTGTCCTTTGTGCTTCCCCCCGCCCCGTAGGTTACACTTATGAAGTCTGGATTCAGATCGCTCAGGCTGTCTATAGTGTCGTATATTGTGTCCACCGGATAGCCAGGCTTCGGTGGAAAAATCTCGAATGAAACTGTCGGCTGGTTTGTTTTTATTTTTTCGCTTATTAACATTTCCCATTCCCCCTGAAATTCTGTTTATATTTATATTTGTGTATTTGTAATAGCCGAATCCGAGTAAAAAAAATAAAGCCCTTTCGACATTCGAAAGAGCTTTAGCGTCTGCTTTAATCTCATCTTCCGGCCGAAAACCGCTGGATTTGGCACCTTGCATTACTGCAGGTTGCCGGGCTTCACAGGGCCAGTCCCTCCGCCACTCTTGATAAGAATCCATATTCTGTTTAACTGTTATTAAAGATTATATTTGCACACAGCCATCTTGTCAACTAAATTGTCGGTAAATTGCAATATTTTTTATAGCTTATGCCATCATCTACCTTGATCTGCAACCTCATCAACTACTCATGGTTGTTGAAAAAACGTACATAGTCCTTGTTGTGCGTGTCAGCTATCACAAGCTCATTTCCTGCAAATCCAAGCTCCCAGACATTTTTGCTGTCATCGCCAGTATACTTGTAGTAGTACAGCCTCACGCTGTTCTCGTCAGCCGATATTCCAAACTCCGAAAGAATTCTGCCCACCTTCTGTACAACCAGCCTTTTTAGGCCTTCCCTCACCTGAGGCTTTCCAATCTCCAGGTCTGCGGTGCTCTGTATTATAACCGCAAGCATGTGCTCCTTTTTACCCTTTACACCATAGCCCCTCATCTGGACGTTGAAGCCCAGAATCACATTCTCGATTTCATGCAGTACATTCCCCTCGAATATGGCATACGGTATCTTCTCGATGTGAAACTTCTCAAGTCCGTCTATTATTGTGCTCACGTCGTATCCGCCCATTGCAAATCCCCCTTTTCATCCATATAAATAATTATTACCCAAAAAAAGGCCTCCTATGCATTGCTTCGTTTAGAGATGCATACCTCGTCTAGCACTCCCTTCCCCTCCAAAACCATGCCGGTACAATAATTGCATCTGTAAATATTTAGTTTGCATTTTATAGAATTTTTCAATTTCATCAAATGAATATCTTTGGCATTTGCCCTTGAATTGTTCACATAAATGGGGTATATTGGTCATAATGGCCGCAAAATCCATACGTATATGGTTTTTATGGAATGGACCATATTGCGTTTCGGTACAATTGGCATAACCACATCCTTGAAACGGTCAATGCATACTACATCTTGAGTAATGACATCAAAGCCAAGCTCCATGCTCTGCTGTCATTTTTTTGTCCCAAAAGTGACTTTTCAAAAAATTAACACAGCTTAACAAGAGTCACATGGATTCAAATCTTTTTCGCACTGATAATAGTATTTGCGGAAAAATATACATATTTCAGAATATAGTTATTCCGGTTAAATCCGGCCAAAGGAGAATCAAAATGAGATTCATCACAGCTTTTCTAATAATTCTGACGCTGCTTACAGGCAACGTCTCCTCTGCCCAGACGCTCAGGGTAGGCACCTATGAAGACAAGCCGTTTGTTTTCATGGATGAAAATAAAAAACCGCAGGGCTTTGCAATAGACGTGCTCGAAGACATTGCGCGGCAGGAGGGTTTCGAGGTTATATACACTCACGGCAGCTTCTCCGAGTGCATAGACAACATAAAAAGCGGTAAAATCGACATGCTCGTGGATGTCAGCCAGACTCCCGAGCGAGAAGAGTTCATGAACTTCACAAAAGAATCCCTTATGGAGAACTGGGGCATAGTGATAACAAAACCGCTTGACGAGATAAGCACAATATTCGCCCTGAGCGAAAAAAGAATCGCCGTGCTGAAAGATGACATATACGGTGAAAATTTCATTCAGCAGCTTTCAATGTTCAAGGTGTCCGCCCATGTAATAAAGGCCGACTCCTACGAGCAGATCATAGGCATGATAGAAGACGGCTCGGCCGACGCAGGAGTCCTCAACAAGCTTGCAATAAGTCAGCACAAAGCAGACCGCCCGGTAAGCTTCAAGGAGACACCAGTAATATTCAGCCCGGTGCAGATGAAGTACGGCTTTTCAAAAAATGTCGACAGCGAATTCATTGAACGGTTCGACTCTGCACTTCTTGGCATGAAAAAATACCCCTTCTCCGAATTCTACGAATCCTCCAGCAGGTGGTTTCCAACCCAGGAGAGCAGGCAGCTTCCGTACTGGTCCAAAATAACCCTCTACTCGCTGCTTGGAGCCACACTCCTCTCCTGCCTTATGGCACTCATATTCAAGAGGAGATCATCAATGGCAAGACGCGAGCTCGAGACCACATACAGCGAGGTTGTAGAGCTAAACAGGAAACTGCAGCAGGACTGCAGCAAGATTAAGCAAAAAAACGAGCTCATAAAAAAGCTGGCCTACTACGACCAGATTACAGGACTCAAAAACAAACAATCACTCGACTACGACCTCGGAAAGCTGTGCGGCCTAGGCGAAGAATTCGCCGTAGCCTTTTTCAGCATAGACAATCTCAAAGGCATAAGCAGCGCTCTCGGCCACAGAGGCCGGGACACGCTTGCAAAAAAAGTTTCAGAAAGGCTTAGCCTCGCCGCCCACAGGTATGACAGCATATACAGATGGGAGGGCACGGAGTTCGTACTTGTTGCCAAGGGGCCTGCATCCGGCAGGAAGGCAGAGCTGCTTGCCAAGGAGACCATGTCTCTTTTCAAAAGCTCCATGCAGATAAAGGGCAATCCCGTGTTCGTGTCGGGCAGCATGGGCATTTCACGTTTTCCGGAGGATTCAAGAAATCCGGGCGAGCTAATAAAAAAAGCGGCAATGGCGCTAGATCACGTCCAGCTCTGCGGCAGAAACGGCTACAGGTTCTATGACGAAAAGCTCTCGAACAAGACAGCCCGCGATTTCCTTATGGAGACAAAGCTGCGCGAGGCCCTGCTTTCAGGCGAATTGCAGGTCTACTACCAGCCGCGTGTAGACTCCTCATCAGGAAGCATCGTGGGACTTGAAGCGCTTGTAAGATGGTTCGACGGCGACGGCAAAAACATACGACCCGACGAATTCATACCGATAGCCGAGGAGTCTGGGCTAATAACCAGCGTAGGAGAGGTTGTGCTGAATACTGCCTGTGCCCATGCCAAGCAGCTGTGCGACGCCGGGTATGCCCTGCCCGTTTCAGTCAACCTCTCGCCAAAACAGTTCGAGGATTCGGATCTCATAAAGATACTCGACAACGCTCTGTTCAACTCCGGCCTCGACCACACGCTCCTGGAGCTCGAAATAACTGAAAATGCAGTGCTTGGAAACCTTTCAGAATCAGTAAAGACTATGAAACTCATAAGAAGCCGCGGCATAAAGCTGCTGCTTGACGACTTCGGCACGGGCTACTCCTCGCTCAACTATCTGATGAGCCTTCCCCTGGACTTCCTGAAAATCGACAAGGTTTTCATGGACCGGCTGTTCCAGGATTCAAAGCACGAGAACATAGTTGAATTCATAATAATGCTCGCCAAAAACCTGGGGCTCAAAATAGTCGCAGAGGGCATAGAAGAACCCCAGCAGCTTGACTATCTAAAGAGCAAGCGCTGCGACGAATATCAGGGGTACCTATTCAGCAAGCCGCTTCCGTTTGAAAGCCTTCTCGAGCTTGTTGATAAAAATTTGTCTTGAAAAAGTTTTCAAAATTCGCTTGACAAAAAAAATATAATCCCATATACTCGTTTCTAGAGCAACACCGAAAACTTTATACAGCAATACCTTATCCAGAGAGGTGGAGGGACTGGCCCTATGAAACCCGGCAACCGGCACGAAGTGCGCGGTGCTAAATCCTGCAGCTGCGAATTGGCTGAAAGATGAGTTGTGAAGCATTCTCTGACCCTCTTTCTTCGAGGGTTTTTTTATTTGCCTCCTTCGCATCAGAAGGGGGCTTTTTTTATACAGTATACATAACAGAAAGAGGTGGCTTACTTGATAGAAATCAAAAGACTCAGCAAGGTCTACAAAAGCGACAAGGGCGAGTTCACCGCCATACAGGACATCAGCCTGAAGATTGAAGATGGCGAGATATACGGCATAATAGGCCTTTCTGGCGCCGGCAAATCATCGCTCCTTAGATGCATCAACATGCTAGAGCGGCCAAGCAGCGGCAGCGTCATAATAGACGGCGTAGACATGACCAGGCTCGACGAGAAGGGCATAAGGGACATGAGAAAAAAAATAGGCATCATATTCCAGCACTTCAACCTGCTTATGAACTCGACAGTTTACGACAACATAGCATTCCCTATGAAGCTCTCCGGCAAGAGCAAGAGCGAAATAAAGTCGAAGGTCCAGAGCCTGCTCGAGGTCGTAAACCTGACAGACAAGGCCAATTCGTATCCTTCGCAGCTCTCGGGCGGCGAAAAGCAAAGGGTCGGCATAGCCAGGGCTCTCTCCAACGATCCGAGCATTCTTCTGTGCGACGAGGCCACCTCGGCGCTCGACCCTAGCACCACCGACTCGATACTTTCGCTTATAAAGGACATCAACCACAAGCTTGGAATAACAGTCGTAATAATAACACACGAGATGGAAGTGATAAAGAAGATATGCGGCAGAGTCGCAGTCCTCGAAAAAGGCACAATAGCAGAGGAGAACAGGACATTCGAGCTCATAGCCTCGCCAAAAAGCGAAACGGCAAAACGCTTCCTGCTCTCGGAGGACGAAGGAATCGAGGAGATACTGAGCGAGCTTTCAAGAGGCGAAGTGCTCGCAAGGCTAAAGTACACAGTCGCAAGCGCAATCGAACCAGTCATATCCGACATGCTCCGAGCTACCACTGTAACTGTCAACATACTCACCGGGAGCCTCGAGAAGATACAGGGACACACAATAGGCAATCTCCTTATATCGGTTTCCGGAAATGCAAATGACGTAAAATCAGCAATAGACTATCTGGTGCAAAGAGGAGTAAACGTGGAGGTGATAAGCGATGATAGAATTAGAAAGGCTGTTTAGCCTAATGGCGCCCTCGCTTGCCGAGACGCTCTACATGGTATTTTTTTCGACACTGTTTTCAGCAATAGGGGGCTTCCTCCTGGGGGTTCTCCTAGTGGTTACGGAAAAGGGCCACATAATGCCAATGCCAAAGCTCAACCAGACGCTGGGGGTTATTATAAACATAACAAGGTCCCTTCCCTTCATAATACTAATAATAGCCATTTTCCCGCTCTCGAAATTCATCGTGGGCACAAGCATAGGCTCCACAGCGGCCATAGTGCCGCTTTCGATAGCCGCTGCACCTTTTGCTGCCAGGGTGGTTGAGAGCTCTCTCAAGGAAGTCAGCTGGGGTATAATCGAAGCCTCTATGGCCTTTGGAGGCACAAGGCTTCAGATAATAACAAGGGTGATGCTGCCTGAGGCGCTCCCTTCGCTGATACTAGGGCTTACAATAACAATAATAAACATACTCGGCTATTCGGCTATGGCCGGAGCAATAGGCGGGGGAGGCATAGGGGACCTTGCCATAAGATACGGCTACCAGAGGTTCCAAACCGACGTGCTTATAGCCACAATACTGGTCCTCGTAGTAATAGTTCAGGCAATACAGGCCGGAGGAAATATCCTGGCCCTTAAATTTGATAAAAGATAGAAAAACAAAAAACAAAACGGGAGGCAACAAAGATGAAAAAAGTACTTAAACTAGCAACAGCATTACTATTAACCGGAGCACTACTAGTGGGCTGCTCCCCAAAACAGGAAGCCGACAAAGCCGCTTCAACGGACTCAGCGCAGACAAATACAATAGTTGTGGGCGCAACTCCGCTGCCGCACGCCGAGCTTCTTGAATTCATAAAGCCACAGCTTGAAAAAGAAGGCATAAAGCTTGAAATAACAGAGTTCACAGACTACAACACCCCTAACCTGGCACTTGCAGACGGCACACTTGACGCCAACTTCTTCCAGCACGTGCCTTACATGGAGGAATTTGCAGCCAAGAACAATCTTGAGATAGTTTCAGCAGGAAAGGTGCACGTTGAGCCTATGGGCGTATATTCAAAGAAAATAACCAGCGCCGATGAAATAGCAAACGGCGCCAAGGTTGCAGTACCTAACGACCCAACAAACGAAGGCAGAGCGCTTCTTCTGCTTCAGTCTAAAGGCCTTATAAAGCTTAAGGATGCCGCTGCGCTTGACCAGACACCAAAGGACATAGTTGAAAACCCAAAGAACCTTTCATTCACAGAGCTTGACGCTGCACAGCTTCCAAGAGTCCTCGACGATGTTGACTTCGCGGTTATAAACACAAACTACGCGCTTGAAGGCGGCCTCAATCCTGTAAAAGACGCACTTTTTGCTGAAGGCGAAGATTCCCCTTACGCCAACATAGTTACAGTAAGGAAAGGTGACGAGACAAGACCTGAAATCATAAAGCTAATAGAAGCCCTCAACTCTCCTGAGGTCAAAAAATTCATAGAAGAAAAATACGAAGGCTCAATAATACCTGCATTCTAAGCAGATTCTATACTGCAAATGCCAAGTTCAAGACGGCACTTACTCAAAAGCGAATCCGACAGATTCGCTTTTTTTCACTTCACAGTCTTTAAAATATCCATCAGTAGTTCTGCCCTACTGGCAAATCAATATCCGCGTTGTCCATACACATACAATTGTATCCCTATAATCGATATTTCAGAATATTCCTACAGATACAGTTGTTATATATATACATTACAAGTAAATATGTACTCATTCCAAGAGTGTATGGAGTTAATAATTATTTGTCTTCAGCAAATTAAAAAATAACCGGTTACCCTTCACATTTTTCTTGATTTTGCGAACAAAGAGGAGTATATTTGTTTTTGTGGAAATTACATATTTGAAAAACAGCTTGCATACTCTGAATATTTTCAAACAATCTCGCGGATTTTTATCCGAGCCAAAAATGGCATATTGTACCGCTTTATTCATAGTAAAACCGCCATGTGGCGTTCGCATATTGAATCCAAACAACTTGATTATCCGACACCTTAGTTAAATGACATAAGACTTACTCACCATGATTAGTCTCGCCTGTCATTTTTTGCTTTTTAGCGGACGTTTTACGGCAGATGCTGCACATTGTATACCGTATATCAAAAGCGCTTGTACATCCGGTTAGTACCATGCCAACCGGCTGCGACATATAATTTTCAAAATCATTTTATTACAATGGGGGATTTGTATGCTAAACAATTTCAAGATGAAAAACAAACTAATTATCTTTTCCGCAGCAATGACAGCATTCATACTTATCGTCGGATCCATAGGGTACTTTTACAACTCAAAGGCCTGCAAAGACATGAGCAGCATGTTCAACGACAGGCTAAAACCAATAGTCAATCTCGAGAACTCAAAGCTGTGCGCAAAGGCAGTGGAGTCAGATATGCTGCTGCTCCTGGCAAATCTCGATACACTTTCCGCATCTCAAAAGAGTGAAAGACTTGATGAAATCTCAGCATACAGCGAGCAGCTCACCAGCGAGATTACACAATATGAAGAAAGCAAGCTTGATGAATTTGAAATCCAGACGCTTGGCCAGTTCAAAAAGCTCAGGGAGGACTACTCCGCCACTCACAAGGAAATACTCGAACTTGCAAAATCCGGCAACAAGGACGAAGCCCTGGCGCTTTTCATGTCCAGTAAAAGCCAGCTCGACGAATACCAGGACTACCTAGACAAGCTTGCAGACTACAACGTGGAAGCCGCAAACGCAGTAAACAGACAAAACGAGCTGGACAACGCAGCAGTGGCCAGGAACATAATTACAGCCATAGCGCTAGCCCTTCTCTGCGCAGCAGCCCTTACATACTTCATTACAATTTCAATAACAAAGCCTCTTTCAGCAGCCAACAGCCAGCTAAAAACAATAGCAAACGGCGACCTGACAGTATGCATTCCGGAGAAATACACGAGCTTTAAGGACGAGATAGGCCAGATATCAAGCTCTATAATGCAGATGCAGGATTCTCTCAAGAGCCTAATATACAATGTGAAGCATTCGGCGGACACTATCAGCGGTTCTTCCCAGACTCTGCTCACCATAACCAAGGAATCCTCAGAAGCCATCGGATGCGTTGCCCAGGCTGTCGAGGAGGTTGCAGCCGCTTCTATGGATCAGGCCAAGAATTCCGAGGTCATCACGGGAATGGCGCATTCGCTCGGCGACAAGATATTCGAAACAGACAAGCTGGCTTCGAGCATGCTCGAGCTTTCCAATAGAACAAGCGAGCTGAGCCAGAACGGAATAGAAATCATAGACAACCTTGACTCAAACATGGCTGAAAACATAAGAATTTCAAAAGAGGTGAACACAGAAGTCCACGACATGTACAACCACCTTAGAAACATCGAGCAGACCGTAATACTGATCGATAAGATTGCAAACCAGACAAACCTTCTGGCTCTCAATGCAAGCATAGAGGCTGCAAGAGCCGGGGAAATGGGACTCGGCTTTGCTATAGTCGCCGAGGAGATAAGAAAGCTCTCTGAGGAAACAGAAAAGGCCGCCAAGGACATCAACGAAATGGTCAACACAATCGAAGGCAAAGCCCAGTCGGTTGTAAGCACCATGGGAGAGGTCGAAAGCATAGTAAGGCAGCAGGGCGAGGCAGTGAGCAGCACAAAGGAAATATTCGGCGACACCTCTGAGCTCATTGCTATGGTTGCAGCCTCAGTCGAGCAGGTAAAAGAGCATACGAGGGATGTCAACCAGAGCAAGGAGCAGATAGTTACCGCGATAGACCAGATATCATCGCTTATACAGGAAACGACTGCATCGACCGAAGAGACGTCGGCTTCCATGGAGGAACAGGCGGCGGCTATAGTCGAGATTGAAAACAATACAGAGACGCTGAGCAGCATATCTAAAAAGCTTCATTCAGATATAAACAAATTCAAGATATGATTCGAGGATAATCAGATGCGATTTATAACATGCCTATTAATAGCTTTCACCATGCTTTCAAGCAACATAGCATATGCCTCAACTCTCAGGGTGGGCATATACGAAGACAAGCCCTTTTCATTCATGGGCGAGGACGGAAAGCCTCAGGGCTTTGCAATAGACGTGCTCGAGGAAGTGGCGCAGCAGCAGAATTTCGACATAGAATACGTCCATGACAGCTTCCCCCGCAACATGGAAAAGCTGAAAAACAGCGAGCTGGACATGCTGGTCGATGTAAGCCAGACAAGCAGCCGTGACGCCTTCATGAACTTCACAAACGAATTCCTCATGGAAAACTGGGGAATAGTAATATCAAGACCGCTTGGTAATATAAACACAATATTCGACCTTGAAGACAAAAGGATAGCTCTGGTCAGCAGCGACATATACGGCGAGAACTTCATAAAGCAGCTTAAGCTCTTCAACGTTTCCGCCCATATAATCCAGGTGGACACCTATGATGAGATACTGGAGATGCTCTCAGACGGCTCCGCGGATGCAGGAGTCCTCAACAAGCTGGCCATAAGTCACTACAAGCTGAAAAACTTGACCAGCTTCAGGGAGACGCCCGTAATATTTTCTCCCGTGCAGATGAAATTCGGCTTTTCAAAAAACATCGGCAAAGACTTCATAGAAGACTTTGACAGCGCACTCTATGAAATGAAAAGCAACCCCTACTCCGCCTTCTACAAGTCGGCAAGCACATGGTTCATGCCTGAAAAAGGCAGGCAGCTGCCGTATTGGACAAAAATAGTCATATGGTCTCTGCTTGGAGTTGCTCTAATTGCAGGACTGTTTATAGCAATACTCCGAAAAAAAATATCCAGGACCAGAACAAAGCTCGAATGCTCATGCAACGAGGTTATGGAGCTCAACAAGAAACTCCAGCATGACTACGACGAGATAAAACGCAAGAAAGACCTTATAAAAAAAATGGCATACTACGACAAGCTAACAGGACTCAGGAACAAGCAGGGACTATACTCGGATATCAGGATGCTCTGCAAGAATGGCGGAGAATTCAGCATAGCCTTTTTCGACATAGACAATCTAAAGGGAATAAACAATGCGCTAGGCTACAAGGGCGGCGACGCACTGCTTAAGACCATCTCGCAGAGGCTTAGCCTCCTGTCCCACAGGTTCGACAGGCTCTACAAGTGGGACGGCGACGAATTCGTATTCATAGTAGAAGGCGCGTCCTGCCGCAAAAAGGCCGAAATGCTTGCCAAGGAGACCGTGTCCATTTTCAAAAACTCCTTGCCCGTCGAGGGCACACCTGTATTCGTTTCGGGCTGCATGGGAATATCATGCTTCCCCAATGATTCAGGCAACCCAGACGAGCTTATCAAAAAAGCTACTTTGGCACTCAACCATGCAAAGGAGGGCGCTAGAAATGACTATGCATTCTACGAAGACAGCCTTGCGGGACAGGCCGCCGAAAGCTTTCTCATGGAGACTCGGCTGCGGGAGGCTCTCCTCTCCGACGAATTCGAGGTACACTACCAGCCCCGCGTGGAACCTGCCACAGACAAAATAGTGGGACTCGAGGCACTCATAAGATGGCATGATGCAGATGGCAAACCCGTGCGCCCGGACATGTTCATTCCTCTGGCCGAAGAGACCGGACTTATAACAAGCATAGGTGAGGTTGTCCTTCAAAAGGCCTGCAAGCATGCCCAGGAGCTTTCTAGAATGGGCCATGCTCTGCCGGTTTCAGTCAACCTCTCACCCAAGCAGTTCGAGGATTCAAACCTCATTAATATACTTGACAACGCCATAACTAGCTCCGGGTTGGAGCCGTCGCTGCTTGAGCTTGAAATAACCGAGAACGCCGTCCTTGGCAGCATGGAGGATTCCATAAACACAATGGAGCTCATAAGAAGCCGCGGCATAAAGCTCCTGCTGGACGATTTCGGCACAGGCTACTCCTCGCTCAACTATCTTATGAGCCTGCCTATCGACTTCCTGAAAATCGACAAGATATTCATGGACAGGCTGTTTGACGACTCAAAGCACGAGAACATCGTGGAGTTCATAATCGGGCTCGCCAAAAGCCTGGGGCTCAAAATAATAGCGGAAGGCATAGAAATTCCCGAGCAGCTTGACTACCTCAAATCCAGAAGCTGCGACGAATACCAGGGATACCTCTTCAGCAAGCCCGTACCGTATGAAAGCCTGCTGGAGCTTGTCAAGCACAATTAGTTTCGCAAAGCTTCAAAAGCGGGGATGGCATTCAACCATCCTATACAGGCACAAATAAACAAAAGTCAAAAATAGTTTCCGATGAGTTTCAAAGCATAAAAAAACCCTCTTTCTTTGAGGGTTTTTTTATGCAATAGGCGCAATCCCAATCCAGAGCCTCAGAAGCGTACCCCTTCACGTCAATTTTTCAGAATATTTGGACAGGTACAATTATTATATATATACACTCAGCATAAACATGTAATTATTCCGCCCATAAATCAAAGTTATCACAGCGCGGCTTTCTATCGATTTTTACTATCTTAAAGCCCGATATTTTTCTTGATAATATGCAAAAATAGTAGTATATTTGTTTTTGTGGTTTGTTGTACGTACAACAATACAATTTTTTCTGGAATTTTCCTCGAATATTTATGCTCCAGATATGCATCCGCGGATATTGTATCGCATTATATCTGGATACACTTTAATTCAGCCTACACCGTCGTCATTGTGACGGCTAAAGAATCCGACAGCATGGCAAAATGACACTATAGCTTTTTACGCTCTGCTGTCATTTTTTTGTTCCTGAAAATCGTTTTCCGATGGACATTGTATATTGAATCCTGCATAACTAAGCCGCTTGCTAAGCCGAATCGACTTATTTATATATATGTCGATTTAGCTGCAATAAATATTTTCATTCCATACTTTTTTATACCATTCATGCTACTGGAGGAATTTATATGCTCAGCAATTTCAAGATGCAAAACAAATTACTTATCTTCTCAAGCGCAATGATAGCATTCATACTCATCGTGGGTTTCATCGGGTACTTCTACAACACTAAAGCCTGCAATGACATGAGCAGCATGTTCAATGACAGGCTAAAGCCCATAGTCAACCTAGAAAACTCCAAGATGTATGCAAAATCAGTCGAAGCTGATATGCTCTCCCTGCTTGCCAACATGGATACCCTTTCTGATTCACAGAGGGTCGCAAGCATAGACGATATTTCAGCACTCAGTGAACGCCTCTCAAGCGAGATGTCGCAGTACGAAAAAAGCAAGCTGGACGACTTCGAAGTTAAAACACTAGGCCAATTCAAACAACTAAGAGAGCATTACTCTCCTATCCACAAAAGAATACTCGAGCTTGCAAAGGCTGGAAACAAGGAAGAAGCCCTGACTCTTTTCATGTCAAACAAGGGCCAGCTCGATGAGTATCAGGACTACCTTGACAAGCTGGCAGACTACAACGTCGAGGCGGCCAACGCAGTTAACAAGCAAAACGACATAGACAGCGCCAGCGTCAAAAGAAATATAATGACTGCTACAATCCTTGCCCTGCTTTGCGCCGCAGCGCTTACATACTTCATAACAATCTCCATAACGAGACCTCTTTCAGCTGCCAATATGCAGCTGAAAGCCATAGCAAAGGGCGACTTAACCAGCAGCATTCCGGAAAGGTACACCAGATTCAGGGACGAAATCGGGCAGATTTCAAACTCCATAATGCAGATGCAGGACTCTCTGAGGAACCTCATATCCGGCGTTAAGCAGTCTGCAGATACTATAAACGGCTCTTCCCAGACGCTGCTTACTATAACCAAAGAATCCTCCGAGGCCATAGGCTGCGTTGCCCAGGCTGTCGAGGAGGTTGCCGCTGCTTCAATGGACCAGGCAAGATATTCAGACTCAATCACAGAAATGACGCACGCCCTTGGCGAAAAGATACTTGAAGCTGACCAGCTCGCTTCAAAAATGCTTGAGCTTTCCCACAGCACAAGCGAGCTCAGCCAAAAAGGGATACAAATCGTAAGCAACCTTGACTCAAATATGGCTGAAAATATAAGGATATCCAAGGAAGTCAACGGCGAGGTCCATGACATGTACAACCACCTTAGAAACATAGAACAGACAGTCATACTGATAGACAAAATCGCAAACCAGACTAATCTGCTGGCTCTCAACGCAAGCATAGAGGCTGCAAGAGCCGGAGAAATGGGTCTTGGCTTTGCGATTGTCGCAGACGAGATAAGGAAGCTCTCCGAAGAAACAGAAAGGGCCGCCAAGGACATAAATGAAATGGTCAACACCATAGAAGGCAAGGCACAAACTGTAGTGACAACAATGGATGATGTGGAAAGCATAGTTCGGCTCCAGGAGGACGCTGTAAACAGCACAAAGGGCGTTTTCAACGATACATCCAGGCTCATTGGCATGGTGGTGTCTTCAGTGGAGAAGGTCAAGAAACACACAAATGACGTAAATGACAGCAAGAAGACCATAGTATCCGCAATCGACCAAATATCCTCACTCATACAGGAAACGACAGCATCAACAGAGGAGACCTCCGCTTCCATGGAGGAGCAGGCGGCTGCAATAGTCGAGATTGAAAACAACACAGAAATGCTAAGCAGCATAGCACAAAAGCTTCATTCAGATATAAACAAATTCAAGATATGATTCGAGGATGACCATATGCGATTTATCACATGCCTAATATTAGCTATATCTCTGTTTTCAAGCAACCTCTGCTTCGCATCAGCGCTCAAGGTGGGTGTATACGAGGACGAGCCTCTGATATTCATAGACAAAGATACAAAACCTTCGGGCTTTGCTATAGACGTGCTTGAGGAAATTTCAAAGCAGCAGAACTTCGACATAGAATATGTATACGACAGCTTCCCGCACAACATTGAAAAGCTAAAAAGCGGCGAGCTGGACATGCTGGTTGATGTTAGCCAGACAAGCAGCAGGGATGCATTCATGAACTTCTCGAGCGAATACCTCATGGAGAACTGGGGAATAGTGATTTCAAGGCCCCTTGGGAATATAAACACGATTTTCGATATGGATGGTAAAAGAGTCGCCATCGTCAAAAATGACATTTACGGCGAAAACTTCATTAAGCAGCTTGAGCTCTTTGGCGTAACCGCCCAAATAGTCAGGGCGGATTCCTACGAAGATGTAATCAACCTGCTCTCAAGGGGATCAGCAGACGCAGGCGTAATCAACAAACTCGCCATCAGCCACTACAAGATGGCCAATACCGCAAGCTTCAAGGAAACACCTGTAATATTCTCTCCCGTGCAGATGAAATATGGCTTTTCCAAAAGTATTGACAAGAGCTTTATCGAAAGGTTTGACAGAACACTCTACGAAATGAAAAATAATCCCTACTCCGCCTTCTATACATCTGCAAGCAGATGGTTCATATCGGAAGACGGCAAGCAGCTGCCTCACTGGACTAAGATGCTCATATGCTCGCTGCTTGTAGTGGCAGTGCTGGCATGCATAGCTGTCGCCGTGCTCAGGGAAAAAATATCAAGAACAAGCACAAAACTCGAATGCTCATGTAACGAGGTTATGGAGCTCAACAAGAAGCTCCAGCACGACTACGACGATATAAAACGCAAGAAAGACCTCATAAAAAAGCTGGCATACTACGACAAGCTCACCGGCCTCAAGAACAAGCAGGCGCTCTACGCTGATCTAAGGACGCTCTGCAAGCATAAGGACGAGTTTTGCATAGCCTTTTTCGACATAGACAATCTAAAGGGCATCAACAGCGCACTCGGGTACAAGGGCGGCGACGAACTCATAAAGACCATCTCCCAGAGGCTCAGCCTATTTTCACACAGGTACGACAAGCTGTACAAGTGGGACGGTGACGAGTTTGTATTCATAGTCGAGGGGCCGTCCTCACGCAAGAAAATCGAGTTGCTCGCTAAGGAGACAATGTCCCTTTTTAATAATTCACTTGCAGTCGAAGGAAACCCCTTGTTCGTGTCAGGCTGTATGGGGATATCCCGATTCCCCAAAGATTCTAGCAATCCGAATAAGCTTATAAAGAAGGCCACCTTAGCACTAAGCAGCGTCAAGCGAATCTCCAAAAACGACTACAGGTTCTATGACAAAGCCATGTCCGACCACGCCGAAGAGGACTTTCTCATGGATACGAAGCTGCGCGAGGCGCTTCTTTCCGACGAATTCGAGGTGCACTACCAGCCGCGCGTTGAGCCATCAAGCGGCAGCATAGTGGGACTTGAAGCACTCATAAGGTGGCATGATACAAACGGCCATCCCGTGCGACCTGATTTGTTCATTCCAGTGGCAGAGGAGTCCGGCCTTATAACGAGCATAGGCGAAGTCGTGCTCCAGAAAGCCTGCATTCATGCGCAAAGCCTTAAGGAAAAGGGATTCGCATTGCCTGTATCGGTCAACCTTTCGCCGAAGCAGTTCGAGGACGCTAATCTTATTAAGATACTGGACGATGCGATTGCCCGCTCCAGCCTCGAGCCGTCGCTGCTTGAGCTTGAAATAACCGAAAACGCAGTGCTGGGCAACCTTGAGGAATCCATAAAAACAATGAGGCTCATACGGGAACGGGGCATAAAGCTCTTGCTGGACGATTTCGGCACTGGCTATTCATCGCTCAACTATCTCATGAGCCTGCCGCTTGACTTTCTTAAAATCGATAAAATATTCATGGACAGGCTCTTCGACGACTCAAAGCATGAGAACATCGTGGAGTTTATAATGGGGCTCGCCAAAAGCCTGGGGCTCAAAATAATAGCGGAAGGCATAGAAATGCCTGAGCAGCTTGACTACCTCAAATCCAAAAGCTGTGACGAATACCAGGGATACCTCTTCAGCAAGCCCGTACCGTACGAAAGCATATTGACGCTGCTGGAATAGCCCTTCAAAAGAGAAAAAGAATCCGGAGGATTTAATTCCCCAGGATTCTTTTTTGCGGTTTCAAAAAATCATATGTATGAGTAGGCGCACTTGAAAATTTTTTTAAAGCTTGTGTCATAGTATGGATGTTGCGATGGTAATTGCGCTTTTTGATCCTAGTGAACAGTCATAGGGTCGATTTCTACTTTAATTCCGCCAATTTTGTAAGTTGTATACCCAAACTCAACCTCATATCCCTCTTCTGCAGCCTTGTCAGCTGTTTCTTGCGCTATGCCATTTGTTTCTGCTATAAGCTCTGCGATTATTATCGCTAAAGCTTCTTTGTCTGCATCTTCAGCCCTGTCCTGTGCCCTGTCAACGCAGTCAACAATTCTATCATTAGCATCGTTGACCATGTCTATGACATCTTCAGATGACATCTGAGCAAACGACAAAGGTGTAGACATTGATACAAATAGCACAAATGCAAGTAAAGCGTTCATAAATCTCTTCATTGAAAAAAGCCCCCTTATAATATTATATGATTTATTATTGCCCGCCCAAGGTTTTGTCCTCCTCGAGCGCCTTCTCAAGTGCACATACTACATCCTCATCATAATGCTTTCCAACAAGGGCCTTAAGCTCGGCTATAGCCTGAGCGCTTGAAAATCCCTTCTTGTACGGCCTGTCAGTAGTCATGGCGTCGAAAGTGTCCGCCACGGCTATTATCCTGCTCTCGAGCATTATGTCGTCGCCCTTTGCTCCGCACGGGTACCCCGAGCCGTCGAGCCTTTCATGGTGCTGAATGATGAACACTCCTACATGTTCGAGGAAAGTCCCCTCCACAAGCTGCTTGCCGTAGAGCGGATGCTGCTTTATCTGCTCCATCTCCTCGTCTGTCAGCCTTCCCTGCTTGTTCAGCACCTCGTCTGGTATGTAAATCTTACCGATATCGTGGAAAATGGCCGCATCAAGCAGCGCCTCCACCCTGTCTTTTGGAAGGCCCAGCTTTTTGGCTATGGCAACCGAGTACTCCTGGACCCGCTTCCCATGGTTGTGGGTGTAGACGTCCTTGTCCTCGACGCGCTTTAGTATATCCATAAACTCGCTTATCTTTCTGGTTTCAAGCTTGAACATAGGCTGTGTGCAGACGCATATGTGCTCCACTTCGGTGAGTGTTTTCAGGTGGGCTATCTCCCTGAGTCCATACGTGTATATGAAGTCGCCCTCGTTTATAACTCGGTCGCCGTCTTCGCTCTCCCACAGCAGCGAGCCCTTGAGTATGTAGAAAAACTCAAATGTGCCCTCTTCTCCCGGAGATATGCTCACTATCCTGTCAGGGGCGATCTTCTGATGCATCACCTCTGTCCCACCCACCCGGGCAAGCAGGCTTAGCTCGGTCAGATCACGCTTTATCTGCTCTACGTATTCGCCTTTTTTCTTGACATGGAATCCTTCCACTTAGTACCTCCTGTTTCGTAACCAATAGGATATATATTGCTGCGTATTTTTCGACATATCCTATATATTACAGCAAAACTAGGCTTCTATGCTATAGTGCAAGTGTACTAAAGAGCCCTCCAGCGCCTCGCTCTTTTGGAGCCTCAGCTTGGCGTCGCTCTTAAGATCCAGTTCCTCAAAAAGCCTCGGATTCCCTTTTCTGGCCAGCCACGGCTGTACCACAAGGCTGATCTCATCCACAAGACCGTGCTCGAGCAGGGCTCCATTTAGAGTCGGGCCTGTGTCTGTCAGCACAGTTTCAACCTCAAAGCGCCTGTTGAGCTCCTCGAGAGCCTGCGCATAGTCGACCCGCTTTTCGCCCGCAACGATATAGTCGTAGTTTCTGCTATGGAGGTAGTCTATATAGTTGTCCGAGGTTGTTCTAGATATCATCACAATCACGTCGCGGCAGTGCTCGAATTTCCTGAACACATGCAAAAGACCATGCAACTTGCCCAGGCTGTCGGATATCACAAAGTAAGGCCGCCCCTTTTCAAAGGCCTTGGCCGGCTTCTTGTGGTCTTCAGCCTCCTCCCTTGGCGATTCGCTCATGTAAGTCTCAATTCCCGTCTTAGCCGTTATCCAGCCTATAAGGTGGGCATCAGGCCTGTATGAGCCTGCAACGGCGTAGTGCGCCGCTATGTCTATGTCAAATCCCGTCACGCTGCCGTCAATGCTGATTGAGTTGTGCATTATAACTCTGGGTTTCATACCGCATACGCTCCTTTCGGTTCACGAAAACTGTAGTTTTTTTATACATTTTTATACTCTCAAAGGTTATCTACCCATTGTTTTGTTACAAAACCTTTACATTGTCGGGTGGCAGTGAAAATAAGCTAGCAGTCCTATAAAAAAAAAGGCCCTTGGAATCACAAGGCCTCCTTGAATCAACATGTCTGTTATGAGAGCCGGCATCTGCCTGCCGGCCTAACGCTTCTTACTTTGCAATTGAGCTGAGCAGCTCCCAAATGCGGGGCGCCTTCTTCCTGACGTTGACAACCCTGAACTCGCTGTCTACGAAGGGATGCACAGTCCTGCCCCTTGCGGCTATGTCGCCGCTTTCCTTCTTTATGATGACGTAGCTGAACACGGCCTTCGCTCCGCTTAGCTCCTCGAGCCTTGTTATCAGGGTGAACTCCTCCTCGTATACGAGTCCCTTGACATAGCTGCAGCTGCTCTCGATTAGCGGCAGCATTATGCCCTCCCTTTCCATCTGGGAATAGCTCATGCCGCATTTTTTTATCAGCTCGGTCCTTCCAACCTCGAACCATACGTAGTACACCGAGTGGTGGGCAACACCCATCATGTCGGTCTCGGCGTAGCGCACCGACATGTCTATGCTGTCTGTGAACATTGTCAAATCCCCTTTCTTGCTATATATGCTATATGATAATTTGCTGCAATCTATTTTGTCATGTAGATATACTCTGCATTCCTCTTCCTGACCTCGTCCATGGTGGCCGATTCCCCGTGGCCGGGATATATGACAGTCTCGCCGGGCCATTTGGACGCCTTGTTCATGAGGCTCTTTTTCATCGAATCCTCGCTGCCGCCCTCCAGGTCCATCCTGCCTATGTCGTCGCTGAATATCGTGTCGCCTGTGAATATGATGTCCTCACCGACAACCTTGAGGCACATCCCGCCCGGAGTGTGGCCCGGAGTGTGTATGACCTGCAGAGCTAAGCCTTCGACCGCTATTGTGTCTCCGTCAGAGAGTGCACAGTCTACAGAAATTGAAACAGGCTTTCCGTTGCTATAGGCCGAGTGGTTTATGTTAGGGTCTGCAAGGCATCTGACCTCCTTCTTGTGGGCGTATACCGGCGCCTCGTACTTCTTCTTTAAGCCGCTTACAGCACCTATGTGGTCGTAGTGGCAGTGTGTTAGCACAATGCCCTTAAGCCTGAGGAAGCTCCTGTCTATAAAGTCGCTCATCTTCCTCATCTCGCAGCCCGGATCAATCACTAGCGCCTCGTGGCTTGTCTCGTCGTACACTATGTATGCGTTGGTCTCCAGCATGCCAACTACGAATCTTTTTATTTTCATAACTACCTCTTTCCTCAGTCTTATTTTCAAAAATAAAAGGAGCCTAGGCTCCTTTTATTATTATATATCAAATTCTTCGTTACTTCACTGCTTTTAGTATGGCTAATTCTTGCCGCCGCGCTTTTTGTAGTCCTCGTCTATGCGGTCTTTCCAGTTTTTTTGTATGCTGCGGTTGGCGCGCAGATTGCTTACCGCGTCGCTTATTACCTCATAGTTGAGTCTAGTCCCCATACCGTCGGCATGATAATTCGCCGCCCTGTCTTCGTTTATTCCAAACCGTTCAGCAGTTTCAGCGGCATCGATGTTTGCGCCAAGAAATATGAACTCCCAGCCGTATTTGCTTTTCTCATGCTCTATCATCTGACGCACCTTTTCGTAGCCGTACTCGCGGCTGGCGTTCTCCATGCCGTCTGTTACTATGACGAACATTACGTGCTCGGCCTTCTCCTCTTCGGCAGTGTGCCTTTGTATGTTTACTATCTTGTTTATGGTTTTGCCTATCGCATCGAGCAGCGCTGTGGTTCCCTGGACATAATATTCCTTGTCGGTTATGGACGATACTCCTTTAATATTTATCCTGTCGTGAAGCAGCTCGTACCTGTCGTCAAACAGCACCGTGGTTACTATGGCCTCGCCTGGTTCTTTCCTCTGTTTTTCAAGCATTGCGTTGTAGCCGCCTATGGTGTCGCTTTCCAGCCCGCCCATAGAGCCGCTCCTGTCGAGAATGAATACAAGCTCAGTAAGATTCTTTTTCATGATATATCCCTCCAATCACTCTTATAATATCTTCTTTGTGATTTAAGGATATCATTTATTCCATTCATGAAGGTCGCTTGCCAGGCGACAAATTTCCATTAATCAAAAAAGCTATATACCCAGCAGCTTCTGGTCGAAGGCAAACAGGGCCTCGTTTATTTCAAAAATGTTGTAATTGCCCTCCTCAATGAAATACTGAATAATTATGTCGAACTTGCTGCTGCTCGAAAGAGCGAAGCCGGCCTTAAGGAGCAGGTCCCTGGTTTCGTCGAGATTAAGCCCAAGGGCTATGGCAAATGCTACTGCAGTGACCTTGCTGGGGCTGTAGTGCACGTCGTTCCTGATCTTGGAAAACAGCTTCCTGTCTATGTTGGCTCTTTTGTAGGCCTGCGAATCGCTCATTCCCCTCTCGTCTATCATACGCAGCAGCATCTGAGAGAAGGTTTCGTTCAGATGATTCACCGCGTCGTCGAGGCTTCTTTTGCGTCTTTTCGCCGGCACAGGCGCCTCCATTAGAGGCAAATGGGCTTCTTCAAGGTAGCTTTCTCTGAGCAAATTCCCCACTTCTAGTCTGTTATTGCGATCCGAGGGATGCTCCTCTATATACCGATCGTCGATGTACTGCTTTATGGATGAAAACAGCTTCTCGGACAGCATGAATGCCGCCTTGTCGTAGACTACAATATAAACCGTCATATCGTTATTCATAAGAAAATCACCAATGACCGATATCGCTACCTTAAGCGCCTCGTCCTTGGGGTAGCCGAACGCCCCCGCTGATATGAGCGGGAAGGCGATGCTCTCAAGATCGTATTCCTTCGCCAGCGCAAGTGAATTCCTGTAGCAGTCGGCCAGCAGCTTTTCCTCGTTGTTTTTTCCGCCGTGCCAGACCGGCCCTACTGTGTGTATGACGTATCTGGCTGGAAGCCTGTAGCCCTTAGTTATTTTCGCCTGGCCAGTCTTGCAGCCCCCCAGTGCGCGGCACTCTGCAAGCAGCTCAGGTCCCGCCGCGCGGTGTATGGCGCCGTCAACTCCGCCGCCACCAAGCAATGATGAATTTGCCGCATTTACAATAGCGTCGGCATGAACCTTGGTGATGTCGTTTCGGATGATTTCCAGTGGCATAAGTTCAACTCCTTTTTTTGCATTTATGCGTAAGCCCTTGTATTCAGATTGTCTGCTGACTTATTGTGTCTTTCCTTATATTTCAACGTTTTATTGTTTTGTGTACTTAAATATTTTCCATATCATCCAAACTGCAGATATGACAAAAACTGCCCATACCAGCCATATGAAGCCTAATACTGTCTCCCTAAAATAAATGCTAAGGAGCATTCCGAACGTAATCATAAGGAATTTGAAAAATCCATAGTCTAAAACAGTATATTTCCGAGCTGCCCCCATAACTTTTCCAATCAAATCAAACATGATTAAGCCTCCTCTTGAATTCTAGCCTTCATTGCGCTTTTTAGGCTTTGATCTTATTTCCAATATATTTATGTATATACCCCTAGCTACAATGCCCAAAAACACTTATGAATCTGTTCACGGCAATAGATACTGTAAACACATAAGCAGCGCTTCTCAGAGCTGGTCCCATGCGCGGTGTATTGCGCTGTCCACATCTATGCCACGACGGATAGCTAAAGAGCATTTTTGAAAATGTTTCTATGTGTAAACAAGGGGTATACTAACAAAGTGAGCCAGATTTGTAAAAATAGGAAGGGGGTAAATTCCATGCCTGTAATTAAGAAGAGCATATTTATTAATGCACCTATGGAAAAGGCTTATCACTTCTCTAAGAATGTCAAGTATTGGGGCTGTTGGTATGCAGGACTTGCCGATCCAGAAAACCTTGTAGGGGATGGCGGCCTAGGCACATTATACGAGTCCAAATTTTCATTGATGGGACACATTTTTCCAATAAAGCTTGAAATTGTCGAAGATAATTTCACTCCTGAAATCGCTATAAGAAAAGGTGTTTTCGAAGGAACTGTAAATACAACACAAACAAGCACATTTGTTCCAAAAGGAAATGGAACTGAGGTGACCTTCGAGATTGAGCTTGGCATCCCTGAGGTTATCGACAATAACGCTATCAACAACGAATACTTGTTTCTAAAAACTCGGGAAAATCTGCTTGCAAATGCTCTGGAAAATTTAAGAGATTTCGTCGAATTCCATTATGGCCCTAAGAGCTAAGAGTTAACCTTAAACCCCAGCAGTACTAAGCTGTAAGCTAAACTGCTGGGGTTTAATTTGAAATCACTCGAGTATCTTCCAGAAAGAATCCTTGCGGATGATCTTTCCCTCTGAGAACTCGAGCAGATCAACCCCGCGCACCTCGATCTGCTGGCCTGATTTGCTTGTGCCGGTGAGAGTCCACTCGGATACTCCTAAATCGCCGCAGATCCAGTGCTGATCCTCTCCATAATGCACATCCGGTATCCCCTCAAATCGCTTAGCTAACCCCGCTCTAACCTCTTCCTTGCCGACATATCTATCCCCCCGTGGTCCGGCGCCTCGCGGCATATAGAAGACGCAATCATCTGCGAAATAGCTCATGATGGAGTCCAGGTCGTGACGGTTGAATGCTTCCAGGAAATCCTTTAATTTTTCAATAGTTACTTGCTTAGACATGTCATTACCTCCATATATAATACTTGATGATTTACTCTTTGCTTATACTAAATCACCTATGAAATATATATCCCTTAAATAATCGTCTGAATCCCCTTTACTTTCCATATACTCTGTATTGCTTTCCAGCAATAACATGTAAAGTTGGTGGCTGGATCCTATTGTTTGCGGTTCATTTGTCGCTGACTGGCATTTGGATTATAATATGCATAGCAACAAAGCTGATCATACTTCAATCCCTGCGGTGATATGCCGCTTCCCGATATCTATTATTTACGGATGAGGAATCTAATTGAAATATCTGGAAGGAAGGCTTGGCAGAGTTTTTGTAATAAGACTAGAGGAAGGGGACATTGTCCCGGACTGCATAGAGGAATTCGCTGGCAACAAAAATATATCAATAGCCCATGTAAGCCTGCTTGATGAAAAAACCAGCTTCACATTGTTGAATCTGGGCTAGGCAAAGATTTAGTATGATTATGCCACTTGATAAATATGGTAGTTGGGAATACTGCTGCCGAGTGCCATTTATGGGTATAAATAAAAATACTTTATTACCAATTAAATGCCGTTTATTCATTTTTTAAGGAGGTACACAGCCATGACAAAAAATTTCCGCATTTCCCTATTAATAATTATGCTCATGACAGCTCTTACACTCTCCGCCTGCCAGAAAGCCCCGATCGAGCAGCCAAGCGAGCCCTATGAGGTGTTCGCATATATAAAGGCTTTCGACAGGGAAAATATGACTATATCCTACGACGAGGCGGAGATGATCACAAGGGACCAGACAGACAGGATTGCCGAGCTTGGCCTTAACGCTGACGAGGACTTTCCCAACGACTTCTACATCTACAACGGCTCTGATGAGACTGTGACACTGCCTATTTCCAAGGATGCCGAAATTTCTATAGTGAGCTGGGAGGGAACCTCGGGAATCGAGATGGTAAGCGCCGATCTTGAAGCGTTTTCAAATAGGCTTAAGGAATACTATGTTCCGTATCACATTACAGTTCAGGATAAAACCATAGTCAAAATTACGGAGCAGTATCTTCCATAGCCTACATTTCTGATTTTGCATATAAGCGCCTTATTGAGATTTTATGGAGGTGGTTTAAATGGATAAAGGGAAAAGACCTGTCGGGAGAAAGAAGAAAATCGGCTCAGGCAGTGTCCGCGTCGAAAAGCGGGGAGAGGGCCTTGGCGGTAGAACTGAAGGTCCGGTAGGCATGCCCGGCGGATATTCGGACAGACCCGCCGGCTTTCCGGGAAGCCAAAGAGATGACGATGTCCAGGCAGGCAGCTACCCTGACTCAGGGAGAGCGTATACCCCGTCTGGTGGAGGCGGACTCAAAAAGCTCATAACTCTTATAATAATGGTCGCCTTTGTATTCTATCTTTTCAAATCCATGACCAACGAAAGCCAATTCGATTCAGATCTTGGAATACAACAGAGCGGAGGAGCCGCAAGCGAGGTGTCCTACGACAAGGGCGCATATCCAGTGGATACCACAGTTTCGCCTCTGGCCAGGGACAAGTTCACAAGTCTGGTCGGGAACGGTGATGATGTTGCCACTATCATGATATACATGTGCGGCACAGACCTCGAGGCCAACGGAGGCATGGCCACAGCCGACCTTCAAGAGATGCTAAATGCTCAGATCTCTGATAAGGTGAACATAATAGTTGAGACCGGAGGAGCCTCAGCTTGGAAAAACAGCGTAATAAGTAACAGGACAAACCAGCGCTACCAGGTGACATCAGAGGACCTTAGGCCCCTTGAGCAGAATGTGGGCAAAAAGTCGATGGTAAAGCCGCAGACCCTTTCGGACTTCATAAGGTACTGCAAGAGCAACTATCCAGCTGACCGCTACACCCTCATATTTTGGGACCACGGCGCAGGGTCTCTCAGTGGCTACGGCTATGACCAGAACTATCCGGGCGACAGCATGACGCTTGACGAGATAAGCAAGGCTTTAAGAAGCGGCGGCTGCAAGTTTGACTTTGTAGGCTTTGACGCCTGCCTCATGGCTACTCTTGAGACAGCAATGGTGCTTGAGCCTTACGCCGACTACATGATAGCCTCCGAGGAGGTCGAACCGGGCATAGGCTGGTACTACACCGGCTGGATAAACGCTCTTTCAGACAACTCATCGATACCTACGACAACTTTGGGCAAGAAGCTTATTGACGACTATGTAGCTCAGGTTAAAAAGGATACGCCAAGGAGCCAAGCTACGCTTTCTCTTATTGACCTGGCCGAGCTCAAGGGCACTGTGCCATCATCGTTCGCATCGTTCGCGTCCTCCACGGGAGCGCTGATCGACAAGAACGAGTACCAGGCTGTTTCAAACGCAAGAGCCAGCACTAAGGAATTTGCGAAGTCTTCGCAGATAAACCAGATAGACCTAATAGACTTTGCCGAGAAGCTGGGCACTAAGGAGTCCAAGGCCTTCGCCGATGTCCTGCGGGGCTGCATCAAATACAACAGGATGTCCGACAACATAACCAACTCAAACGGCGTGTCTATATTCTTCCCATACGGAAAGCTCTCGACTCTTGACCCTATGCTCCAAACATATGACGAGATAGGCATCGACGATAGCTACAGCGACTGCATAAAGAGCTTTGCAAGCGTAACTGCCGGCGGTCAGGTGACCTCGGGTGGCGCCGGAAACCTCCTTGAGACGCTTCTTCAGGGGCTATCGGGAGCCCAGCAGCCTTCACAGAGCCAGCAGTTGACCGGCGCTGACGCTGTAGAGATGCTCCTTAACGCCTTCCTCGAAAAGGGAGACTTCAGCAGCATAACGGGCGGTAAAAGCGCTCCCTCTTGGCTTGACATCAATCGCATGAAGTCGTCCCTCGAGTACTACAAGGACAACAGGCTCGATGCCTCCCAGCTTGTAGTAACTGAAAAGGGCGGCCAGAGGGTTATCTCCCTTTCCGAGGAGCAGTGGGCTCTGGTACAGACAATGGAGCAGAACGTGTTCATAGACGACGGGGAAGGCTTTATAGACCTGGGCCTTGACAACGTGTTCGAATTCAACGAAGATGGAGACCTTATAATGGAATATGACGGCACATGGCTGACACTCAACGGCCGTGTAGTAAGCTACTACATGATGAGCGACGACCGCTACGGCGACACCTACTCCACAAAGGGACGCGTGCCAGCAATGCTCAACGGTCAGCTGGTTGACATCATAGTAGTGTTCGACAACGAAAGTCCTGACGGCAGGGTCATCGGAGCTCAAAAGAAGTACGATCCCGAGACAGAGACTGAAACGGTGGCCAAGGGCCTTATTGGCATAATAGAGGGCGACAAGATAGACTTCCTGTGCGACTACTACACTTACAACGGCGACTACAGCGACACCTACTACCTGGGCGAGCAGTATACAGCCACAGGAGATTGGATAGTGGAGAACCTGGCTCTTACAAACAGGGACTACCAGATGACCTACAAAATCACGGACATATACAACAACAAGTACTGGACGCCTTCAGTCACCGATTAGTTGCAGTAAAGTTGCTTTGAATATGGTTTTCAAAATTAAAAACGGCCAATGTGTATTGAACCGACCCCCAAAAGTTAGACCTAAAAATCTAACAATTGGAGGTCGGGTTTTTATGGCAAAATATAATTATGAATTCAAGAAAAAAATTGTAGATGCATTATGTGTATGGGCTTGAAATCGCTTAAGATTTCTTAGCTTGCAGACACCTTTGAATACTTAGTCATTGCATCGTTTACTTTTTCACCCTGTATCTCCTGCATGCGTCAATATGTGGATTGCTTGATATGCAGCTTCCCGACCATAAATTGCCGCTTTCATCCTCCTCAAGCATATCCACTTCTAGTAGCGAGGTGGCAGTCTTCGGGCATAGATATACTGTAGTATTGCCCTGCGTGTTTATATTCTTCAGAACCCTTACGAACGAAGGGCCGGCAGCCTTCTTATATAATCTCGCACCCAGTATATCCAGCGTTCCCGTAGGGTCTGCATAGGACAGCAAATCAATGTCCAGATCCAGAAATCCATTAATATATCTGGCCAGAAATCCTTCCACGATATTGAAAAGCTTTTCCATATTTCCTCTGGCTTTTGCCATTCCCCTGTACACCTCTTCTGCCGGTAGAATAGATGTGGCCAGGGTGACAGGACCCACTACATTGACTGCTGTCGGTATGCCCCTCCTCTTGAGGTATTTGACAGCCTCTGAAATTATGTCGATTTTTCCGCTGTCTATTTTATCTATAGAAATTTCATCTATATCCTCTAGTTTATTTATCGGGTATTCAACAATTCTATTGCCATTTAAATAATCCAGGCTTACCTTGGCGCCAAAGCACTGCCCTTCCATAGTATGACAAAACGGTACATGTGCCCATTTGGACTTGGATTCCAAATATGCCATTTCAGCCAATTCTCCCATTTTTATGCCGTTAGCATTAGATAGTTCATAGGCTACATTGTATTTTTCAACAACCTCTGGAATATGGGACATTTCCTTTGATTTGCATACATATATGTTTGGTTTGCTCATATGCTACCACCCTTCAAGCTATAGCTAAACATTAAATCTAGACGATTCAACAAACAGTCTTTCGTAGCCTTCTGATACGCTCAACTCCATATAATCCATCTGCTTCGATATGTCGTCCATTTCTTTCCTGGATTCCAGGGACATCAGGTTTAGATAGGCTCCTGTTTTGGACGAGTTCCCGATATACCGGATTTTATCCTTCACCGCTTTTGGCAGTATCCCGGTGCCCACAAGGCTTTCTACTGGCAGATGGGCGCCGAATTGCCCGGCTATTATCACCTCATCTATATCCGACAGTTCAAGTCCCACATAATTGACTAACGCCACAAAGCCTGACAGTATGGCGCTTTTGGCTAACTGCACATGTCTTATGTCTCCCTGAGTAATCCTGATATCCTCAGTTATTTTTATATATCTCTTGCTGTTCTCGGCGACGATATATTTTTGCCGGTAGTCGTCCGAAGCTAGTGAATCCGGCTTAACAATGCCGCCTCTTTCATTTATCAGCCCGCACTTTAGCATCTCCCTTACTGCCGCCAAAATGCCGCTGCCGCACAGACCCCTTGGCTTTAGACCTCCGATGACCTGAAGGCTTATCCTCTCTTCCCCAATATTCATTTCTTCAATGGCGCCGTCCGAAGCTCTCATGCCCGAGCTGATATTCATGCCCTCCAGCGCCGGGCCGGCTGCACAGGAACAGGCTACCAGCTTACCTCTGTCGGAGAACACTATTTCACCGTTAGTTCCGATGTCTATAAAGAGGGCTCTCTTGTCGGTCCTGTGCAAATCTGCCACGTAAGCGCCTGCAACAATGTCGGCGCCTATGTATGAGGATACAGACGGCAGCGTTCTGAGCCGCGCGAAGGGCGACATGGCATTCAATCCTATTTCAACAGCTCTTATGTTCCTGGAGCTTGAAAAAATCTGTGCATAGGGCGCTTTGCCCAATGAGATAGCTTCTATTCCCAGCAGCATGTGCAGCATAGTGCTGTTTCCCGCTATGGAAATCTCGTATATCCTATCCCTATTTAAATTGTGATTTTCGCATATCCTGTTTATCATTTTATTCAAGGAATCTACTATTGCCCTCTGGAGCTCAATTATGCCCTGCTCCCCGTTCTCTACTTCATAGGTGATTCTGGTCAACACATCCTGCCCGAAGTTCTTTTGCGAGTTTATTTCAGCTTCATTGCCTATTTCCTCACCCGTTTTCAAATCTATAAGCGAGGCCACTACAGTAGTTGTGCCTATGTCTACTGCTACCCCGTAAGCATCTCCGGTAGTATCGCCGCACTCTAGGCCTATGAGCCTGTCCTCGTCATAAACAGCTGTAAACAGGCCTGCTTGCATTTTAAGACTTCTCAGTGTGCTCCAGTCCAATTCCGCAAGGCCTAATTCCCTTTTAAACAGCTCCTCGTAGGGAGTTGGGTTTTCCAGCGTGGGCCTTTCTATATCGACTATTTTTTTCCATATGGATGTGTTTATATTGAAATCAGGTGTAAACCCTTCCGTAAGCACCTTGTGATTTTTCTCATGGTCAAAAATGTCTATCTGTATGTCCGATTTGGGAGTTATATGGCAGGCAAGTCTGATTCCGGCCTTGATTTCTTCTTCAGAAAGCAGTCTTTGCTCGTCCTCGGAAATCCCAGGCAGCTCGCCTGCTATATGCTTTATTTTGCACCTGCCGCAGCTGCCTCTTCCTCCGCAGGGTCCTTCTAGAAATTCATCGTTCTCCAGCAATATATTGAAGAGATTTTTGCCCTCCTCGGCAGCCATTGTCTTGTTTTTTCTGGGTATGCTGATTTTAATCATGGCAGTCTTCCTTTATTGTTTCCAATATTGCCTGTATGTTTTCAAGGGGAGATTGAATTCCCAGGCCGCATGCCGGCGAAACTATGTCGGCGCCGCTTTTCAAGACATTCCTGGTGATCGATTGAATTTTTTTCCTGTCGGAGAATTCCAGGGCATATGTGCTCACATTTCCCATTATAATTCTATTTGGCATCTGTTCCTTTGCTTCCTTAATGCTTACTATGGCATCGAAGCTGAGTGCATCTGCCTTTATTTTATCTACTTCTGCATATACTCTGTTCATTTGGCCACATATGTGAACTATTATGGGTATTTCCGGATTTTCCTCACGAAGCCCGGCTATTAGCTTGTTTATGTATTTAACCGCAAACTCATCGAAATACCTGGGTCCCAATATTTCACCCGTTCCGCTGGGGTCGGATATGGCGATGACGTCGGCTCCCGCTCTTATTTGAGCCTTTCCAAAGGCTGTTATATGGTCTGTTACAAAAGCCATAAACCTGTGGGCGTCTTCCCTTTTTTTCCTGAGCTCCTTGTAAAACATGACCGGTTCCATCAGGGATGAGGCTACGCTTATAGGCCCCGCAAGGTTCCCTATTACGGGCACGCCATCATTCTTGGATTTTAATTTGGAGATCGCCTCTGTGCATACCCTCGCCCTTCCCTCAGCCACATCAAGCCATTTTAGCTTGCTGTAGTCAGACACGCTGTCGAGGATATAGCTTTTCACATGGGGCTCGTATTTTGCACTGCCCAAGTCCACCTCAGCGCCCATTCCCTCAACCTCTGTTGTCATGCAGAATGGAACGCCATAGTTTTCAAACATGCCATATTCGTAGACCGCTTCAGCCAGACTCGCCATCTTGCCTGCATCCGTATGGGCGTCGGGCCACATAATTCCTGTCCTCTCCATCAATTCGGCAATAATCATATTCATCATTCCGCCCGGGCATATGCAGGGCACCCTGTCCAGTTTGGCACCCTGCAATGCTCCAAGCAATCTGTCTTTGGGGTTCATAGCTCCCTCCATTATATATCCAGCTCTACTAATAACTTAGCCAGCTTTACGGCATCAGTTGCATTTGCCGAATAGCCGTGAGCTCCTATTTTATCACTGTATGCTTGAGATACAGGCCCTCCTCCTATCATGACCTTTACGTCATTATGCAGATTTTCTGCCCTCAGCATGTCCACTACATCCTTCATTCCCGGCATGGTGGTCGTCATAAGGGTCGACAGGCAAATCAGATCAGCGCCCACTTCCTTGGCCTTGTCCACGAAGCTTCTAAGAGGCACATCCCGTCCCAGATCATGCATCTCAAAGCCGGCGGTTTCAAGCATTATTCTAACGAGATTTTTGCCTATGTCATGGGTGTCACCTTCCACCACACCTATGACACATTTATATGTCTTCTTCTCTTCATATGCGTTTTGAGACAGGTGAGGCTTTAATATTTCCAGGCCATTATACATTGCGTCTGAACAAATCAGCAGGTCGGTTACGAAGTACTCCTCTTCCTCGAACATTTTTCCCGCTCTATTCATGCCGTCCACTAGTCCCTTTAATATTCCGTCTAGGGGATCATGACCCGCATCTACATATTCCTGAGCGACGGCTCCAATCTCTTCATCCTGCATTTCAAAAACATAGTCTGACAGTAGCTGCAATAGCTCTTCCTTTGCTCTTGTCACTTTAAAACCTCCCAATTTTATAATAGATCAAAGTCAATTGTTTTTTATGCTTCATAACAACTCCTGATATAGTACAAGGGCGCTATTCCCATAGCTTCCTTATTTCCTCCTCGTCAAGCTCCCTGCCTATTATGCAAAGTCTTGCAATTTCAGTAACATAGTTGCCTTGGCGCCCAAGTATCTCGTATCTGCCGTTTACATAGCTAAACTCCATCATGCCACTGCCGCCCGATATGAAGCCCTTGCCGCGCACGACTTCGCCAAGTCCGCCAGCCTTCATAAGCTCCAGCTTTCCTGCAAGCTCGGTCTTACTGAATGATGCCAGCGGAAATATCGAAATCGATGTAAAGCCGTCAGTCGAAAGCCTTCCGCCGCTTTCAGACTCATTGACGCCGTGCATGCCGCAAGAGTTATTCCCATGTACATGATGGCTGGCGCAACTGCAGCGGCTCGCTGCCGCCTGAGGAAAAACCTGAAACAACTTTCCAAAAACATTTCCGAATCTGCCTTCAACTATCAGCCTTGCGTCATTCTCGCTAAGGCAGTCCCAGGCATCTTCTACAACCGGAGCCGACGGATTAAATTCTTTTATCCTCTGTGCACAGGTTCTTGCAGTGGAAATGCCGCTTTGCTGAACCTTGCTTAGCACTACAATATCGGCATGGGCAATCTGATCTGTAAAGAACTCCCCGAATACCTCGAGTTGCTCCTCAAAATCCACCGCGTCCACTATCGTAGCGGCGCCCTGCACAGTGAGAATCCCCTCAAGCCTTGGCTTTGAGAGTATGCCCTTTATCTCGCTTAGCATGCCTATGCCCGTTGGCTCTATTATTATCCTCTCGGGCTTCATGTCGCTTGCAATTCTTAATATGGCATCCTCGAAGTCGAGCTTCATGCTGCAGCATATGCAACCGCTTGCAAGCTCAACAACTTCGTAGCCATCGCCCTTTATTATGTCCCTGTCTATTCCAATCTCGCCGAACTCATTCTCGAGTATTGCAATCTTTTCACCCTCGTAAGCCTTCATGAGCTTTTTTATGAATGTAGTCTTTCCGGCTCCCAGGAATCCCGAAATAATGTTTACTTTTATCATTCTACTGCCTCTCAATCAATATATTACTTCTTAATCTTAATAAAAATCAGGATACTTCCCTTTCTCCAATTTGGGCAGGTCATCTGTGCAATATTCCTTGCGCCTTAAAAGGTCTGCCGACACCGCCGTAATTGGTACAGTAAATATGAGCCCTATTCTCCCGGCAAGCGACCTTACTATTTCTGCAGCAACATTATCTAGTGATATTATCTGCAGAAAAGACATTCCGTAGCTTGAGAACATGAAATCCACCTATTCCATACGAGCCGCGGCTGCCATTTTTTCGACCCTGCTGTAATCAATTGGGTAGCCTATCTCCCTTACGGCATCCATCATTGCCGTTATGTTTTCAAAAGGCGTTTCTATTGGCAGGCTGCACCCCGACATTACGACATACCCTTTCGGGCTGTCTGCCGCATCAAGCACACATCTTGCAACGGCACTTCTCACATCCGAAGGCGTTCCAGAGTACATGATTGTTGTGGGATCTACATGCCCGAGTATCTTGACGCGGTCTCCAATTCTCTCCTTGCAGTCTTTAAGATCCACCACGTTGTCTATGCTAAAGCCGGCCACTCCCAGGCCGACAACATCCTCCCATATCTTATCCGTCTTGCCGCATATATGCATCGTCACAGGCTTTCCCTTTGATGCTATATGATTTACAAGCCTTCCCAAGTACGGAACAGCAAACTCCCTGAAGTGCCTCGGATTCACAACTGAGCACGAGGACATCGGCTCAGATATTGTAGGCGTCAGGCCCGCATCTATTATGGCATCTGCATACCTAATGCACGTTTCAAGCGAAACCTCGCACAGCTTATGTACGGCCTCAGGGTTTTTGAAAAACAACCTGAGCATTTTTTCTATTCCAATTAGGAAAAACGCATTTGTAAACGGCCCGACCAGACCTCCTGCGCATCCAACCTCCCCTCCTAGTTCTTCAACTAGGTATTTCATGGCGTCTATATGCACGGGCAGCCTTCCGTCCTTGTAGGGGTTTGCAGGCTGCAGCGAGTCTATCTGCGACACATCAGTTATGGCCGGCTCTTCAAGGTCTGCCGTGTTGTCCTCTGGAAAAAGCACCTTGGCTCCCATGGCCTCTGCCCACGGGAACAAGTCCGTGAATATCCTCACTCCGTCATACCCGAATTTTCTGTATGAGGCTATCTGCGCATTTGCCATTGTCTTGGCACACGTGTTGAACTCGGATATCTTGCAGCCGTATACCCTGGCCACGCCGTTTGCCACGTTAGGGTTGCACGGAAGCCTGTCGGCCTCTCCCCCCCTTGCTATTGCAGCGCCTCTTTCAAGCGGTGTCATTTTATCTTTAAGCATTTTAAAATCCTCCCTCTCATAAAAGCAAAGCAAGTCTTAGCGTGCCCTGTATGATTCGATGCACTCTAAGACTAGTTGTTTTAATTTAGCTCTTCCATATCAGAAGGCGTTTTTCTATTTTGTCGAAGAAGTATGTGATTCCAGTAACTACCATTCCTATGAATATTATGCCTGTGACCACTTTCGGGTAGTCTGCGAAATCAGAGAAATACTTGACGTACCATCCAAGACCCGATGATGCGCCTATCATTTCTGCCGCTGTGAGGAGTATGAACGACAGTACAAGTCCTATCGTCGCCCCGCTTATTATGGATGGCATTATAGCCGGCAGTATTATGCGAAAGAGCATTGTCTTCTCGTTCACATTGAGCACCTTGGCAGTATCTATGTATTTTCTGTCTACATTGAAAGTGCCGTTTAGCGTGTTTATGAATATCGGCCAGAAGGCTCCTATGAATATTATGAATATGGACGCGCTTGTAAAGTTAGGCAGCAGCGCTATCGCATACGGTATGTATACAATAGGCGGTATCGGCCCCAGGACCTTCGTAAGAGGGTTTACCGCCCTGAAAAGCCTGGTCCTCCAGCCTATTACAAGTGCCAGCGGCACAGCTGCTGCAAGCGCAAGCACATACCCTACAGAAAGCAGCTTCATGGAGCTCACAAGCCCCTCAATGAAAGCTGGAATCTCAGCTATGAATGTGGCCACTATCTGCCCTGGCATTGGGAAAAGCATGTTCTCCATAATGTCAAGCTTTGCAGTAATGACATCCCAGAATACTATAAAACTGAAAACTATAGCAACAACATCTGCCATTGACTGCTTTTTGTCTTCATCCTTACATAGCATGCGGTTTATCAGAAGCACTGCATATATGAGTATGACACTCCCCGCCGCATACATCTGCACCTCCTGCGCGCCCGCCCTCTTGCCTGGCATCAGCGAAACTGCAAGAGCCATGGCAAACATTATGTTGGTGATACTAAATAATCTTTTCAACGATTCCCCTCCTTAAACTGCGCTTTCAACTTCATCTATTGTGTCTATATCGTCAAACAGCGACTGCACAAGCGAATTTCTCAAATTTATGTATTTTGGGCACTTCGAAAGTGTGCATCTGTGCCTTGGTCTTTCAAAGTCAACAGCGACCTCTTCCCTCACGCTTTTTGTGGCTGTTGACATTACTATTATCCTATCTGAAAGCAGTATCGCCTCATCCACATCGTGGGTTACGAATACCACCGTTTTTTTCTTTTCTCCTCCGTCCCAGAGCTCAAGCAAAAGCTCCTGGAGCGTGCTTCTGTTCTTTGCATCCACAGCGCTGAATGGTTCATCCATAAGCAGCATTTGAGAGTCCATTGCAAACGCCCTTGCTATTGCGACTCTTTGCTGCATCCCGCCCGAAAGCTGGGATGGGTATTTTTCACCTACGTTTCCAAGTCCGACAAGCTCAAGATACTTGTCTGTCACGGCTTCTAGCTCCTTGTGGCTTCTTCCGTCCTTTAGCTGTTCCAATCCGAAAATTATGTTTTTCCTTGCACTCATCCATGGAAAAAGTGAATAATGCTGGAATACCACACCTCTTTCCAGGCCCGGACCGTCCAGAATCTTGTCTCCGAGCACTATTCTGCCGTCGCTTGGAAAATTAAGCCCCGAAAGCAGACTCAGCAGGGTGCTCTTTCCGCATCCGCTTGGCCCTATGATGCTTACGAATTCTCCCTCGTTTATTGTAAGTGTTACATCGTCAAGCACGTGAACCAGGCTGTCTTGCTGATTATACGAAAACGAAACCCTGTCCAGATGTAATTTCGACATCTATTCCACTCCTTTCACATAAATATTATGAGTTCAGGGTAAATCAAGAGACTCCAGATTTACCCTGAACTTGTGTACTGTACTATTAGATTATTTGTTGTTCTTGTCGAAATCGGCTTGAAGCTCTTTGTAGTTTGCATTGTCAGGATTTTCGCCTGTAAGCCTGTCTAGTGCTTTTTTGTAAACTTCTGTATTTATATGCTTGTCTATGTCTTCCTCAGACTCTATGTATCCAGTTTGCTTCATTATGTTCCAGAATTTTATAGTTGAGTTTCTAAGCGGATCCGGGCTGCAAACCATTGTAGCATCCGGAGCGTATGTTTCCTTTTCAAGATACTTCTTGTCCACCTTTACGTATTTGGATGTTATTTCCACAGTCTCTTCAGGATTTGATTTATAGAAGTCGTAAGCCTTTATAAGAGCCGCCATGAAGTGCTCCCAAGTTTCAGGATCGGCTTCAAGCTTGTCTCTTAGCACTGCCTGGCGGCAGCAAACGTTGTTTTCAAAAAGATCTGTTATGTACATGGCAACCTTTACGCCCTGGTCTTCAGCCATTGCAACAAATGGTGTCCAAATAAGCGCGGCATCAACTGCGCCTTTCTTTACTGCCTCCATTGTAGCTGCAGGAGATTCCATCTCTATTATCTCCATATCTCCGTTTCTGTAGTCTATTCCGGCGTCAAGAAGAGCTCCTCTGAATATTACGTCTGCAGTTGACATTTTAACAGTAGCCAGCTTCTTGCCTTTGTAGTTTTTAAGATCCTTCATCTCATCATATCTTTCAGGAAGCGTCACAAGTGCGCATGCACCTGCGTTCTGTCCGCCTATTACAACCATGTCTGCTCCCTTTGCAGTGAATGCAAGAGGCGCAGATACGCCAAAGCTTCCAACATCAACTTTGTTTGCTATTGTCGCATTGAGCCCTTCTGCTGAATTTGTAAAAAGGAAAAGCTCTGCATCTATTCCCTCTTCCTCAAAGAATCCCTTTTCTTTAGCCACAAAATACAAAAGGTGCTCAGGGGAAGCCAAATATCCGATGTTAAGTTTCTTAAGCTCTTTTTTCTCACCTGCTGCTTGCGCCTTAGCTGCATCTCCTGCTTTTCCTGCATTGCTGCAGCCAGTTGCCAAAATACCCGCCATTAGTGCTATAACAGTCAATAATGCTACTATCCCTTTTTTCATTAAACAACCTCCATCAATCCATATAATATAAGCAGTTGGGAAATATTTGCATAAAATTATTTTTTATATGATGCATTTTTATGATATGTCATGTTGCTCCTCGATAAAAAAATAATTTTCTATAAAATTGTTTTTTTCATTTTTTTACATTTCGTGCCGGCTTTAATAGTTTATATCACGCCAATGGCATTTGTCTAATTGATAAAATTAATTCGTGCGCTTCATTCAATAAACCCAACTTATTCACAACAATGCATATATATGAATAAGTTAGGTTTTAGGCAACCCTTAATTGACTTTCAATACTAATTAATAGCTTTATTATTTCTTTAGGAAGCCTTCATTAAAAAACGGCCAATGCATATTTCGCATTGACCGTTTTTATTTTTTCAAAGCAATTATATTTCTTACTCGTTCATTAAGCCCTTCATTGCCTCAAGCGCCGCCTTGGCCGCCTTCATATGAGCTTCAAAATCCTCCAGCTGTATTATCTCCATATCGAAGATATTGAGCCCCGGCATAAGCTTAAGAAGCTCGTCGAACTCCTCTCTAGACTCCACATCCATTATGAGCACCGACGCTATCTCCTCGGCCACCTTGCCGCTGAAGACAATCTTTCCTTGCTGCTGAAGCTCAACTATCCTATCCATCTGCTCCATTATAGTCCCATAAAGCTCCTGGAGCTTGGGCATGTATTCGTCCTTAACCTTCGTTTTTACTAGAAAAAGCATATTGCACCTCCCTGCAAACCTTTGGGCACCGGGTGCCCAAAACTATTCACTTACGCTTATTATTTATACCCTTATTCGTCCATCGTATGCTGAGTATATCTATTCAGCAATTCTATCTTCTTTTTGTAATCGGGCACTATGCTCCCCACCAGCCTCCAAAAGGACCTGTCGTGATTCATGTGGACTATGTGGCAAAGCTCGTGCACCACCACGTAGTCTATTAGCTCCAGCGGAACCATGGCGAGGGCGTAGTTGAACTTGAGATGCCTGTTGGAATCGCAACTTCCCCACTTTGTTCTGGAGTCCATTATTTCGATGCTTTTGGGGTTTACTCGCAGCTGCTTTTTATAGTACTTAACCCTCTCGTCTATCACTTTTTTACACTGCTTGATGTAGAATTTTTTGAGGTTCAGCTTCATATCTTCTACGCCCAGTCCGTCTGTTTCAATTAGCGTCCCGAGAGGACATACTTTCCCAAGCAGCAGAACTTTGACGGCGTCGAGCTCAATTTTCGTATTTTCTGTTTTCATATTCATATGCTCTCTCTTCTTAAAATATTGAGATTGTAATTCCGCAGCATTTTTTCCATGGCTGCTATAATATGCTGCCATGCTGTCGGCCTATATATCCATTATAACGAATAGTTGATTTTTGAAAAGTAGGCGAATCCACCGCCCAGCTTTGTTGTGTTGTACCACAAGGCAAGGTCTATTCTGCTGACAGCACCTACATCGAGTATGTCAACGAACGCACGCTCTCCGTCCTCTTCATGCTCAAGCGAAATTACTGTGACCCAGTGCCATACATCGAGTTTTTTTTCCTCGCCGTTGCACAAGTTGAGAAAAGCCACCGGTACGTCCTTGGCCAATGCTGAATCTATAAACTTTATTACTTCAGGCAATCCAGGCCGTTTGGATTTGTCTTGAGGCAGATCGCAGAAATGATATTCAACCTCCATGCCATTTGCCTTTGCATATGCTAGTAGGTCCTCGCAAAATAATTCTGCGCTGGGTATACCCTTTTCCGCGGGAGTTACATACTTCCACATTTCCTCCATAAGTGACAGGCAGGTTTCCCTGCTGTTGCAGCACTGCTTAGGCCATGTATCCCCTTTGGAATTATTTAAATACAGCATTAGATTGCTCGCTACAGAAGGACCGCAGCCTGCAAAACGCTGTCGCTGAGTATTATACCAATTCTGGTCGCAACCGTAGTATGCTTTTCCCTCACTCTCGTCGAGTATCTTTAATTTGTCCGGATTTGATATTGAAACGGAAACCATGTCTGACCACCTGCACTTTCACGTTCGGACTTTATTTAATTATACCCAGAATTTCGGCGCTCCCTGCAAAATCATAGCCTTCAGCTGCACAAAATCCAGCACACCCTGCTGCCGTGTGTAATCAATATATTTTAGTCTGGGCACCCGGTGCCCATATTATATGCAGGCGGGTTTACAAAAACATCTTTGTTATCTTCCATTCGCAGGTTCTTATCGTGTACTTTATCTCGAAGTCGAAGCTCCTTTCGCAGATGTGGCTCGTGCAAGAGTAGTATATCTCGTCCTCGCCTGCGAGCTTTCTTCGCTCCATGGATTTTATCCTGTCTATCCTGAACACGCCTTCGTCTATCTTTACCTTGAGCGGGACGGGCTCGCTTCCGCACCTGAAAACCACGACCACGTCCGCATCTAGCGGCTTCACCTCACGCCTCCCGGCATGCTAAGGTTGATGTTATACCTTTTCTTGAAGGAGTCTATATTCCCATGGCTCGTATCGGCAAACGCCCCTCTTTTTATTATATCATCTCCGTAGGTGGCCCTGAGCTGGTCTATGACAGCGTCCAGTCTGGCATTACCGGCCAGCTGCTCATCCCACAGAGTAAGCTGCCTTTCGCTCTCGTCCTCAAGGTGAGTTACTCTCACCCCAAGCAGCCTAAGTGGCTCCCTTTTCCAGAGTTCGTCGAAGAGCCTTCTGACGTGCTCGTATATTTCAAGGTCTGCCTCGATGGGCGCAACCAGCACCGACTGCCGCTGTGACTGGGAAAAGTCGCTGTATCTTATCGATACGCCGACGCAGTACGCCCTAAAGCCCTTCCTCCTGAGCCTCTCGCCTACTATCTCCGCAAGGGCCAGCAGGTACTCATGCGCCGTTTCGGCGTCCTCGACGTCGCTTGGAGTGGTTGTGGAGTTGCCTATGCTCTTTATCTCGTCGCTAGTCTCCACCGCGCTCTCATCTATTCCGTTGGCGTGATTCCACAGCACCTCTCCGTAGCTTTTGAATGCTGCCCTAAGGTACACAAGGTCCATGGCGGCCAGTTCGCCTATTGTCTGAACTCCTATCCTATTCAGTTTTACCTCTGTCCTCCTGCCCACCCCGAACATCTCCCTCACGGGGAGGGGCCAGTACTTCTCCCTTATCTCGTCCGGGTACATGGTATGGGTCCTGTTTGGCTTTTGCAGCTCCGATGCGGCCTTGGCCAGCAGCTTGTTGCAGGATATCCCGATGTTGACAGTAAAGCCGAGTTCGCGGCTTATTCTCTCCCTTAGCGTATTCGCAAACTCTACAGGCTCCATGCCCAGCCTTTTTATCACCTCGGTGGCGTCCATGAAGGCCTCGTCTATGCTGTATTGCTGCACCCTGTCCGTGTATGAGGAGAGCAGCTCCATGAGCGCGCCCGAGCAACGGCTGTAGAGGCCGAATGTGGGCGGAACCGCCACCAGGCCGGGACATTTTCGCATGGCACTCATTAGGGGCTCGCCCGTTTCTATGCCGTATTTTTTTGCCGGCACCGACTTTGCAAGGACCACACCCGTGCGCTTTTTGGGGTCTCCCGCTACTACGCTGGGTATGTCCCTAAGGTCGGTCTCATCGCCGTTTAGCAGCCTGTATGCCGCCTCCCAGCTCAGAAACGCCGAGTTTACATCTATGTGAAGTATGGTTCTCATGCAAATCCCTCCGAACAAGCGTTCTATTGTTTTATTTTACTCTCCCCTTGCCTACATGTCAATGAGGCAATTGCCGCCAAAAGATGTTATAATATACGTTAGAATCGACATACAAATTGGAAAGAGGCGATATTTTGGATATCTTGGAAAACAACATAGATGCTGCATTCGAAGAAAAAAGCGAAGGCATAGCGGGAAGCGGCTGCGAGGTGCTGGTTCCCTTCAATGAACGTCTTCCCCTGCGAGAGATAGAGCGCAGCATAATAAAGAAGTACCGCAAGAACATATGGTCCAACTTCATTAAGGCCATAAAGGAATACGAGCTCATAAAGGACGGCGACAGGGTGGCTGTTGCGATATCAGGCGGAAAGGATAGCCTGCTCATGGCTAAGCTGTTCCAGGAGCTAAAGCGCCACGGTCAGATAAAGTTTGAGGCCGAGTACGTTGCCATGGATCCGGGCTACCACAAGAACATAAGGGAGCTGCTCATCGACAACTGCGAATACCTGGGCATACCGCTTCACATTTTCGACTCGGGCATATTCGACATAATAGACGACATAGCCAAGGACTATCCCTGCTACATGTGCGCGAAGATGCGCCGCGGCGCACTCTACTCTAAGGCCAAGGAGCTGGGCTGCAACAAGCTGGCGCTTGGACACCACTACAACGACGTTATCGAGACGACGCTCATCAATATGCTCTACGCCGGCAGCTTCAAGACCATGCTCCCCAAGCTCAAGTCTACCAACTATGAGAAGATGGAGCTCATACGCCCCCTCTACTACATCCGCGAGAAGGACATAGAACGCTTCATACAGGGCAGCGGCATATGGCCGCTAAACTGCGCCTGCATGGTAGCCGCGAAAAAGACCTCCAGCAAGAGGCACGAGATTAAGCAGCTTGTAAAGACGCTCAAGGAAAACTACAGCGAGGTCGACAAGTCAATATTCAGGGCGGCCTGCAACGTTAACATGGACGCAATACTAGGCTGGGAAAAAGACGGGGAAAAACACTCCTATCTTGATTTCTACTAGAAAAAAAAGACTGTATAAAATCAAAAAGCTTTGGGCACCGGGTGCCCAAAGCTTTTTGATTTTCAGTTTGTGATTTTTGACTTGTCTGCCGCAATTTAGAAACTGCTGCTTTGTATTATGCCTCGCTGTTTTGCATTCTACTTACTTGGTCTATGAAAAGCTCTGCAAGATAAGGGTCGAACTGCGTACCCTTGCTTTTTTCAATCTCTTCAAGGGCCTGACCGAGTGTAAGAGCATCCCTGTAAGGCCTTTGCGAAGTCATGGCATGGAAGGCATCCGCAATGCTGACTATCCTGGCGTAAAGCGGTATGTCTTCTCCCGAAATACCGTCGGGATATCCCTTGCCATCCCATCTTTCATGATGGCTCCTTACGCATGTAACCACATTCTCATCTCTTGTGATGCCCTTTATTATGTCTTCACCAAGCAGAGGATGCCTTTTTATGATTTCGTACTCTTCCTCCGTGAGCCTTGATGTCTTGTTTATTATGCTGTCGGGTATTCCCAGCTTGCCGCTGTCATGAAGAAGCGCACCTATTCTGAGCTTGATTTTGTCTTTCTCAGAAATATCCAACTTGTCTGCGATTAAAAGAGAATACTTTGCCACCAAATCCGAATGCTCTCCTGTATATGAATCCTTTGTGTCTATTGCCCGGGCAAATGCAAGAACCGAATCGAGCAGCCCCTTCATTTCGAAATACTCCTCCATACCTGCACTTGCCGCTTGTTCCATTTCCCTGCCATATATGCTGCAAATATTTCCACCGCTTTGCTTTGAGCTGTGCACCGCCAGATTCGCCTTTTGAAGAAGCACTTCCAGATTGCTTGAATCCGTAGGGTGAGTTGTAATGCCCACGCTCATTGTAAATGGCGTCCTGCGAAAGTGTATCTGCAGCTTTTCGCTTACATTGACTGCATTCTTCCTTATATTCTCTGCGAGCGGCAAGGCTTCATTCTTATCAACACCCTCAAGCATCACTGCAAACTGCTCTCCTGAATATCTGAACACAAATCCCTGATTGCCTACTGTATCCCGCAAAATCATGCCGATTTCCTTCAGAAATATGTCTCCGCCGGAGTAGCCATAAGTGTTGTTTACTTCTCTGAACCTGTCTATATCGCATAGTATTATACTTATTTTATTTTGGCTCTTCATGGCCATTTCGCTGAACTTCTCATGCAGGTACTTTCGGTTATACAGACCTGTAAGCTCATCCATATTCATTCTTGTCCTAAGCCTTATGTTTTCTTCCTTGTTTGTTCTTATGCTTTCAACCATCGTATTGAAGGCTTCTGCGAGACTTCTTATCTCCTGCGGTCCCTCAACCATAATACTTTGAAGATCTTCCTCGTGTTTAATTTTTGATATCTCTTTTTCGAGTCTGCTCATGGGCTTTATGATTTCTCTTTTGAATATCAGCCCCCAAATATAGATGACTGCGCCTGACATTACTATTGCAATAACGGTATTGAGTTTCATCAGCCTGTAAATGTTCGACATGAAATCCCTGGGCTCCGCAACTCCAAGCAGAGCAATGGAATTTCCGGATATGTCGTGTATTTCAGTTGTGCCTGCAATGAAATCCGACGTGATTTTCTGAGCTTCCTCCAGCTCCATTCTTTTTCCAAGCATTTCATATGTATCCTTTGAAGCCTGCAACACTTCTCCATCGAGTCCGGCAAAGAATATATCATAGCCGAATTTGCTGTTTAATGCTGCTACAAAATTCGCGTCAATCTCCCTTCCAAGCAGAAGACTTCCAACCGCCTGGCCTGTTCCATCGCTTCTGGTTATTGGCTTTTGAGCCACAATGTAAATTTTATCGCCGTATCTGAAATATCCCTTTATGCCATCCTCTGTTGCGGCATCTTTAAGCCTCTTTTCAAGCTCTGTGCCGGCCATGTTCGACACCACTGCACTTCCTGAAGTGTCAAGCAGCACTATTACATCAATTTCAAAGCTTTCCGGAAGCCATTCCATGAAATTTTCTCTGAAGAAGGCCTCATCGTAATCCCGCGCTTCCATCCTGAAGTATACGTCATCCCATCTGGAATAGTCGATTGCAGTCTGGCTTATTCCATCGATTTCGTTGTCCCATATCTTTTTCGCATATGTCACATGCGTTTCGATATCATTTTTCTCCACCATAGAGAAGTATTTTTGTATTCCCATGCTGTTTAAGAGAAGCTGACAAATTATAATAGTGAAAATCACAATGAAAATAAACAGCGAAAATTTCATATGAAGTCTGTTTGACTTTATATTTGATTTGAAAAGATTCACTTAATACTCCTCTCCGAAAAAATCTCTTCTACAGTCTTGAGGCCGCGGCCTCCTCATATACCGCGCTGCCCTCCATCCTTCTTACTGCATCTATAAAGAGCTCTGCAAGGTGAGGGTCGAACTGCGTCCCCTTGTTTTTTTCCATCTCCGAAAGAGCCTGCTCGATTGTCAGCGCACTCCTGTATGCCCTGTTGGATATCATCGCGTGGAACGAGTCAGCTATGCTTACTATCCTTGCGTAAAGCGGTATGTCTTCTCCCGAAAGACCATCCGGATATCCCCTTCCGTCCCATCTCTCGTGGTGGCTCCTTATGCATGCGAGCACCTTCTCATCCTTTATTATGTTCCTTATTATGTCGTCGCCGAGTATGGTGTGCCTTTTTATTATAGCATACTCCTCATCTGTCAGCCTGCAGGTCTTGTTTATTATGCTGTCGGGAACGCCTATCTTGCCGCTGTCATGCAGCAGTGCTCCCATCTTGAGCTTGCTCTTCTCCCTTTCTGTCAGGTAGAGCTCCTTTGCTATTATTAAGGAGTATCTTGCCACTGCGTCTGAATGCTCTCCCGTATAAGAGTCCTTCGCGTCTATGGCCTTTGTAAGTGCAAGTACAGAGTCAAGAAGGGCCTCTCTTTTGAAGTATTCCTCCATTCCTGCGTCCGCCATCTCCTCCATATCCTTGCTGTACACGCTGCACCTGTTTCTGCCGTTCTGCTTTGAGTAGTAAACGCCAATCTTAGCCTTCTTGATGAGCTCCTCGGCTTCCTTTGAATCCTGCGGATATACCGCTATGCCAACACTCATTGTGACGTTCATCTGGCGCGAATGCTCCTTTAGCCTTCTGCTCGAGTTCATACCCCTTCTTATTTCTTCCGCTACCGAAAGCGCCTCTGCTCTGCCGGATTCAGGCAGCAAAACGGCGAATTCCTCTCCCGAGTACCTGAAAGCATATCCTCTGTTTCCAACCACATTCTTTATTATGCCTGCAAGCTCCCTAAGAAATAAGTCTCCGCTGCTGTATCCGTATCTGTTGTTAATCTCTCTGAATTTGTCTATGTCACAAAGTATAAGGTATATCTCCCCGCGGCCCGTGAGCATCTTCTCCCTGAATTTCTCGTAGAAAAACCTGTGGTTGTAGAGTCCTGTAAGCTCATCCTGGTTCGAAAGCAGCCTCAGGCTCTCATTCTCCTCCCTGTGCATCCTTATGTTGTCCACCATTATGTTGAATGCGCCGGCAAGGCTAACTATCTCCTGAGGTCCCTCCACCCTGACCTTGCACAGCTCGTCCTCGTCGCTGATTCTGGATATCTGTTCCTCGAGCCTCTTTATTGGCTCTATTACTTTCTTGCTGAACCTTATTCCCCATGCCAGCACCAGTATTGACACTGCGGCCATGAAATACCGTTCTATGACTACGCTGCTTATCAAAAGCTGGCAAGCTACTGTCGCGCCTATTACGCAAAATAAAAAAATCGAAAATCTGCCCTGAAGGCTCTTGGGCCGCAGTTTCCCCCACCAATTCACCCCTACCACCTGCCTCAAACCCATTATTTATTGTATATTATGGAAATGTATACCCATGCTGAAATTATGCAATCAGCTGAGTCCTTTTTCTATATACGCAAAAAAATCTGGGCACCGGGTGCCCAGATTTTTTAGTTGCCTGCATGGTTTTTAATTATATCAGCAATCTTTCCTTGCAGCTCCTTTGGAATTCTCATCATTACATACTCTCTCTCTACGCCTTCGAGCACAGCTCTTATCTGCTCCCTGCTCATGCCCGCTTTAAGCGCTCCTGTCCTCTTGTAGTCGAGCCTGTCTATGTAGTTCTCGAGCATCCAGCTTTGCGTCTCCTCGTCAAAGAGTGCCAGCTTTATCCCCGACTTTATCGTAAGGAGATTCTCGTCTATCATGTCCTTGAAGTCCTTTATGAGGCCGTTGAGCTTGTAGTAGTTCTCGACCTGCCTGCCCTTGAGGCCGTAGTCCTGGCAGACTATGTCCCTTTTCCTTCTTCTGCGCTCCGAGGCATCGCTTTCTATTATTGCATATTTTTTGAGTATCGACTTGGCCTTCTCCATGGGTGAGAGTTCCCTTTGCACCCAGTTGGTGTCTATTATTATCTCCTGGGCCTGCTCTGGAGTTATCTCATCCCTGCCCTTTATGAACGCGGGAATCTTTAGATACTTTGAATCCGCTGTTTGCTCATATATCCTTCTGTACGCCTCCAGGCGGTTGTGTCCCGAAAGCACCGTGTAAGACTCGGCTCCCGTGCCCTCCCAGACTATCAATGGGTTCAGGAGGCCGTTTTCCATTATTGAAATTATAAGCTGCTCCATCTTGTTGTCGCCAAGGGGCCTGTAGAAATTCCATTCGGCGGGCGCCGCCTTGAGCCTATTTACGTCCAGTTCGTGTATGTTGAGGTCGCCTTCTATCTGCCTTATTCTTATGCTCTCGTTGCCCAGCACAGACGCCGAAGCGTTGGATATGGATATGAAGTCGTTGACCATGCTCTTGTTTATCACCTTTTTACTTGACAATTCTAATTACCTCCTCTGCAAAGCTCTTGAACTGCTTTGTGGCTCTGGAGTTTCTGTTGAAAAGGTCAAGCGGCTGCCTGTCCCACTGGGCCTTTTTAATGTTGGTGTCCACCGAGATGTAGCTTTTGAATACTATCTCACCGAAGGTCTGCTCTAGGACATCCTGGGCGTCGTCTGTTATACTTTCCCTCTTGTCCACCTTGTTCATGAGCACCCCTGCGAGCTCGAGGCTCCTGTTGAAGGTCCTTATCTCGTTGATGTAGTTCTTTATGGTGTTGAGGCCTATTATACCGAAGCTGGAAAGCTCCACCGGTATTATAACGTAGTCGGACGCGTTGAGTATGTTGAAGTTGAGTATTCCTAGCGTAGGGTTCGTGTCAAAGAGTATGAAATCGTATATGCCCGCCTCGACTACCGGCTCTAGTATCTTCCTCATCACGCTCTCCCTCATGACCTTGGTGAACAGCTTCATCTCGATCAGGGCCATGTCGAAGTCCGAGACTATTATGTCCATGTTCTCGTAGGGCGTGCTCTGTATGTAGCCCAGGAGGCTGTTCTCATTTATTATGGCGTGGTTGAGGCTGTTTTCGGGCGAAAGGTTCATCCCCAGAGAGTAAGACAGGTTAAACTGCGCATCGCCGTCTATGAAGAGTATCTTGTAGCCCTTTTCAGCGAGGGCGTAGCCAAGGCCCGCCACAACTGAGGTCTTGCCTGAGCCGCCCTTGTTGTTGGCAATCGACACCACCTTGGTCTCCCTGTAGTCGTCTATGTATATCTCGTCTATATCTATTCCGAGCGCCTTGCTTATCTTTTCTATGTTTTCCCTGCCCGACTCGCTTCTTCCCGTCTCTATCGCCTTTATCAGGCTAAGGCTAAGTCCGCTCGTGTTTGCCAGGTCCTGCTGCGTGAATTCCACTTCAAGCCTTCTGTTTCTTATGTTCTCAAACAAAACCTTTCCTTTCACCGCAAAATCCCTCCCTGTTTTTTCATCTTAAAATCAGTATATCATAGCCATCACCTTTCGCGCCATAGTTATAACCTTTTTCAATGAAAAAGTTATAACTAAAAAAGCGTGTTGAAGCTTGTTGAGCAGTGTTATATTATGCTATATTATATTCATACGGTAAAAGTTATAACCAAGCCATTTACAATCTCTTTCAAGAGGAGAGTGACATATGAACAGCAACGAGATAGTTTTTCTGAACCTTATAGAGATGCTCCGCAAAGAGGAGTATGAGCCTATTACATATTTTGTGAGTGAAAATTTTCCCCACAAGAAAAGCGAACAGGTATATGACGAAATTTCAGCTAAGCTTTCACTAAGGGGCCTGGATTCCACCGAGGAGAGCAGCTCCCGAAGAGATGACGTGCTAAGGCTCGTGCATTCGTGTATATACCTTATAGAGGACATCCTTCCGGAGGTTGAAAAGCCGACATACAAGAAGTCAAAGGAGCTCAATCTGCTTAGCAAGAAGATTAAGACATACAAGAAGAAATGGGCCTCATCGGTTGAAGACTATTTCAAGAAGAACAACGCAAAAAAGTACATCATAAAGGAATACCTCTCCAAGAAGCCTGAACTTTCTCTGACGGAGTTCAACGAGATGAGGATGCAGCACATAACCGACTGGCTCAAGGGCAAAAGCCTCTATCTCTCGTCTTTTTTCTACGTGGACGAGCTTGTCAAGTCGCAGAAGAACCTGATTTTCCAAACAGAACTGACATACATACTACTCAAGGAGATGGTAAAAAACGGCCTCGATATAAAGCTGGACAACTCGGCGGCCGTTGAAGATTCAACTCTCAGCATCAAGGAGAACGAGGCTGGACAGATCCCTAACTGGCTGCTGCTCGACGGACTCTTCCGAGTGAGTCCCATAGAGGTGTTCAAGCATGAGAACATTGTCGAGCTCGAAGACGGCAAAACAATGCTCGTATTCGACAAGAATCTCAAAAACAGCCTATCAATAACAGTGCCGAATCAATCTGAAAACGAGTTTCTCAATGCTAACTTCGATTCATCAAAGGACCCAATATCGCTTGGACGCTTCGAACTTGCAACGCTCATAGGGGTACTTCAGATAGGCCGGGAGCAACTTAAGTCTTCAAACAAGATAGCCTTCTCGTTCAACCAGCTGCTTAGCCTCTGGAACTCCAGCAACTCCGGCAAGCTCTACAACAAAATAAAAAAGGCACTATTTTACCTTTCAATGAACATGTACACCGTGCAGCTTGCAAACAACATCACCAGGAATTTCTACATCATAAACGCCATAGAGAAGCCCACGTTCAACTCCTCGGGCGAGCAGGAGTGGATAGTCGAGATTGACAGCAGGCTCAGGGAACAGATACTTGAGAAAAACTACACGGAACTTTATTCCGAGGAGATATCCTCGCTCAAGTTCGAGCTTTCTCCTATACTCTACAAGACTCTTGTAATCGACCTTGTCGAGATAATGTCTAACAACCAGAAGAAGAAGCAGACTGTAATCGCCGTAGAAAAGGAGTACACCCTCAGGGAGCTATCCACAAGGACTTTCCTCGAGGGCAAGCCCAACATAAGGAAGAAGAAGATAGAAAACTCTCTCGAGGACATACTCGAGAAGAAGGACAGCATACTCAAAGGCTATGAGATCAAGGATAACGGCAACATATACAAGATGTACTTCAACCAGTTCCCTCTGAGAAAGGAAATAGACACCAAATAGAAAATCAAAACATCATCGGGCAGGGCCTCTGAATTGCATGAGACTATTTCAGAAGCTCTGCCTTTTTGAAATGTATTGATATAGCGCAAAATATGGTGTAAATGTTACTCTCGTATGGGTATAATGTTATATTATAACTTGTTCAGGAAGGGAGGCTTTTGTGTGGACATCAGAAAAATCCTGCTGCCCGTTGACGGCTCGGAGTGCAGAATAAATTTTTTGAAAGTCGTGGAGGAAATAGCTCTCAAGTTCAAAGCTGAAATAACTGTGCTCAACGTTCAGCACAAATACCCCCAGCCTATTCACAGCGCGGCTACGCTTGAGAAGTACGGCCTCAGCAAGACTGTACTTGACCAGGATGAAAGGAACAAAAGGAGCATAGGCATTGTAAACCAGATGAGAAATCTGCTCTCTCAAAAGGGAATCAGAGCCCAAACGCGTGTCGAAACCGGAAGCCCTCCGGAGAGGATAATAGAGATAGCCGAGAGTGAAAATTTCGACCTTATAATAATGTGCTCCCATGGAATAACAGCAAACAAGCGCTTTCTCATGGGAAGCACCACAAACAAGGTCCTCCACTATGCTAAAAAGCCCTTGCTGGTTGTAAAGCACGAATTCTGCAAGGTCATAGACTTTGAAGCAATGCGCAAAAGGTAGGTGATAGTTATATGGAAAGAAAAGGCTACATCACCGCGAGCGATCTGTTCTCCATGATCGCAGCGCGCGACAAAATGGTCATACTTGACACAAGACAAGTCTCAGACTACGAAGAGTATCATGTAAGCGGGGCAGTCCGCGTCGAAGCTGAAGAGATATCAAATTATCTTGAGGGTTCTGCTGCTTCCGCAAAGGTTCCTGTGATTGTCATATCCGAACGGGACGAGCCCTCGGACGGCCTATCCCGCGGGCTTTATGAAAAAGGCTACAATGCCTTCTACCTTAAAGGCGGGATGGAGGAGGGCTGGTTCCGGCTTGTCAGGCATATAAGAATACATGAGCAAAAATGAGGTTAGCTTGCCTTCAGTATGAAGGCTGCCAATTTTTTACTATGCCGCATTCCCAACATGGATGCGGCTTTTTTGTTGTATTTATCTGAATTTTCAGAATCTTATAATGTATTTTTTTACCGTGCCACTTGCATATTTATGTCCATGGTGTATAATTTTGTATAATATAGTCTTAAGGACCTACGCACCCATGATTTGTCAGACCTGATTTTGAAAATTGGGAGGGTTGATGATATGAACAAGGCTTCAGAATTTAACCTTTATTCCGCTTTACCGTTTATGATTGCAGCTTATATAGCCTCATACCTTGGCTGGTTGCTTTTCACATCAGGAAAAATGAGCATTATAGTCGGAGACTTGTTTTCACTAGCAGGCGGCATGGGTGCACTGGCCCTTCTTATATACACGTGCAGGCATGTAAAGCACAATAGAAACTACTGGCTCATGATGATGGCAAGCGTGTTCTTTTATTTTCTGGGAGATGCGGTCTGGGCATACCACGAAGTCCTGCTCAACCAGGACATACCTACATGGAGCACCAGCTACTTGTTTTATACCCTGAACAGCCTTTTTCTGATGCTGAGCTCGTTGGCTCTGGCATCCCATGAAAAGGGCAGGTGGAACTCACTCCAGTTGCTCATGGATTCAATTACCGTAGTATGCATATTTACATATCTGGCATGGCTGCTGTTTTTCAGGGACATTCTTCCATCGCTTGGCATAATGTCTCCTACAGAGTGGGGAGCTGTGACATGTGTAGTGCTCAACTTAACAGCACTAATAGGTTTTCTGATTTTGACGGTATCCCGCTCAGACAGCATATTCCCAAAGAGGGTTTACCTTCCGCTGCTGAGCGGCATATCAATATTCTGCACGGCGGACACCGCATACTACCACCAGGTCCTGCAAAACAGCTACATATCGAGCAATCTTGTAGACCTGTTCTGGTACATAGCTCTGCTTCTAATCGGCTCCGCCGGTTACTACATGCAGCACTTGGAAAAAGGCAATGTTCATCATGCTCACCTGGCAGAAGCTCATCATGCTGATATACAGGATCATACCTGGATTATGATTATACCGCTCGGCCTTATATTCATAACAAGCTATCGCGATTTTAGGACTATAGCATTTTTTTCAGCACTTGTGCTGCTCCATCACTTCGTAACCCGCCACATTAAGATATCGGCGCAAAATGCAATGCTTCTTGAGCATCAAAAGGAGCTCAACAATTCGCTCCGGATTCGAATGGAGGAGACCAAAAATCTGAACCAGGAGCTCTGCGAAAAGATAAAGGAGATACACCATCTCAATGAGAATCTGGAAAAACTCATAGCCGAGCGAACATACGAACTTCAGGCAAAGAATGCCAAGCTCGACATTCTCGCAAACTGCGACCCTCTCACCTGCCTTCCCAACAGGAGGAATTTTCTGAGCAGTCTCGATTCGTATTTGCAGCGAGCGCAGGAGGCAAGCGGCCGTTTCGCACTTCTTTTTATAGATATTGACCGCTTCAAGGAGATAAACGACACCTATGGTCACGGTGTAGGAGATGAAGTGCTTGTCCAGGCAGCAAAACGGATGAGCATGAGTCTTCGAAGCGGCGACTTCATCGCAAGGCATGGCGGAGACGAGTTCGTTGCTATAATAGATAGACTTTCCGACCGAGGCGACATATTGCCTGTCATAAACAGAATCAGAGAGTCCTTCGAGCTTCCTCTGAAAATAGATGACCACAAGATAAAAATAGGCCTGAGCGTAGGATCAGCCGTATATCCCTACGACGGTTCAGACAAGGTTTCTCTTTTAAAGTGTGCTGACAGCAACATGTATCGCGACAAGGTGACAACAGTAGATGATATTCAGCCTGGGTTGCAGCCTGTTACAAGTAGCTTGTCCAATTAATAAACCTAAATTTCATATGATATTCACTTTGCTAGCCGGGTTTCTAATCTATAGAAACCTGGTTTTTTTTGTTCCATGTGGAACATGCGATTGCATTGATAAATATCAAGAATTAATAAAAAACAAATATTAGTATAAAAACAATCATTTATATGGGCGGCGAGACTCCATGACCTGCAAGGAGTCGAGGCAGGTCTGAAAAAAAGATAAGGACAGGGAGGGGGGAATTTAAAAATTACGGGAAGCCTGAGCGGTATTTTAAAAACTAAAAACAAATTCTGAATATTTTTAAAAACCATAGGACATCACAAAAAAGAGGCGGAGCCTTATTGTGGATAGAAAGGTGGATTATCCACAGGCTATCCACAGGATATAAACATACTTATAAACAGCCCAGAATAAAAAAAAGCCCTCTAAGGGCTATGTTGCCGAAAAGGCAAAAAAAAAGACACACCAAAAAGGCATCCCTAGAGTAGCAGTTTTTTGTATGCGGCATGCTTTTGGAGTATCCTGGCTATGTAAGCCGAAGGATGGTTTATTTCACTGTTGTGGAGTCTTGTAAATACGCTGTCCACTACAAGCTCAACTGTTGATCGGCCCAGATATCTTAGAGCCTCAACAAGTGCGTATATTACATTGTCATTGGCCCTTGATCTGGCAGGTTGCTCGAGCCTGTCGCGCAGACCAGTTATGTAGGAATAAAGCTCCTTATGCCTTGAAACAAGGTTTTCAAGCTTGTCCCTGGCGCTTATGCGGCTGTCCTTTATGGAAAGCTTTAGCCTCTCAAGAGGTTTGAGTATGAAAAGGAACCTGTTTTTATTTTTTACGCTTCTGTGTGCATATTGCTTCTGCTCTAGCTTTTTAAGCAGGCTGCTCTCGTCTAGAAGCCGTGTTATAAGCGATTTTATGTAGTATATGTTGTCGGTGTTGAGAAAGGATGTCCATTCAGGATTTTCTTTCTTCAGGTTTATTATGAAGCTGTTTTTGGATTTGAATCCTTTTGTGCTCATAAGTATGCTGCAGTAGTATACTATTTTCTTGAGGGTCACGTTCATATCGTAGAACTCCTTGGAGAAGAAGAGCTTCTTAAGCTCCATATATCCGCCTGAAGAGGCCTCGGAGTCGGATCTGTTGAACGCATTCTCCATGTCGATTATCTCCCAGCCCAGGTATGACGGGTTGTAGCGTATTAGGCCCATGTCTAAAAGTTCATTTATGCACTGGGTCACGGTGCTCCTGTGCATGTAGCAGGCTTCCTCGATTATCATTTTTGAAAGGCAGCATATGGAAGGGTTGGCTGTCCTTACTATGAAAATGTATTCCTTGGACTTGTCTATTTCGCCTGAGAGAGCTTCGATATACCAGTCGCGTCTTGTCTGGATTGACATGCTGCAAACGGCGTTGAATACATCTATTAGCTTATGGTGTTTTTTGCTGTGGAGCACTGAAAGAGCGTGCGATATGGAAATCTTGTTGGCCATGTTCCTTCCTCCTTTCGCTTAAAAAATATACACTTATCCACAATAATGACGCTATTTTTTTATTATAGAAAACAAAAGCAAAAAAGAAAAATTAATTACATATATTGTAAAAGGAATTTTTGGTTCGTAATCGGAATTTTCGGGTCGTGACCGGAATTTTCGGGTCGTGATCAAAAAAATAAGAAGCAGACCGCCTGCCACAAAAAAACTCGGTTTTATCAACACATAATGAAGATCAGCCGTTAAATTTGAAGCTGCTTCGTGAGGGCATTTTTGGGTCGTAACCAAAATTTGATTTAAAAAATGCAGTTTTTAACCGAAAACGGCATTTTGGGGTCGCGATCAAATTCTAAAATTTTGAATGCCCAAATTCCAAGATATCCACAGCTTTAGTTGTCATATAAAAGCTGATTTGCAAGCAAAAAAAAACGGCATTTTTGGGTCGTGACCAAACTGCTCTCAAAAAAAACGGCATTTTTGGGTCGCGACCGGAATTTTTGGTTCGACATCGGAACTTTCGGGTCGTAATCGGCATTTTTGGGTCGCGACCGGAATTTTCGGGTCGTAATCGGCATTTTGGGGTCGTGACCGAAATTTTTGGGTCGTGACCAAACTTTTTGATTAAAAAACAGGCCTCTTTATATGAATATTCATTTGGTGGGCAATATTGGCACTAGAATTTTAGACTTTATAAAAAAATCCTCTGGAGGCCTTGCGGCTTTCAGAGGACTTTGAATATAAGTATTGAGTTTAGCAGCTCTTGTGCGGAGCTATGTTTTCAGTTATATTGTAGCCGTGCTTTTCAAAGGCGGCCTTTATCATTTCCACATGAGCCTTTCCGTTGGTTTCAACCGTTGCTTCGAGTGTCACTTGCATCAGTTTGTCGTATGACTTGAACTTGTTGTGCTCGAGCTGTATTATGTTGGCTCTTTCGCTGGCCAGTATCTCTGATATCTTGAGAAGTTCACCCGGTTTGTCAAAGAGATCGAGAGAAAAGCAGAATATCCTTGATCTGCTGACAAGGCCTCTGTTTATCATTGAGGAGGCGGCCATGACGTCTATGTTGCCCCCTGAGATTACGCAAACCACTTTTTTGTCCTTGACGTTCAGCTTCTTGAGTGCGGCAAGAGGAAGTATTCCCGAATTTTCAGCTACAAGCTTGTGCTTTTCGAGCAGCAGCAGGAAGCTCTCCATTAGGTCAAAGTCTGAAACTGTTATTATGTCGTCAACAAGGTGTTTGCACACAGAATATGTAAGCTCGCCCGGAGTCTTAACGGCTACGCCATCGGCTATTGTGCTTACGCTATCGAGCGTTGCAACGCTGCCCTTCTCAAGAGACGCCTTCATTGATGCAGCTCCTTCAGGTTCTACGCCTATCACCTTGACTGATGGGTTTATAAGCTTTGCGCCAAGGGCCACGCCGCTTACGAGCCCACCGCCTCCCACAGGCACAAGTATTATGTCTGCGTCCTTTAGTTCGTCCATTATTTCAAGGCCTATTGTGCCCTGTCCTATCATTATGTTCCAATCGTCGAAGGGATGTATGAACTTGTAGCCCTGCTCGGCTTCTAGCCTTCTGGCTTCCTTGTAGGAATCGTCATAGCAGTCTCCGTAGAGCACTATGTTAGCTCCGTAGTTCCTTGTGGACTCTACTTTTATAAGAGGAGTTGTAGTAGGCATTACTATTGTAGATTTGACTCCCAGCAGGCTTGAAGCCAGGGCAACGCCCTGTGCATGGTTTCCGGCTGATGATGCCACAAGGCCCATGCTCTTTTCCTTGTCGGAAAGCTGCGAGATTGCGTTGTATGCGCCTCTTAGCTTGAAGGCGCCTGTCTTCTGGAGATTCTCAGGCTTTATGAAAACGCGGTTTCCGCATTCGCTGCTGAATATGGGACTTTCGATAAGTCTTGTGTCCGAAAGAACGGAAGCGAGACGCTCCTGAGCCTGTCTCATCTGCTCGAGGCTGATGTCAACGCCGTTGTTTAGATTTTTGAAAAAAGTTTGTACCGTCATTTATAAATACCTCCCGGCTTTTATTTTTAGTGTGTATGCTGCATTGTTATATGTAATAGGAATAATGTTATATTGTATGAGAATATAATAACATACAGATGGATTGTATTCAATTCACAAACAAAAAAAGCCCGCCCTCAAAATTTAAGGAGCGAGCTGTATACTCTAGTATATCTTTAGTATATCTTTGTTATTCTGTAGCCATGCTTTTCAAGGGCAGCAGTTATCATATCCACGTGCATCTTTCCGTTGGTTTCGACTGTAACTTCGAGGTTAACCTGCATAAGTCTGTCGAAGGACTTGAACTGGTTGTGCTCAAGCTGTATTACATTTGCTCTTTCGCTTGCGAGTATCTCTGATATCTTGAGCAGCTCTCCAGGCCTGTCGAACAGCTCTACTGAGAAGCAGAATATCCTTGATCTGCTGACAAGGCCTCTGTTTATCATGGAGGATACAGTCACGACGTCTATGTTTCCTCCCGAAACTACGCACACGACCTTCTTGTCTTTTGCATCCAGTTTCTTGAGTGCTGCAAGAGGAAGTATTCCCGAGTTCTCAGCCACTATCTTGTGCTTTTCAAGCAGCAGCAGGAAGCTCTCCATAAGGTCGAAGTCGGATACAGTTATTATGTCGTCCACAAGATGCTTGCATACTGAGTATGTCAGTTCTCCCGGAGTCTTAACGGCTACGCCGTCGGCTATTGTACTTACGCTATCAAGCGTTGCTACGCTGCCTTTTGCAAGAGAAGCCTTCATTGACGCGGCGCCTTCAGGCTCCACGCCTATCACCTTGACTGAAGGATTTATAAGCTTTGCGCCAAGGGCAACGCCGCTTACGAGCCCGCCGCCGCCGACAGGCACAAGTATTATGTCTGCGTCCTTTAGTTCGTCCATTATTTCAAGGCCTATTGTGCCCTGCCCTATCATTATGTCCCAGTCGTCGAAGGGATGTATGAACTTGTAGCCGTGCTCGGCCTCGAGTCTCCTGGCCTCGTTGTAGGAATCGTCATAGCAGTTGCCATATAGTGCTATGTTAGCGCCGTAGTCCCTTGTGGACTCAACTTTTATAAGAGGAGTCGTAGTAGGCATTACTATTGTAGATTTGACTCCCAGCAGGCTTGAAGCCAGGGCAACGCCCTGTGCATGGTTTCCGGCTGATGATGCCACAAGGCCCATGCTCTTTTCCTTGTCGGAAAGCTGGGCTATCTTATTGTAGGCCCCCCTTATCTTGAAGGCCCCGGTCTTCTGGAGATTTTCAGGCTTTATGAATACGCGGTTTCCGGATTCCTTGCTGAATATGGGACTTTCTATTAATCTTGTGTCTTCAAGCACAGGAGCTATGCGCTCCTGGGCTTTTCTCATCTGCTCTAGGCTGACGTCGACGCCGTTGTTTAGGTTTTTGAAAAAAGTTTTCACTGTCATTGTTAAAATACCCCCTGAAATTTCTTGTTTTATTTTTAGCTGCCGCTTATATATTTAGTGTTGGAGATGCCGCTGGTCAAAGCGCAAATCCGGCAGCAGCTTGATAAGCTGGAAACAAAAAAGCCCGCCCTCAAAAATTCAAGGGCGAGCTGTATACTCGCGGTACCACCTTAATTGGCAAAAAAAGCCATCTCGTTTATAGGTTCAATCAAACCCTAGGCTTTGTATCGGGGCCGGCCGGCAATTCTTACTTAATTCGGAATGCTGCTCTGGAGTGATTTGCAATTCAAACGTACTGTCAGTTTTCACCAGCCACTGACTCTCTGCAAGTTCCGTCTTGAAAAGCCTGTCTCCATCTACGCATTTAGATATTTAACTTTAACCAATTAAATCTTTAATATTTAAAATTTTAATGCTGCGAGAACGGAATGTCAATATATTTTTAAAAAATTTAGAATATTCAAAAAAAATAATCATGATTCTTTTTTTTGCTCAAGCCGGAATTTAGATGATTTAGTGCATACTGTCAGGGAAATGGGTATAAAGTAAGAAGCAGTTGTGCCGGAAGACCTGCCGGCACAATAGACACAAGCGAAGGAGGTTCGTATGGTGAAAGTTGCAAATCCTTCAAAATGGCTTGCTGCAAAGCTAGTTGAGCTCTACGGTGAAGATTCGCAGGTTATTGCGAAAAAAATGAAGTATCTTTTGTTTATCAACGTAATGAATATTTCAATATGCCTGCTTTTTGCGTACATAAGGATGGTTGAGAATCCGGGTATATATGGGGTAAAGGAGATTGTGATTGCAAATGCAAGTGCCGCGGCTGTGATAGCCGCAAGCGTGATTTCGATAAAATACATATTCCAGTCAAGGGCTAAAGAGGCGTCCAACATGCTAATAGCAGTAATGGCATGCATTATATTCGACATGTTTATAGTAGACATATCAGGCATAAGGCTTGCTGCGAGCTCTGAAGCATACGAGCCGATGTTCATAATGGCAGTATATCTTATAATGGTTTCGATATTCGGGACTGGCAAAGGACAGATAGCCCTGGCCGCGGCAGTAGGCCTTTTTGGCATAGAGTATGAATATTTTTCAAGGCTTTCAGCCCAGAGTCAAGTGGCGGATTTGACGGGGATGATAATACGGGGAATTCAGTTCTTGGCTGTGAGTATATTTGCATATGTTTCGTTTGACATATTCCACGGCTCAGTCAAGAAGATAGTACAGGCTGGAGAGGTGTCAGGCTACAAGTACAGATCCCTCTTTAGCAACATGTCTGATGGGTTTGCATACTGTCAGATTCTGTTTGACGAATACGGCAAGCCTCAGGATGCCCTGATACTTGAGGCCAACAGAGCTTTCAAGACGATAACGGGCTGCAGCTTTGCGGAAAAGGAAAGCCTCTCAGAGGTATTCAAGGAATTCTCGCTTGGAGGCAGGAACTGGCAGAAAAAATATGCAGATGTCGCGCTGCATGACACGGAGATAAATGAAGAGCTTTATGTGGGCGATGCCGACAAGTGGATTTCAGTACACCTTTTCAGCCCGCTTAGAGGATATTTGGTGCTTCTTCTCAGAGACATAGATGAGGTTGTGAAGACAAGAGAGAGGATAAGGGAATCGGAGGCTCTTCACAGAGGTCTTGTGGAATGTTCTCCGGATGCTATAGTAGTTACAAACATCAGGGGAAGAATACAGATGGTTTCGCCTGCGGTCTCCAAGATTTTCGGGTATGAAACAGGTGAGCTCATAGGAAAGGACATGGAGATACTTGTAGATACGCTGGACAGAGCAATGCTTTCGAGAAACATAGAGTCGGCCTTGAGGGGCAGCAGGAACTCGATAATGGAATACAGAGGAATCAAAAAAAACGGCGAAAAGCTGGACATTGAGGTCAACTACGAGATAATAAGGGGAGCCGCAAAGGAAAATACGAGGATTCTGCTCATAAACAGGGATGCGACTTCAAGGAAGAATGCCGAGGAGATGTTCAAGAACATATTCCACTCCCACAGCTCAATAATGTTCCTCATGGACATAGACAGCAAAACCATAGTCGATGCCAACAAGACTGCGCTTGAGTTCTACGGTTATCCTCTTGTGGGGATGAACATAGGTGACATAAGCACTCTTGAGCGCCGCGACATAGAGAGGAATTTCGAGTACATAAAGCTCAACGGAAGCATGAGGTTTGACGAGAGCCACAGAGTCTACAGCAGCGAAATAAGGGAAATGAATGTCAACATGTCGATAACAAACCTTGGGGAGAAGCGGTACGCCTTTGCAATACTAAACGACGTGACGGAGGAGAAGCGGGCCAAGAATCTGCTTGAGAGGCTTTCGGTCACTGATGCTCTTACAGGCATATACAACAGGCTCCATTTCAACAGGGAACTGGAGAATGAGATAGCCCAGGCCAAGCTGCGCAGCGCGGAATTTTCGATGATAATGTTCGACATAGACCATTTCAAGAGGGTCAACGACACATATGGTCATGACGTGGGCGACTTGGTACTCAAGGAGGTTGTAAAAATAGTAAAGGAGCAGGTGAGAGCCACAGATGTTTTTGCAAGATGGGGCGGCGAGGAATTTATAATAATGGCGAAGAACACGCCGCTGCGCCATGCAAAAAGGCTTGCAGAGAGGATAAGGCTGGCAATAGAGGAGAACGACTTTGAGAAGGTGGGCCGCATAACCTGCAGCTTTGGGATATCGGTGCTGACGTCAGAGGACAGTGAAAGCAGCGTTGCCAAGAGGGCTGATGAGGCGCTATATGAGGCGAAGCAAAGCGGCAGAAACTGCGTTAAGATCAAGTAAACAGGAAGGGGTGCGGTTAAAGTAGATCCGGACCCTTTTCTTGCGCCCGAATATAGTATAATATATATGAAAAGGAAGCTGCAAACGCGGATGCAGCATTATGGAGCGGTGAAGGCATATGGAATTTTTAAGCGGCATAGTCGAGAGAATTACATACTCGAACGAGGAGAACGGATTCAGCGTAATCAAGCTAAAGTCAAAGGGCTTCAACGACCTGGTAACTGTAGTGGGCAATATGGCGACTGTCAATATAGGCAGTGCCGTCAAGGTCAAGGGCGTGTGGAAGAACAACGGGCAGTACGGAAGGCAGTTTTGCTCGCAGGAATACGAGGAGACAGTACCTGCCACTGTAAAGGGCATAGAAAAGTATCTGGGCAGCGGGCTCATTAAAGGCATAGGACCTGTGAATGCAAAGCGCATAGTGGACATGTTCGGGACGGAAACCATAGAGGTAATAGAAAGCCAGACGGAGCGCCTCATGGAGATAGAGGGCATAGGAGAAAAGCGCGTGCGGATGATAAAGAAGGCCTGGGAGGAGCAGAAGGACATAAAGAACATAATGCTCTTCTTGCAGGGCAACGGCGTGTCGGCTTCATACGCAGTTAAGATATACAAGGCGTATGGCAACGAAAGCATAGAGCTTGTAAAGGAGAACCCCTACAGGCTTGCCCAGGACATATGGGGCATAGGATTCAAGACGGCCGACGGAATAGCAAGGAACATGGGATACGACGAAAATTCCATAGAAAGATGCTGCGCCGGCGCTGTCTATGTGCTGGGAGAACTCTCCAATGACGGCCACTGCTTCTCGCTGCGAGAGGAGCTTGTAAAAAGCGCGTGCGATATGCTCGGAGTTGAAGCCGAGCTGGTGGAGCGCGCCATAGACAAGATGAGCGCCGAGCAACTTCTAATAGAAGAAGAATCCGCCGTGTATATTCCGGGACTCTACTACAGCGAAATCGGAGCGGCGTCGAGGATTGTGAAGATTGCAGCTCAAAAGAGTGCATATGAGGGCTTTGACGTTAACCTCATGCTCGAAGCCATGCAATCCGAGTCGGGCATGATGTACGACAAGGTGCAACTTGAGGCTATAAGAACGGCTGTAAGCTCGAAATTCATGGTGCTGACCGGAGGTCCGGGAACCGGAAAGACAACTACTACTAATGCCATAATCAAACTGTTCGAAAGGCTTGGAGCCAAGGTCTCACTTGCGGCACCTACCGGAAGGGCGGCAAAGCGGCTAAGCGAGACAACCGGGAAAAAGGCCCTGACGATACATCGGCTCCTGGAATTCAAGCCTCCGGCAGGCTACCAGAAAAACCAGGATAATCCTCTAACCTGCGACGTTCTGGTAATCGACGAGGCCTCGATGGTGGACATAGTAATGATGAACACGCTGCTAAAGGCCGTAAGGAATGAAGCGGTAGTGATACTCGTGGGCGATGTGGACCAGCTTCCTTCCGTGGGCCCGGGCAAGGTACTCCAGGACATAATAGCTTCAGGTGCTGTTCCGGTAGTTAAGCTGGAGAGGATTTTCAGGCAGGCCATGGGCAGCAGGATAATAACAAATGCACACAAGATAAACAAGGGGCAGTTCCCCGATCTGTCCAACAGCAAAAAATCTGACTTTTTCTTCATGGAGGAGGAAGATCCTGAGAAGGTGGCCCTTATGATAAGGGAGCTCTGCTCTAGCAGGCTGCCTAAATACTACGGCGTCGACGCGGTGGATGACATACAGGTCATATGCCCTATGCAAAGGGGCAACACTGGCACTGCCAGCTTCAACCAGACTCTCCAAGAGGTGCTCAACCCTTCCGGTATGTCGATAAAATATGCAGGTGTCGAATACAGGGTCGGCGACAAGGTAATGCAGATTAAAAACAACTATGACAAGAATGTGTTCAACGGAGACATAGGCAGGATAAGACATATTGACAGGGAAGCAGGCAGCCTGGCAATATGCTTTGACGAGAGGCTTGTGGAATACGACACCTCAGATATGAACGAGGTAGTGCTGGCGTACGCCACAACGGTGCACAAGAGCCAGGGAAGCGAATACAGAGTGGTTGTAGCGCCTATTACGATGCAGCATTTTGTCATGCTTCAGCGCAACCTGATATACACGTGCATAACCAGGGCCAAGCAGGTGCTGGTGCTTGTAGGCAGCAAGAGGGCTATAGCAATGGCTGTCAAGAACAACAAAATAGTCGACCGGAATACTCGGCTTTCCGAGAGGATAATAAAGCAAGCTTAAAAATGGGCACCCGGTGCCCATTTTTTTTACGATGTTTAAAGGGCTATAATATAGGTATAAATAAACGAGTGAATTTTGCAAAATTGTAATTGTCTATAAATTCACATAATGCTATAATGTTTAAAATGCTCAAAAAAAAATACAATCCTTATCAATACAAAAGGCGGTGCATCTATTGAGAAAGATAGGCTTCAAGGACAGGCTGGAGAATAGGGCCATAGCAGTTATGGTACTAATAATACTCCTGACATCTTCTGTAATTTCATACATAGGTTACATGCAGTCAGACAGGATGCTTGCAAACACTCTTGGAAAAAGGGCGGTTGCGGTAGCCAAAAGGGCTGCCGAGAATATTGACACTGAAGAGTTCAAAAATATACAGACGGCACAGGACATGAAAAGTCCGGAGTACATAAAGATAAAGAACATGCTGGAACAGGCAAGAATCGACCAGGAGCTTAAATTCATATACACACTCAGACAGGATAGTACGGGTAAATTCACATATATAGTGGATGCTTCTGAAGAGCCTGAGGATGTAGGAACAGTCGAAAGTGGCTATGACGAGATTTATTCGAAAGCTTTTGCAGCGAGCAATGGATATACAGAAAACAGAATAGATGTCTCAGACGAATACGGAGCGCTTGTTACTGCATATTATCCCATAAAGGATAAATCAGGCAATACGGTAGGTCTTGTGGGCGTCGACAGCGGCGTCGACAGCGAATACGCAGCTATAAAGAGCATGGGATATAAAATGATCATATATTCCGCAATAATGGCGATGGTATTGTCGCTCTTGGTGCTTGTGATATTCAGAAGGGCAATAAGGCCGATAACGCAGATCTCGGAGGCTGCAGAGCGGATAGCTCAATATGATCTTACGGTTGAAGACATAGTTGTAAGAGACAAGGGACAGATAGGCGTGCTTGCAGACGGCATTAACGGAATAACTGACAATATGAAAAAGCTGGTGCTTACAATAAATTCCACAATGTCCAACCTCAATGAGATATCCGACAAGGTCACAATGTCGTGCACAGAGGTCAACATAGCCAGCAACGAAATTTCAAGAACGATAGAGGAAATAGCATCAGGGACGGTTACACAGGCCGAGGAGGCGAGCAAGAGTGCGAATATGAGTAACGAGCTGTCTTCAAAGATAGACAGCATTCAGGATAATCTCCAGATAACAATAGAAAATGCAAGCCAGATGAGGAGCAAGAATGAGGAAGGCAGGATGTCTGTTACTGAGCTTGAGGAGAGATTCGCAGAAAACAAGCGCTACTCGAGCGAGGTGTCAAGGAGCATGGAGCTGCTTACAGAAAGCTCGCAGTCGGCGGGCAAGATAATAGATGCCATAAAGGGCATAGCCAAGCAGACAAACCTGCTGGCGCTCAACGCATCCATAGAGGCCGAAAGGGCTGGCGTGGCAGGCAGGAGCTTTGCAGTAGTGGCGGAGGAGGTCAGAAATCTGGCTGTACAGTCTGCATATCAGGTGGAGGAGATTGAGGGCATAATAGGCAACATGCTCTCGACCATAGAGAGGACCTCTCAGGCTGTGGATTCCACCGAAAAGACATTCGAAGCAGTGGACGAATACATAGGCAAGACGGTAGTGTCCTTTGAATCCATCAATGATTCAGCGCAGGAGGTAATAAGACAGGTTGAGATGCTTGGTGAGAACGTCGAGGTGGTTTCAAGCGCCAAGGAAGCAGTTATAATGTCGGTAAGCAGCATGCAGGAGATTGCAGAGGAATCTTCCGCTGCCACAGAGCAGATAAGCGCATCTGCAGAGGAACAGTCGGCAATGACAACGGAGATACTAGAAACCGCAAGAAAGCTTGAGGGGATAGTAGATGAGCTTTCTAAGGAGATAGGGATGTTCAAGGTGTAGATGACTTGAAAGGCAATGCAGAAATATGGGCACCAGGCTAAAAACAAGCATACTAAAGAGAAGGTGAGACTCATGGTTTTTCTAAAGGGCTTTGCGCTGGGCATGATGCTTCAGCTGTCTGTTGGTCCTGTATTTTTTGCCGTATTCCACAAGTCAATCAGCGAAGGCTTCAAGGAGGCATTCAAAATGACAATTGCCGTGGCGCTAGTCGACGCTGCGTATATTGTAGTTTCGTTCACTTCAGTAGCCGCACTGCTTGAAATTCCGTCAGTCCATATGCTTGTCCGAGGGCTGGGCTCAGCAGTGCTGGCGTATTTTGGAGTTAAATATATAAAGGGCGCGAAAGCTGACAAAAATATGGAGAGTAGAGGGGATGAAGGAAAAGGAGGCAGCTTTATTTACGGCATAAAGCTCACTATGCTCAACCCCCTTACAATACTTTTTTGGACAGCCACATTCGGTTCGCTCATAGCCTCGGGAAGTCTTTCGGGAATCGGCAGCACTGTCATTTTTTCTATGGGATGCGTAGTTGCAACAGTTGCATTCCTTGGAGCAATGAGTCTTCTTGGAAACAGGATCAGCAGACTGCTCGACGCGAGGATATTGAGGGTTCTTGACTACTCAGTCGGTGCGTTTCTATTATGTTTCGCCGCCAGGCTGCTTTTTGTCGGTTAGCTGTATGATATTAATCCGGTTCGATAGCTACTGCTCTTACTGGAGATCCATCGGCGCCTCGGAGCTTGAGTGGAAGAACGCTTAGAGTGAAAAATTCATTTTCAATGCAACCCAGGTTGGCAAGATTCTCTATTATTATTATCTCTTTCTCCATGAATGCGAAATGGGCATCGAAGCTTTCGCTGCCAACGCTGTCCACAGATATCGCGTCTACACCTACGCCCTTCAGGTCAAATGATGCCAGCCACCTGGCCGCATCAGAGCTGAGTACAGGGAAACCTTCAAAATATGATTCGCGGCCCCAATACTTATCCCAGCCGGTTCTAATTACCACAAAATCGGCTTGGGATATTTTATATTCATGAGCTCGAATGTCGGAAAGGCCAATCTCGGCTGCTTCTACATCAGAGAAGTCTAGAACGCATGCTCTTCCTACAAACTTGCCGGCGTCAAAATCGCTCAGAGATTTGGCGCCAGCAATCATGTGGCAGGGGGCGTCTATATGAGTGCCCGTATGGGAATACATAGTAAGCAGAACCTCCGCGAAGCCATCTGATTCTATTGTGTTGGCTTTTGCAAGTGATGGGGGCTCCGTGCCTGGATAAACAGGCATATCCTCTTTTATGGTATGTGTAAGATCTATTACTTTCATGATGCACCTCCACTGTAAATCATCTTATGCAGTTTCTGTAAATGCATAGCTAATATTCCATATATTTAAATCTGAATATACATTGATGATACCATACAGACGATGGAAAATATATGGCAACTTGCTTGAGATGCTTTCATTGAGAGCATAGAGGACATGTTGGAGTATATTTAGAAAAAAATTTCACAAAATATGTTGACAAAACTTCGTGAAGATAATAATATATAACTGTAATCATTACAAAAAAGCAATGACTACATACATCCACAAAACACTATGTTTTATATCTAACAGCATCTAATATCGAGGAGGAAATTGAATCATGAAAAAATTTGTTTGTACAGTATGCGGATATGTTCACGAAGGGGAAGCGGCACCTGAGAAATGTCCACTGTGTGGCGTAGGAAGCGACAAATTCATACATAAGGCTGAAGGCGAAGATATGGTCTGGGCTGACGAGCACAGAATAGGAGTCATAGATGGAATAGACGAGGAAGTTATCCAGGGACTCAGGGACAACTTCATGGGCGAGTGTACTGAGGTTGGAATGTACCTTGCAATGAGCAGACAGGCGGACAGAGAAGGATATCCTGAAATAGCCGAGGCCTACAAGAGAATAGCTTTTGAGGAGGCTGAGCATGCTGCCAAATTTGCAGAGCTTCTTGGAGAAGTTGTTTCAGCAGATACAAGGAAAAATCTTCAGATGAGAGTGGATGCAGAGCACGGCGCCTGCCAGGGCAAGAAGGATCTTGCAACAAAGGCTAAGCAGCTAAACTACGATGCTATACACGATACAGTGCATGAAATGTGCAAGGACGAGGCAAGACACGGAGCGGCTTTTGCAGGGCTTCTTAAGAGATATTTCGGTTAGTAAATTAGCATCCCTATACCTTTTATATATCTATACATCTCAAGGCCGCCGAAAGGCGGTCGCTTTTTTCGTGAAAAAGCAAGTGAATGCAGGCCCCTTAGCAAATGCACAAGTGTACGCGCATTAAACACTAATTTAATTAACTAAAAATCAAAAATACTTAATAAAATATCAATATAACGACTACATATTAACAAAATAAACAAAAAACTAAATATACTTAATAAAACATATGTACCGACGGCGGAGGCGGTGTTAGAATTTAATAGCAGTCGTGCAGCAGGCATGCGCCCCTGTATGGCTGCATTTAATTCAACCACACTCAACTCAAATATATTATTCTTTTAGGGACATGCGAGACGCCATCTTGCAATGTCCTATTTTTTTACGTGGATATCGTATATAATTGTATTATTATAGCCGCAGAGGAGGATTTGGTATGAAAAAATATATGGCGCTGATGTTGTCAATCGTAGTCATGCTTACGATGTCTGCATGCGCAAATAAGTCAGAAGATGAAGCAGACAAAGCTCAGGATAGTCAAATCACGCAGCAAGAAGCGGTAAGCGACACGGAGATTCCAAGTCAGATGCCGAGTTTCCAGGCTAAGGATATAAATGGAGCAGATGTGGACAATGAGATATTCGAAGGAAACAAGCTCACCATGGTGAACATATGGGGCACATTCTGTCCACCATGTGTATATGAGATGCCAGAGCTTCAAAAGCTCAGCAGGGAGATGAAGGATCAGGGAGTCGCAGTTGTAGGCATAATAGGGGATACTCCGGATGAAGAAAACGAAGAAACGGCAAGGGCTATAATAGCCGAAAAAGGAGTTGAGTTTACGAATATTATTCCTGACGAGGCCATAATAGGCGACCTACTGATTTACATTGAGGCTTACCCTACATCCATTTTTGTGGACGGCGAGGGCAACATTGTAGGGGCTCCGGTTGTGGGTGCACGTGCAGCGGAGGATTATAAGGAAATAATAGAGGGAATGCTTAGCCAGATGGACTCGGCAAACTAAAACACACTAAGCAAAGCATGACATACGAATATAATCGTCTCTAACAAAAAGCGCCAGACTATTGAGAAGCCTGGCGTTTTTTTGAGTTCAAAACTACACGGAGCCGCTGTCCAAGTCAGTGATTTTTTTGTTTGTAAAAATATAAAGGCCGAGCATCGCCAACACAATGCCGCTTGCAATCAGGAGATATTCGATTTTCATGCGGTCGGCTGCAGGGCCGAATACTAGCATGCCTAGAGGCATGGTCACTGAAATTATTATCTGCACTAGCGAGAAAACCCTGCCCAGCATGTCGGGAGCGACATTTTCTTGTATAAGTACTGTCTCGGCAGTGCTGAAAAAAGGCAGGAATATGCCTGAGGCAAACATTATAACAAGATAGACTGTAAAGTCACCTGCAAGGCCAAGGAGCACGAATGTGATCCCAAAGGCCAGGCAGGAGATGGCCATTGTGTGTATCTTATTCTTGAAGCCGCTCCATACCGTTATCACAAGACCGCCGAGTATCGAGCCGGCGCTCCATACCATCTCGTTGGCTGTAAGCTTCCACACCTCGGCGCCAAAGCTTCTCGTCACAAGCACGGGTGTAAGAAATGCGGCTGGGGTTACAAAAAAGAAAAAAATGCTGTAGAATACAAGCAGATTTCTGACCAGCTTGTGGTTCTTGGAGTATGTCAGGCCTTTTTTCAAATCTGACATTGTGGATGCTTCTTCATGCACATCCGAGCTCGGGTATGCGGCTATGCGAAGAAACGACATTATGGCAACGGCGATGGCCGCTGTTGAAACATCGAAAAAAAGCGCCGCGCTGAAGCCCCAAAGCCCGAGTATAGCACCTCCGACAGCAGGAGAAGCGAGCATCATGACGGAGCTTATAGTGCTGTGTATCCCATTGACCTTCATCAATTTGTCGGAAGGGACGATTTGAGGCAATATTGCTCCAACCGCAGGCATCTGAATACCTGAGCCAATTGAGCGGATTATGGAAATCAGGAATATGAGCCACAGCGACTTCATGCCCATTGCATACACAACTGCAAGGACTAGTGTAGAGAGTGCTATGAAGGAGTCCGAAAGCATTATTAGCATTTTGCGGCTGTATCTGTCCGCCCAGACTCCTGCAAACAGAGAAATAAAGATTTGGGGCAGAAAGGTGCAGAGTATGGCTATCGTCATTATTGATCCTGAGGAGGTCTCCAGAGCTATGTGCCATATAATTGCAAAGCCTACGATTGAAGAGCCAAACAGTGAGAGTGTCTGGCTTGTGAGAAAAATGGCGGTTTTGCTTTTCCAGTTGATGTAATCAGTTGTAACCATGTGCCGCCACTCTCCTTTTAAAAATATATGGAATCAATCATGATTATTATACCCAAGCATATTCAAAACTACAATGCTTGAGATATAATGAATTATAGAGCAGGGATTAATTGTAATAAGCAGGCGGCGAAAACTGCCTCACCTGCAAAAATAACGTGATGGGGTGGCAGCATGAAACTAAATCAGATAAGAGCAGCTGTGCTGCTGGCCGGAATTTCGCTGACTGCCGTTGGGATAGCAAGGGGTGAGACGGCTACCGTCCTAAAAAAAGCTATAAACATATGTCTGGAGTGCATTGGAATTGGATAAGTCAAAAAGAACGTACATACAAGTTATATCGTCAATAGCATCCAACGGCTACTTAAAAGGATTTGCGGAAGGAAGCCTATACAAGGGCGATCTTAAGAAGCTCTGCGTGCCCGGCCTCAACTGCTATTCGTGTCCAGGCGCGCTGGGTTCGTGCCCCATAGGTTCACTTCAGGCCGTCATAGGGAGCATCAAGTATAATTTTTCATTCTACGTAGTTGGCCTGCTGACTCTCATGGGTCTTGCGGCGGGAAGGCTCGTGTGCGGCTGGCTGTGTCCTTTCGGGCTTGTGCAGGATCTGCTGAGCAGGGTTCCATCCCGAAAGTTTGCAGTGAACGGCTCGTGGTCCAACCTGAGGTACGCAAAGTATGCGGTACTGGCCGTGTTCGTCCTGCTGCTGCCGTTTGTCCTTAGTGATGAGCTCGGTATTAGCGTTCCTTTCTTTTGCAAGTGGATATGCCCTGCAGGCACTCTGGAGGCGGGAATCCCTTTGCTGCTTATGAACACGGGGCTTCGCAGCGCAGCTGGATGGCTGTTTGCCTGGAAGAGCCTGCTGCTTCTTGCTACAATAGTTTCGGCCATATTAATATACAGGCCGTTTTGCAGATTTGTGTGCCCGCTGGGTGCAATATATGCCATATTCAATCCTATAAGCCTATGCAGACTTGAGGTAGACAGGAGCGCCTGCATAAGCTGCGCGAAATGCGAGGCGGCCTGCAAAATGGGCGTGAAGGTGCATATTCAGCCAAACAGTCCTGAGTGCATAAGATGCGGGGACTGCATCAAAAAATGCCCTGAAGGTTCAATACAGATGGGATTCTTGAAATAGGATAATCGGATTATTTTTAATAGGCCAAAAGAACTCTTTTATTGAGAGATCTTTTGGTTTTTTTGGTATAATATGAATAAAAATAAAAACAAATTACAAATATGCATGTTGTTTTGAAGACATACGGTAAAATGTCAATCACTTAAATTGGAAAAAGATACATCATCAGACTCAAAATGAGCGCAAAAAACCAAGCCCTCGCAAATGCAATTTTTTGGAAGGGATGAGGATTCAAAACTATGCATTTGGATGCATCATTTTAAACCATGACCTCCTCCGTTGTAGA
>Ga0302237_1000043_pt1 | contig 153801 bp, 110 predicted proteins | sample AAG_UR_Ala_MG_FD_193530 | JGI IMG/M metagenome (GOLD analysis project Ga0302237, IMG submission 193530) | Enriched activated sludge microbial communities from anaerobic digester in WTTP, New Holstein, Wisconsin, United States - AAG_UR_Ala | ecosystem: Engineered > Bioreactor > Anaerobic >... | reverse complement strand
TTTCATTGCACAGATTAAGATCAATGATGATAAGGAATATCAAAAAAATCCTGATAAAGCTGGAGAAAGATACCATATTCAACATGCTGACGATGTATGCTATCAATTCAAAAACCTATAGATGGTGGCAAAATATTAATGTGATTATTTGGGGTGCATCAACAAAACTTGTTTGAATTAATCATTAAGTATTATGAAATCAGATATTCAGATAGCAAGGGAAACAACGCTGCTCAAGGTGGCAGACATTGCAGAAAGCATTGGGATTCAGCCTGAAACGGTAGAAAATTACGGACGGTATATGGCTAAAACGCCCATCAGTCTGATAGATATAGAAAAAGCCGCAAAAAGCAACCTCATCCTGGTAACTGCCATTACACCTACAAAAGCAGGAATAGGCAAGACGGTTACCTCCATCGGGCTGACATTGGGATTGAACAAAATCGGCAAGAAAGCTATTGTTGCCATTCGTGAACCATCGCTGGGACCATGTTTCGGAATGAAGGGCGGTGCTGCAGGAGGAGGTTTTTCCCAGGTACTTCCGATGGAAAAGATCAACCTGCATTTTACAGGGGACTTTCATGCCATCACCTCTGCCCATAATATGATTTCAGCGTTGTTGGACAATTATATATACAGGAACCGAACCGGTAACAAGGTTGTTAAGGAAGTTCTCTGGAAACGGGTTTTGGATGTCAACGACAGAAATTTGCGGTTTATCATAACAGGATTGAATGGTTTTGAGAACGGTATTCCTGCCGAATCAGGCTTTGACATAACACCGGCATCGGAATTAATGGCTATCCTTTGCCTGTCACGGGATGTGAACGACTTACGACGCAGGATCGAAAATATCCTTTTGGCCTATTCGTACGACAATGAACCGATAACTGTTAAAGATCTGGGCATTGCAGGAGCTATTACGGTACTGCTGAAGGATGCACTCAATCCCAACCTTGTGCAAACCACGGAAAATACACCTGCATTTGTGCATGGCGGCCCGTTTGGCAATATCGCACACGGCTGTAATTCAGTGCTGGCCACTCAAATGGCAATGACTTACAGCGATTATACCGTTACTGAAGCGGGATTCGGATCTGACCTCGGAGCTGAAAAGTTTTTCAATATCAAATGCAGGAAGAACGGATTACAACCCAAAGTCACTGTAATTGTTGCAGCAGCACAGGCACTGAAAATGCACGGCGGTGTTCCGTATAAAAATATTATGCAGGAAAATCCCGAAGGCCTGCAGAAAGGACTGGAAAATCTGAAGAAACACATCGAAATAATCTCTTCTTTCGGACAAACGATAGTGATTTCATTTAATAAGTATTTGTCCGACACTTCCCGGGAAATTGATATTGTCAGACAGTTTTGCAATGATGCCGGTGTACGTTTTTCAGTCAATGAAGCGTTCGTAAAAGGGGGCGAAGGGGCTGCCGATCTGGCCAGGTGCGTGGTGGAAGCTGCAGAAAATGATCCCTCTCCGGCATTGCGTTTTACCTATGATGACAATGACAGCATTGAACAGAAAACGGAAAAGCTCGCGCAACATATTTATGGTGCAAAAAATGTCGTATTCGGAGATAAGGCATTGACAAAACTGAAGAGAATATCCGGCACCGGACTGGAAAAGATGCCTGTGTGTATTGCCAAAACCCAATATTCCTTATCTGCTGATCCCAAGGCTTTTGGTGTGCCAAAGGACTTTACACTTGAAGTCAATGACCTTGTCATTAACCAGGGTGCGGAATTCATTGTGGCCCTGGCCGGAAAGATCATGCGCATGCCCGGGCTTCCTTCCGATCCCCAGGCTAAACGCATTGACCTGATTGATGGAAATATTGAAGGACTTAGCTGACTAAAAAAGGTATTTCTAACGGGATCCCTGAGAATTTCAGATAGCTAAGTTTAATGGCAGTGGGTGATTTTCTCTGGGATGAAGAGATATTGAAATAGTTGTTAATTTATCAGTTTGTCACCGGGATAGGCTGGGCAGCAGGTAATGATCCTGATGCTTTGCCAAAAATGGTGAACTCAATAATTCCGAGCGGGTTGGTCCGCGGCCAGTTTGTGAGCGACAGCCTTACAAAGCGGCATTCCACCGGGGTTATCTCCTCGAAAATAGTATTTCGCTGTATCTTGTTATCAGTCTGATCGAGCACTGTGGTGAAGCTCTGGCCGTCCATAGATACCTCTATCCTGTACTGAAAAGCATCGGTAACAGGTTTGTTTCCGGGCACAGGTGCTGTGACCTGCGCTGCAGGTTGTCTGCCGAAGGACCGCCGCCCGCCCGTAAACATTAGCCTGAGGCCATCAATAGTGAAAAGCTGAACTACATCGAACCGGGTTGCAGGGGAAAGTTCTATAGTAAGGGTCGGGAGCGTGTCAGCCGGTTCAGGTTCCCACCATGTTCCGCTCAGGTTATCTGCAGCATAAGCGGCAATTCTTCCCGGTTGCTGGGATGAGAAGCTTGAAAGAGCGTTCATTGTATTTATCTTGTTTATGGTAACAGGGAGAGATCCGCTGTTGCCCCTTTTCGGGTCGGAGATAACCCCCGGAGCCCACTGGGGTGTTTCGGTTACCGCAACCGATAGGTTCCCTTTTCTGTCAATAATAACACGGTCCATCCCTATCCGCCTTCCTCCGGGAGGATTCGACAGCACTATGGTATAGAACTGCCAGAGATGCCCGTCGGGACCCTCGACAATGCATCCGTGGGCAGGACCGGTTACAAACCCGTCGGTCTTCCGCAGCAGAGGGTTATTGGGGGCATAGGTATAAGGCCCCATCACCGATTTTGATGTATAATAGCCACTGGCATAGGTTTTCCATTGTGTGCCTGAAGCAGAATACTGCAGGTAATATGTGTCCTTGTGTTTATGCACCCATGGTCCTTCGACCCACGAGACATCAGTATACTCATTCATTTCGCCGTAACGTTCCCAGACATGATCGCTGTTGAAGGCAAAGAGGTGCTTCACGGGCCCTGCGAATCTGGTAAGGTCTTCAGGATCGAGTTGCACTGCAAATATACCGCTGACACCGCGGCCGGCATAAAAAAGATACGGAGTGTTATCGTCGTCGATGAAGATCTCCATGTCGAAGGCTCCGTTCCAGCCTCCTGCAACATCAGGGGTGTTCTTCCATTCCCCGATGCTCTCATAGGGACCAAGGGGATTGTCGGCTTTAAACAGGGGGCCGTCATTCCCGCACATGTAAAAGCTGCCGTTGTATTTAACAACATCCGGAGCTACGGGAACCCTCTCCACCCGCTGAAAGGTCCAGTTAAGCATGTCTTCCGATATCCAGGCTCCTCCTCCAGTGCAGAACATGTAGTATTTGCCGTCCTCCTTAATGACCGTAACATCACCTGAAGCATTGCCCCCCGGCCCGATTGCCATTGGCAGCGGGTTGCAGTAGCGGGCTGCCTTACCGACCTCCGGACTCTGACCGTTATCGGAACTACAGGGATTTGAACAGGAAGCCATCATAAGAAAAAATAACCATGCAGGCAAAAAACTGAAAATAATCCTGGGTTTCATATGGTTAGTTTTAATTAGCGGCAAGATAATAAAATCCTAGTCATACCCTTTACGAAGAAGTCAACCGTCAGAATCAGCTATTCTGCAATAAAGAGCCTCAAAGGATTACTTCCGGTGTCAGATGGCAAGGGGTATGTAAATGCAAAAGCATGTCTGATGGTTGAAAACTAGCGAGTTGAGTAAGGAAAAGAAATCTGAAATTTTCATCCGATTTTTTACAATAATTAAAGCGAACTTCACTAAATTTGTTTAGCATACAAACAATTCACTTACTAAATCAATCAGCATGAAGAAGTATTTGCTACCGCTAGTGCTTTCGATTGCCGGGATTATCCTTGTTTTGCTACATTTCCTTGTGGCAGGGGGAGGAAGCGGCAATCTCGACGTGCAAATTCAGCCAACCAGTTACATCATGCCGGCAGCCTATAAGGTCTATGCCAACGAAGAGGCGCTCGAAGGCCGGTTTTACCTGTGCAAATTGATTCTTACCAACGAAGGGGGAGGGGAGCTTAAGAACCTGAAGGTATCGTACGAAGTTCCGGGGTACATCAACTGGACCGAGATCGACAAGATCCGGTGCCTGGTGCCGGGGCAGAGTGCCGTACTGACGGTTTATCCCCGTTTCGACCCCTCCATAGTGGAGAAGACGAGCACCTCGAAAGAAAAGGGCAACATCCGCATCGAATATGAAACCGGCAAGGGGAGCGATGTGTTTGACAAGAGTTTCGGGTTTGAGATGCGAGGGCGCAACGACATCGTATACAGCAGCATGCCGGCCAACGAGATTCTCACCTATCCAGACATGTTCGAAAACATTGCCCTGGTGCCCTGTTTCATTACGCCGGAGGATCCCATCATTAAATACTACACCCAGCAGATCCAGCAAAAGGTGCTGAAGGGAGAAGCTGCAGCGGTGGTTAAGACGACTGAGGAGGCGCTCCGCTTTCTGATGGCCGTATACGAGTCGACGCGTCAGGCGGGAATGGTCTACAGCGGCACCAAGGGGATCCCGCTGAACGTTGGGGATGTGAGTTCCCTGATCCAGCACATCCGGTTGCCCCGGGAAGTGGTGACCGGCAATACGGGACTTTGTATCGAGCTATCCACCCTCTATGCCAGCGTGCTTTCCTGTGCGGGGCTCGAACCGATGATTTTTTTCATTCCCGGGCATGCCTATCCCGGCATCAAGGTCAATAATTCTTACTATGCCATCGAAGCCACGGGAATCGGAGGAGAAGGCCTGGGCAACATCATGACGGCAGAAAAGGCATTAGAAAAAGGAATGGAAGAGCTGAAGGAGTTTATACAAAAATTGCAGGAGGGGGATTCCCGGTTCATGTACCTCGACGTCCATGAGTTGAACAGCACCGGTGTGAATCCCATGGAGCTGAAGGATGATTCTTTTCTCCGGCAGAAAGTCGATCAGATTGTGGCCTCCTGGGGAGGTGACGGGGCTAAAAAAATCGCCCCCGGTGTTCCCCGAACAACCAATTATGCCCGCAACGAAATGGCCCACTCCAACCAGGGGGGAGGAGGCAATTACGATGGCGGAGATGCAGGCGACATGCTTTCCTATGGCGGCATCGTAAGCTTCCGGTACCCCTCCCATTTCATGCGGATGGACAATCCGGCGCCGGGATTCCCCGCCCTGGTGAGCCAACTCGAAGCTTCCGACGGAAGTTCCAGCATCAGTGTCTATCGCGTCACCGGCACCTCTAACCCCGACCAGGCCATGAACTACCTGGTCCAGGCCTATTACAACTTCGGGGCGAACATCCAGTACCAGAACAACGGTTCATCGGGCAACTTCGTCCGCTATTCCGGACAGACCTCCTCCGCGGGAAACCTCTTCCGGTGGGTGGGCTATTTCAAACCCTCCGGCGGAAATGTGGTGGGGGTCACCGTCGGCGCCCCTGCCGGTTATTATGGCCAGATGCAGGGAACCATCAACCAGATTGTTTCAACCATACGCTGACCTGGCAGCCATGATGAAGGACAACCGGTAGGACCAACCCCCGGGTTACTTCATCGGCATTTCGGATTGACAATTAACAACGAAATATTTTAACATATGAAGAGATATACGGTAACCCTCCTGCTCCTGTTCATATTGACCTGCGTCCGTGGACAGGGCAACGAAAGCTTGAAGCAAAACATAGACTTCAGGATCGATTCACTGGGCAACGCCATGATCCAGGTAAGCGCCAAACTGACAGCCACGCAATGGCAATACTGGGAAAACACCTATGGAGGTAAGAACATTTCCATATTTAAACGGGACCTCTCCCGCTCCATGAATCAATTCTACCTCTACGATTTCGATTACGAGGACGATAAAATGGAAAGAACCTTCAAGGTCACCTTTAAGGCCAAGGGGGTGGCACGCTACCAGGGCAATAACAAATGGTTGGCCGAGGTAGGCATAAAAAATCCCGGTTTTTCCAAATTGGATGATCAATCCTACCTGGTGACCACCTCCATGAACGATGGAGGACAGCTTATCCAGCAGAACAACACCATCCGTTTTCCGAAGAAAGCAGCCAACATCAAAGAGGATACCGATGAGTTCGGCGCCGCCACCTTCACCTACGAGCTGAAACCTTCGGCAGGCAGGTCTCCGCTGTTGCTGATCCTCGGATTGGCGCTGCTTGTGGCCGGTATAGCCTATGCCCTGTTCGTAAAGCTGAAGCCCACCCCGGCGACCGCCTGACACTGTACAGCATTCCTTTTTCTTCCCCGGAGTATCCCCCGGGATGACCGTGATTGTTCATCAACCGGAGTAGTTTTTTCTGCTCCGTTTCTGGTTAATATCCCCGGTGCCGGATTCAAACCATAAGTGATTCTTTCATGCAGGATTATCCCGGCCCTGATCACGTTGGCGCTAATAGGCCTGTGCCGGGGTTCGCATGTCTTCGGTGGCATTTCTTAACCACGGAGTAAGCCATTCATGATCCCATGGTTTCCCTGTTACAAGGTCGTACCCGGTTGTCTGAAGGGGTATAGTATTCAGAGCCTTTATCATGGACATGATAATCTCAGAACCCTGCTTATGCATCTTTTGGCCGCGTTCTGTCTTGTCGCGTCCTGCCTCCCTCAATAATAAATCCGCTCCCTCAAAGTTCTTTCCGATAAATCCCATCGCTGTCATTGTCCAGTTCCATTGATGAAGAGCAGTATCCTGTGTTGACATGAAAAAAGGAATACCGGTATGTCCGTCGATCGTTTTAATCTGGCTGGACAGCTGATCAATGAGTAGCCGGCGCATCTGTTCAGCATCGGCGTAACTGGTTTGTGGGTCCATGGTAATTACTTGGTTGATCCTTATAAACTCACTTATTTGAATAACTGAGGCAGGGTAGTTGCCAGGAAGAGCCTGCAATTCATCCAGGTATGTCCACCTGGTACGAACATAGTCTCGAGATTGAATTTTTTGTCCTCGTAAATTGCTATGGTACGATCAATGATCTGCCTGTATTGATCACTTTCACCAGTATAAATAGTGAAAAGTTTAAGCTGTTTGTTATAATTCTCCACATCGGGATCCCATTTCCCGAAATTAGCATTGAATTCCGGGGTTTGGGTATAAGGTGCATAAGCACAGACATATGCAAACTTGTCAAGGTTCATCAGACCTATATTCAGGGTAGCGCCGCCACCGACTGAAAAGCCTGCCATAGCCCTGTTGTTTCTATCAGTAAGTACCGGGTAATTAGCTTCAATAAACGGTATAATGTTATTAATCATATCGTTTCCGAATGCTTTTTGCATCATCAGCCCTGTGTTGGCATACGGCATTACAATGATCATTGGTTTAACCTTTCCCTGGGCTATCAGGTTATCGGCAATAAGATTGGCTTTTCCAACTTTTGTCCAGGTCTCTTCAGTATCTGATCCTCCGTGAATAAGGTAAAGCACAGGGTACCTAGTTGTACCCTTGGCATCAAACCCCGGAGGAGTATAGATTACCAGCGTGCCTGCTATCCCCTGGGCTGTAGTATAGGTGCGGTAACTTACTTTTCCGTGAGGAACGTTCTGGAGGGAATGCACAAGAGGCTTATCTCCTTTGATATCAACAAGACTGTGTTTGAAGCCTTCGTTGGGAAAAAGATAGGTGTTGTTGGGATCATTAACCTCCATGCTGTCGACCCAGAAACTGTAAGGATAGATATCGGGTTTTGCAGGAGGAATTGTAATACTCCATACTCCTGAATCATCTTTGGTCATTTTAACGGGTGCCGGCAGTATTTCAGTGTCAAGGGAAACACTTTTGGCGTTCCTGGCATAAAACCTGAAGGTAACGCTATTGTCGGGATGTACTTCGGGCGATATGACGGAAGGTCTCTGAGCGGACAGGAAGGCGGCGGAAGAGACAAGTATTATTAATGTTAACAGTATCTTTCTCATCTGTAATAATAAAAGATCAGATTTTTATTTAAAAAGCAAAGGCGCGGTGCTTGCAAGGTATAGTTTGGTATTCATCCAGGTATGACCACCTGTTGATATGAGAGTCTTATGATTGATCTTCTTTTCCTTGAGATAATCAATGAACCCGGTTGTCTGTCTATAAAGGAAGTCCTCATCACCCACGCTGACCCATAATAATTTTAGTTTCTTATTGGTACGCTTCGGGTTTTCAACAACCCCTTTGAAATCACGTTCCAGTTCTGTGTTTGACAGGTATGCGCTGTAGCAGCATATCCAAGCAAACTTATCCAAATTTCCGAAACCGGTTCGGAGAGTCTGCCCTCCGCCGCGTGAGAAGCCGCCTATGGCCCGGTTTTTACTGTTGGCAATAACCCTGTAATTCTTTTCGATATATGGAATCAGATTATCAACCAGGTCCCTTTCGAAGGTCTTTGACCTCGCAAGAGCCTCTTCGCTTTCCCTGTCTGCGGGATCAGCAGGTTTAAGCCCTCCCTTTTGTTCAGCAACCCTGGCTTCAATATTGCCATAAGGCATTACAATGATCATGGGCTTTGCTTTTCCTTCGGCGATAAGGTTATCCAGAATAAGATCAGCCTTCCCTACTTTAAACCATGTCTCTTCGGTATCCGTTGTTCCGCCTATCAGATAAAACACCGGGTACTTCTGCTTAGGGCTTTTATCGTATTCAGGCGGGGTGTATACAAGCACTGTTCCGGTTGTTCCTTCAGCCGACGGGTAGAATTCATAGGTTACTGTTCCGTGCGGAACATCTCTCATTGAATGTATCAGGGAAGAATCGCCGCGTACATCAAGAAGACTGCCTTTGAATCGTTCATTCGGAAAATAGTACCTGTTACCCGGATCCATAACCTGGACACCATCAACAATAAAACTATACGGATAGATGTCTGGTTTGACAGGACCAATCGTTGCGCTCCAGGAGCCTCTGGCGTCCTTTTCCATCCGGACAGGCGCTTTTTCAGATTGCACACTGAGCCTGACATCCTGCGCATTCGGGGCTCTGAATCGAAAGACCACGGTATTGTCCGGATTGACCTGGGGAGATCTGCCAAAGCCTCCGGAAGGCTGGCTGTATGCCGGTACGCTCGTTAGAATTGCTGCACCGACAAGAAGCGGTCGAAGAACTGATTTTATAAGCATAATTATGTTAGCCTTGAACTTTCTTATCTTTTTTTATTTTGAGATGAACTTGGAGTTTTTCAACCAGAGCAACAAGGGAGACATCCATTCATCTGTCGGTCTTCCAAAATAAAAACCATGGCCTCCCCTGGGATAAAGGTGCATTTCTGCCGGAGCCTTCTTATGCCTCATGCTTTCATAGAAAACAATACTGTTGTCAACATCAACAAGCCTGTCATCACCTGAATGGGATATGTATGCAGGAGGTGTCTTTTCAGTTACCTGTAATTCACTTGAGAATTTATCAATAAGGTCTTTGGAAGGATTATCACCCAGGAGGGCTTTCCTGGAATCCATATGAGTTAGATTGTCCTGCATGCTTGTAACAGGGTAGATCAGGATCATGAAGTCAGGTCTGAGGCTTGTGCCTTCCTTGTTATCAATAAGGGCTTCTTCAAAGCGTGTTGCAACAATGGATGCAAGATGTCCTCCTGCAGATGACCCCATTAGTCCGATACGGGCAGGATCGATCCCCCATTTTGAAGCATTTTCACGAATTAGTTTCAGAGCCTGTTGTGCATCCTGCAAAGGGCCAATTTTTTTATCGATCATGGTTGAATCATGAGGAAGCCTGTATTTCAGCACAAATGCAGCAATCCCGTTATTTGCCAGCTCCCTGGCTGGTCTTACTCCTTCGAACAGGTAAGTCAAACCGCTGTAACCACCACCAGGGATTACAATAATCGCACAGCCATTGGCTTTTTCTTTTTCAGGAAGATAGATTTCAAGTTTCGGGATGGTAACACCTCTGATAAAGCCACCGGAAGTTTCTGTAATACCTGATTTTTTTGAATTCGGGATATTCCCCTGGTAAAGGTCAATTTGTTCCTGTGCCGTTATGGAAAATGATGCCGTCAGCATGATGGCGCAGATTATTGAAAATGGTTTCATTTTGATTAATTTTGTTTTGTATTAAAAGGAATGGTTCATAATCTCTTTTATCGGTATATACAATATTAGATACAAAAACACGAACCTGGTTCTGGTTGAGGCTTTGGCCAGGTCTATATCAAATTAAAATGGTTGCTGAGTCGTAATTGATTCAGCAATCAACATGGTGGCTTGGAGAAGCAACGTTAGCCGGAGTGTAATTGAAACCCCTGATAAGAGAAGGATCCTTTTCACCAGTAAAATCAATTCCCGTAATCTTTAAGTCCGGGCCCGTGCATCCTGTAATTATCAATACAGACATACATAAACCCAATGACAGTCCATCTCATTTAAACAGTTTTTGTGCAAAATCGTTGAGGGATTTCCTCCAAACCTGCCATTCGTGGCCTCCCGGGAATGATGCGAATTCAACATTCAGTCCTTTATCCCTGAATCTCTGCACCAGTTTCCTGGTCGGTTCAATTCTTGGATCCTGTTCCCCGACAGAGATATAGAACACCTTAAGTTTATTGTTGAATGATTCCGGATTTGTCAGTATGCCCGGGATTACTGTTTCCGGATCAAATTCCGTACCTGGTTGCCTGGCAATTCCGCCGAAGAGACCTGTGCTGAACACCCCGACATTAGCAAACATACCAGTATTGCGAAGACCTGTATAAAACGCCTGTCCTCCACCCATTGATAATCCTGCAATAGCCCTGTTTGCGGCGCCGGTTTTTACCCTGTAGTTGCTTTCGATGAACGGAATAATGTTATCGAAAAGCTCTTCCCTGAAAACAGCCATGGCCTCATCATTATAACCTCCTGCCCTCATTCCCGGCCTTGACACATTTCCGTTGGAAATTACTACAAGCATTGGTTTTGCTTTTCCTCCGGCAATTAGGTTATCAAGGATAATATCCGTTTTCCCCTGGACAACCCACCCTCTTTCATCTTCACCGCCGCCGTGCTGGATATAAAGAACCGGATACCGGCTTTTCTCTGACTTATCATACCCTGGCGGAACATATATATTAAGTCTTCTCCAGGTTCCTGTGGTCTTCGAGAAATAGGTCCTGTTCCTGATGTCCCCGTGAGGAACATCTTTTGTCTCATAAATATCCAAACCCTCTTCTGGAATCTCGATCCCGCTTGCCATCCTGCCCATGCCATAAAATGATTCACTTGCAGGATCTGCAACTACGACACCGTCAATGATAAGAGAATAATAATGGAATCCGGGCACCTGCGGATCAGTGATGACCTTCCATACTCCCGCCTCATTTTTTACAAGGTCATATTTTTTGCCCAGATCTACCTGAACGTTATCCGCACCAGGAGCATTAACCTGAAAGACAACACGGTTGTCAGGAAGTAACCTGGGATATCCAGCATTGGAAACATTTGTTGATGCAGGAATACCTTCACCGGTATTTTGTGCATTTGTTGCCCCGACTGCAAGAAAAAGGCCTAGTAAAAAGGTGTAGTATCTCATTAAAACAAATTATAGAGCGGTTTATTTGAATAACAGTTGTGCCATCTGGCAGAGGTTTCTTCGCCATGTCAGGAACTCATGACGTGTGCCCTCTGAGATGTAAGTTACTGCATTGAATCCGGCGGCTTTCAGTCTTTAAACAACAAAAGTGCAAATTCCTTCAAGCTGCGCCTCCATGATTGAAATTCGTGCGCGGTGAGGGGTGAAACGTAGGATACACTCTTAATTCCCGCCTCGTTAAGGGCGTCGGCAGCAGCTTTAACGCTCTCCGATCCTCTTTCACGGCTGCCATAGCTCATGAATATGAGCCTGACTTTCGACTTGTCCGTAATGTCGGCAGGAGCGATGGTTCCGCCGCTGAACATTCCGATATATGAGAATTTGTCAAGGTTGGCCAGGGTAACCGTTCTTGTCTGCATTGCTCCCATGGAGAGGCCTGCCATAGCACGGTTCTTCTGATCGGAAAGTGTACGGAATGTCTTGTCGACCCAGGGAATCAGGTCTGTGGTCATAAGCTGTCCATAGATTCCGCCACCGGGGCCGCTCATGCCAAACATTCCACCCGGGCGGGAACCACCGGCAGGAGCACCGGGAGTACCAGCTGCACCAGGTATCGTCGGACGGGGTGCAGGAGGACCGGGGACAATACTACGTTGTGTGACCGCACTTGTCTCCATAACAACAATGAAGGGAGTGATCTTACCCTCGGCAATGAGGTTGTCGAGGATCAGGTTGGTCCTTCCCATCTCGATCCATACTCTCTGATCTTCACCCCCACCATGCTGAAGGTAAAGTACAGGATAGCGTTTTTGGATATTCTGTTCATAATCGGGCGGAGTGTATACAAAGATCTGACGCCACGAATTGGCAACCGTTGAATAGTAATTCTTAAGAAGCACATTACCATGCGGAACATCTTTCAATGCATAAAACCCACCGTCAGGATCAGGGATTTCAAAACCATTACACAGGTGGCTGTATCCGATAAAACCATTTGTGGCCGGATCAACCACTACAGCACCGTCAACTACCATCCAGTAATTGTGATAACCCAGGTCCTGGGGCTCGCTGGTGTAAGTCCATACTCCATTCTCTTCTTTGGTCATGTCATATGGAACGTTAACAATAGAGACCTGTACTTTCTGTGCATTCGGAGCATAGAATTTAAAGGTTACCCTTCTGTCGGCTTCAATCCTGGGGAATTGATTGCCGTAGAGGTTGTAGGGCGATGGACGCACTGAATCAACAACATTGAAGTTGTTCGAGGCTTGTCCCGACTGGGCAAAGAGCCCATAGACCGTCAGCACCGAAAAGGTAAAAAACAGGATGATCTTTTTCATTAGATTAAGTTTGTTTATGTTAATCTCCTGGAATAGGTATAAAATATCAAAGTCAAAAATAAAGAATTTGGCTGAAAAAAATCAATTCCGCAGACACCTGTATATGTGGCTTTAATAATGATTAAATAAATTCCTGTCTCAGTAATACATATTTATTTGGAATTGATAGATTTGTCTTTTTAGGTATTTTGTCGAATCAAAACTTTGATTCAATGATAAAATCCATTTCCTTTAATCTCATTAAAGAATATTGTCCTTTGCAAGTAACGAACCTAATTATTATCGGACAAAACAAGTTTAAAGAACGGTTTATAAAAATGTGATCACTATGAACAGGACCAGCATGATCTCAGCGACCATTTTTCATGTATTACTTGCTTATTCAGTCTTCACTGCGTCAGCCAGGGGGAAATATGAGTGGCCGTGTTTTCATGGGCCCGACCGCTTGAACAAATCGGCCGAAACAGGATTGGCTCAGACATGGCCCGAGAGCGGGCCTCCGCTTATTTTGACCATTGAGGGGCTTGGTGAGGGTTACAGCTCCGTTTCAATCGCCGATGGGCTTCTTTTTACCGCCGGAACAGAAAATAACCAGCCTTATGTTTTTACATTTGATCTCAGCGGTAAACTGGTTTGGAAAAAACCTGCAGGCAATAAGTGGACAACTTCAGCCCCATGGGCACGCTCATATACCGGACCCAGGAGTACGCCGACCTACGATAACGGGATCATTTATTTCCTGGGAGAGATGGGTTTGCTCTCAGCTTTTGAAGCTAAAACCGGAAGGATAATCTGGCAGGCGGATCTGCCGCAGCTGTATGAAGCGAATCCCACAGAATATGGTTATGCTGAATCGGTCATGATTGACGGTAATCATCTTTATGTAAGACCTGTCGGTAAAAGAGGGCACCAGGTGTGCCTTGACAAAAGGACCGGAGAGCAGATTTGGGCCAATACCGTTATACCGGGGGTAGAGAGTTATACATCGCCGGTAATGATTGATTATAACGGCTACCGGCAGGTATTAGGAGCCAGTGCAATATGTTATTATGGTGTCGATAGCCAAACCGGCCGGTTGCTGTGGAAAACCGATGTGATCAACCAGCAGGAATGTAATATAACTGATGCTGTTTTTCATAACGGTCATATTTTTATTTCGAGCGGTTATGGTTTGGGCAGCATGCTCGTCAGGCTGAGTAAGCCGGAAAAGGAGATAAAGGTGGAAAAAGTCTGGGAATCAAAGCTCATGGATAACCACCATGGAGGAGTAATCTTTCATGACGGTTTTGTTTACGGCTCCGGAAGCAGGTCACGGGGATGGTATTGTCTCGATTTCATGACCGGCGAACAGAAATGGAGAGAAACCAATGATGAAGGATGCCTGACTTTTGCCGATGGAATGCTATATACCCTTGAACAGAGAGGTACTATGCGTTTGGTGATGGCAACACCTGACAAATTCGAGGTCGCCGGAGAATTCAGATTACCCTCCGGAGGAACCGGAATGTACTGGGCGCATCCCGTTGTATGTGATAAACGGCTCTATGTACGCCATGCCGATAAAATCTTTGTCTATGACATAAGCCGCCGGTAATTGCACCGTGAGTTGAAACTCCCCGCTGCCCTGTGGCGGGGAGTTTTAATTTTGTTTGGAAAATTATTTCCCTTCTTTATCTTTATTCCCTCAATCCGATCACTAAAAAATCACTTCTATGGCTGACGAAAACCTGGTTTACCGCGGAAAATCGAAAGATGTGTATCTGATCACCGAAGGCCCCATGGCGGGCAAATACCGTTTAGTATTCACCGACAAGGCCACGGGCTATATCGATAAAGGGAAGGTGGTCTTTGACCCCGGCCGCGATAGTGTGGTGGGCAGCATCCCCGGAAAAGGAGCCATCGCCTGCCGCTTTGCCACCCATTTTTTCAGACTGCTGCTGGGCAGGGGCATTCCCACCCATTACATAGACACCATTGGGGACAACGAGATGGTGGTGGAGCCGGCCCTGCCGCTGGGCATGGCGGTGGAGCCGCCCCCCTTTCCGGGGTCGGCGCCGCTGCAGAACCTCGAATTCACCTGGCGCAACCAGGCCACCGGCAGTTTCTGGCGCAGGTATCCCTTTGTGCGGCCCTGCCGGAACCTCCACACCCTGGTGGAAGTCTGGACCAAAGGAGATAGCGACACCCTCATCACCCTGGAAGCACTGGAGGAGACCGGCGCCATGACGCGGGAGGAGATCCGCGGAAGCGTGGAACTGGTGAAGGAAATCGCCGCCATCGTAACTGCCGAGTTTGCCTCGAAGGGACTGCACGTCATTGACGGCAAGTTTGAGCTGGGCCGGCTGAAACACGGCGACGGCAGGATCGTTCTGATCGACGAGATCTCACCCGACGTGCTGCGGGTGTGCCGGGGTTATGAACCCGATACCCAAGGCAACTGCGGCTGCTTTACCGAATGCGTGGTCACCGGCTTTGCCGACGGGAAAAAAACCATCAATAACCGGAACCAGGTTCCGGCTGCCGGCTTCGTCGGGATATTCCTCTGACAATACCCCGCAAAGTTGTCGTCGTTTCCTTCTCTTCAGCAATTTACAGGCAAAGACAGGGATGCTTTCATCATCATAAATGCAGAGAATGCCATTGCCGCAGGCTCCCCTCCGTCAGTTTGTTCTGGCTGCCCGGCATCCGGGTGCCCTGCAACAGAACCTCATATGTCAAATGATTACCCCCCGGGAACCACGCTTGTGGACGTTACCCGCTGTACTCCCGCCGGTTAAGACGCAGGCTCAACACCTCCACCTCACCTGGCAGCCACTGATTTGCAAAAATAAAATACGTGCCGGCCTGAAAATCTCCGGTCCGGTGTAACTTAAAAATCACCTCATTGGCGGTGTGAACACAGACGCTGGCAGGTCTTTGGTAATTCCTACAATCTCATGAAAAGTGAATTCCCTCCTATAACCTCATGAAAAGTGAATTCCTCCTATTATCTCATTTTGATTCCCATCCTGCCAAGTTTGGCACGGATTGAAGCCTCGGTTGAATTCAATTCCTCAGCCATTTCCTTCACCGATTTCTTTTGCTCAACCATTTCTTGTATTTTCACGGGATCCAATTTCACCCTTTTTTTTCTTTCAGGAACGGCCACTTTACCAACCTTTCCGGAATATTCAATGAATTTGAATTTTCCTTTTAGTTTTTCAATATCAGCCTTTTTTGATTCTTCAAGTTTAGCTAAAGCGGCTTTGAATTTTAACTCCAATTTTTCTTTTTTGATTGCATAAGTAGCATTCAGTTTTTCAATCTCAACTTTGGTAAGTTGCTCAATCTGTTCTTTTGTTAATTCAAGTTTCATTGTACACGAATTTTTTATTTACACTGTGGCAAAGATACAGACAAATTATTAAAAGTTGATATAATAAATATCATGTATTATAATGTTTGGACGCTCGATGTGAGTTTAACATTACATTAAACTTTAAATTTTACCGTATCATATGTTTCGTTGGGGTATTTATATGTAATCGTGAATCTCTTAAAATTCGACAATTACCTTTCCTTTTTCTTTCGGCAAATCAATTTCTTTCATTTTTCCGTCAACCGTGATTTTATATTTTCCAAAAAATGCCCGGACAGAAAGTTCCCCCTTACGGTTGGTTTTTGTTTCTGCGTTGGTCCACCACTCCTTAAATATCAGGTTTCTGTAGGCTTCAGCTGCCGGAGTGGGCGACCAATCACGTTTATACAAGGATGAAACCGGAATCCAGTTGGCCCCCTCCCAAAAGCCCCACATGATTATTCCATCCACTGCCGGATGGGCAAAACAAATTGTGTAGTAGTCAACCAGCTCCGTTGCTTTTTGAAGTTCCTCTTCATCGGTAAGTGTAAATATCCGCTCCTGGTAATGTTTCGATCTCTGTCCCGGGATATTGAATTCGGTGACTCTGATGGGCAGATTGAACTGTGCCAGCGAATCGAGCGCATTTTTAAGCTGATGGCGGTCAAAGGTCTCGGCATGCAAATGGCCTTGAACGCCAATGCCGGCAACGGGCACTTTCTGCTTCAGCAGAGAACGGATTTGAGCCATGTATTCCGGGAGTTTATTGCCGGTCAGAATGTCGTAATCATTGAGCCACAGTTTTATTTCAGGATCGCCATTTATTGACCATTCCGCCATTTTTTTGGTAATATCAGGGCCCAAACGTTCCTCATAGTAATTCCCGTGCACCATTTCATTGTTCAGGTCGTACTCGGCAAACCGGCCTTTGTAACGGGCCGTCAAAGTCTCTGCACGATTCCTGATCGCAAGTTCGAGTTCGTCGTCAGTCAGTTCTTTCACCCACGGTTGGATAAACTTCGGAATTCCCCAAAACAGATTGTGTCCCCGAAGCGGAATGTTGTTCTCCTCCGTCCAGTTCAGGATGCCATCAATCACGGAATAATCGATTGCTCCTTTCTGGCGTTCCATAGTTCCCCATTTCACGGCATTTTCGGTTACTGCCGAATTAAAATTCTGAAGGAATTTTTCCTGGAATTGTTTTTTGTCAGTTTCCCGCATCATACCGTCAGCCAGACTGTTGGGAATGGCGCATCCAAACCAGAATTCGTGGGCTGTCTGCTCCACTTGCACTTTGGCCTTAGGCCTGGCTTTTATGATTATTTCTCCCTTGCGGATTTTGTCAATGTTCTTTTCTGTTTCTGATTTTTGGCCAGCACCCATTAACGGAAGCATGCAAAAAGCTGTTATGACAACAATTGCAGCAGGCCTCATTTTTTGCCTGAAATTCATTCTTTTCATTTTTTTGTTTGTTTAATAAGGAATCCCCGGTTTGCCCGTTCTTTGCCCAAAGCTAGGCAAAAATTTGATTTTTACTATTTCCCCCTGATCCAAAACTATATATCATTGAACACCTGTTATACTTTCCGTCGAGCGCATTGACTACATCTGTTCTTTGTGCCAGGTAAGTATTAATGCCTGGTCTCTGCTGATGGCTGATCCGGTGCTGGAACCTGCCGAACTCATCCCGGTTCACGGGATTCGTTTCCACGTCGGCTCTGCCGTAAGGTTAGCGAGCGAGACAATAGAGAAGTCCTCTACGGAATTCATTTCCTTGCCGCAGAGCAGCAGGGAGTTTCAATTTCATTATGGGCTTGGTTCAGGTTTTATTTGGTCAGAAAAAACAGACGATGTCAGAAGCTACTTCGCACTGTTGAAGTAATTGCTCATAAACAGCATCTGGTATTTAACAGCGTTGGTCCAATATGGCCAGGTGTGTCCACCCGGACGGGTAATGTAGTCGTGCGGAATGTTGCGGTACAACAACTGCTGGTGGAGGTTTTCGTTTACCTCGAAAAAGAAATCATCAGTTCCGCAGTCGATAACCAGAGCCAGGGAGTTTGGCGTAAGCAGGTGAAGCTGGTTAATCACTGTATTTTTTTCCCAGCGTTCGGGTTGCTCTGAATAGGTTCCAAGGGTTTGAGCTATTTCCCAGTTACTGGGGAAGGGGCGAATATCTACGCCGCCACTCATGCTTCCGGCAGCACCAAACATATCCTGGTGCCTGATTCCGAGGTAAAGTCCGCCATGTCCGCCCATGCTCAGGCCGGTAATACCACGTCCTTTACGATTTTTAATGGTTTTGTATTTCGAATCGATGGCTTGAATCAATTCTGACGAAACAAAAGTTTCATACTGTGACTTCGGATCGACAGGGCTGTCCCAGTACCAGCTACCGTAGCCGCCGTCAGGACAAACAATGATGAGGTTATAAATGTCGGCTGATTTCTCAACACCTTTGGCTTTGCTAACCCAGTCGAGGTGATTGCCACTATAGCCATGTAAAAGATACACAACAGGCAATTCACCAGACGACGAATAGTTATCGGGAGTAACAACTATCGCTTTAATATTTTTTTGCATCGACTCACTGTAAACCTGGATGGTATCAACAACAGCTGCCCGGCCCGATGCAAGTGCCATGGCCAGAATCAGGAAAGAAAGAATACGTTTCATAATAAGGAAGATATTTTGGTTTTTTGGCGTCAAATGTACATCACTAAACGATACCCAACACAGAATGTAATACTACCCCGAAGGAACCCGGTGCCAGGAACTGCCCCGTTAAAGACGCGGCCTTTCCCGCGGTATCGGGCCCGGCACCATTTGGGCTGCCCAGGAAATAATCAATGCTGGCATCATGGAAGTAAGAAATTGATATTTGAATTTATTGCTGCCTGAATAGCCTTCGGGTTGGAGAACTTCAGAAATACCTCCCGATCAGGGGATGGTCCACAATTTTATAACGCAAGTCGGTCATTTTCAGACCACCGGGAAAACGATGAATGATCTTTCCGCCGGGTTCCACAATGAGGGTGTAGGGTATGTTCCCCTGCCATTGGGGATCGACCGCATCAATCAACGCATATTTGTCTTCACCGGAGAAGAGGTAATTGGCCGTGAACGCTGCCTGTTTGGCCGTGAGAAAATCTTTTACTCTTGATTCCAGGGTGGCTTTATCCAGGCTTACGGTTACCAGTTCGAAATCACGGCCCTGGTACATCCTGAAGGTCTCCACCAATCCTGAAAATTCGGCAATGCAGGGGCCGCACCAGGTGGCCCAGAAATTGATGACCCGCAACTTCCCGGTGTCGTTTTTAACCAATCTTTTGATTCCTTCCAGTGAAATGTGTTCCAGGGGCACCCGCTTCCGGGCCCATTCCTCATCCAGTTTCCGGCGGTATTCATTTTTCCACTTCCACTTGACAGAACATCCGAATACCCGGGTTTCTTTTACCGGCACTTCTTGGCCCGCCAGGAGAGCATCCAGGGCATTTCGTGTGTCATGCTGTGTGGCCGTGCCGATTTTTTCCCGGTCGTCGATGCGGCCGCAATAGCGCAGGATACGCTGGTCATCAAAGATGAAGACATGGGGTGTGGCAACAGGCCCATACGCCAGGGCGGTTTTCTGTTCTGAACCATCGTCCAGAAACGGGAAATTGAATGCCCTGTCGCGAGCCCTTTGCTGCATGTCGGCAAAGGAATCTCCCGATTCGGAATAACCCATCTCTTCAAGGCATACAGCCCCTGGATGGTTGGGATTGATCATTACCACCTGCACCCCCCTGGCCCGGTAATCCTCCTGAATGGCTTTGATCCTCTCTTCATAAGCCTGGGCAGTCGGACAGTGGGGAGCACTGAAGATGATTACCAGAATTTTTGCCCTGGAAAAAGATTTGAGGGTGTAGATCTTATTGTCGATCCCCTTCAAACGAAATTCAGGGGCACTGCTTCCAATGGCCAGCGTGGCCGGTTCCTTGTGCTCCTGGGCTTTCAGGGAAATGCCCAGGAAAACAAAAAAAGTGAGGATAATAATTTTGTCCTTTAATCTGTACATGTCAGTAAGCTTCAATAAAAGGTTTAAAAAGACCGGAGGTGTTAAGGTTGAGATAATATCTAAAATCACAAAGTTAATATCTACAATCTATTGCAACTAATAAAAGTGCTTTGTACATTTATCAGGCCGGTAAATGACATGCCCGATGCTCGTTCCATGCCCAAAGCTAGACAAAAATTTGATTTTTACTATTTCCCCCTGGCTTTGCGAAGGAGAGTTTCAATTTTTGAACACGGCCTTTTAAAAGGAGATAAAAATATGGCTGAACGGGAATAATCTCTTTCATCCAGGCTGCATTTAGAATAAAAAATGGTAATTTTCGAAATTGTGTTTTTTAACATTCACGCCTTTCTCGTGTTTGCATTACGCGAAAAAACTAAACAAGGTCATTCACAAAAATGAAGGAGCGTTATTTTTTGTACAGGAGTGCCGTGGTAGCTTCCCTGGCGGGGTTTCTTTTTGGTTTTGACACCGTGGTGATATCGGGAGCGGAACAGTCCATACAGGCTTTGTGGCAGTTGAGTGACGGAATGCACGGTGTGGCCGTCAGCATGGCCCTGTGGGGGACGGTTCTGGGGGCCTTGCTGGGGGGATGGCCATCGGAACGGTTCGGGCGGAAGAGAACCCTGCTTTGGATCGGGGTTCTTTATCTGGTTTCAGCTGTGGGATCCGCACTGGCCCCTGAGATTTTCTCTTTCATGTTCTTCCGGTTTGTCGGGGGCATCGGCGTGGGGGTGTCCACTGTAGCGGCCCCCATGTATATTTCGGAAATCGCCCCTCCCAACTTCCGGGGAAGGCTTACCGGAATGTTTCAGTTTAATATTGTCTTTGGGATTCTCATGGCCTTTTTCTCCAACTCTCTGATCAGGGGGTCAGGCGATAATGACTGGCGGTGGATGTTGGCCGTCATGGCATTCCCGGCACTGATCTACGCCCTTTTCTGCATAGGCCTTCCGGAAAGCCCACGCTGGCTTATCGTTCATCGCCGAAACCGGGCCGCCGGACTCGGGGTGTTGAAAAAAGTCAACCCGGGGCTTCCGACCACGGAGTTGGAACGGCTGGCTGATGAAATTGAGGCGTCGGGCAATGTCCCGGATAATGCCCGCCGGGGAAAGGGGGTTTCACGATCTCCACGACTGCTTAAACCCCTGTTCCTGGCCTTTTTTATCGCTTTCTTCAACCAGTGGTCGGGAATCAACGCCATCCTCTATTATGCACCCCGGATATTCGAAATGACCGGTCTGGCCACCCGGGCCGCCCTGCTCCAGTCAGTAGGCATCGGCATAACCAATCTCATCTTTACCTTTGTGGGATTGTGGCTCATCGACAGGCTCGGAAGGCGCACCCTTTTACTGATCGGATCCTTTGGCTACATCCTCTCCCTGGGTCTTACCGCCTGGGCCTTTGCTACCGGACGGTTCGCCATTGTCCCTGTCTGCATCTTCGCCTTCATTGCCGCCCATGCCATAGGCCAGGGCGCCGTCATCTGGGTGTTTATCAGTGAGATCTTCCCCAACCGGCAGAGGGCGGCAGGACAAGCCTTCGGAAGCTTTACCCACTGGTTTTTTGCGGCTGTCATCACCCTCCTCTTTCCGGTTATGGCAGGTGCCCTGCAACCCCAGATGATTTTCGGCCTTTTCTGCGGAATGATGATTCTCCAACTGTTGTGGGTCCTCTTTTTCGTCCCGGAAACCAAAGGCATCTCCCTTGAAAAAATGGAAAACAAATTGCATGGAGAATCCATATCGCTATGAGAAATGCACTTTCAGACCTTGAGAATTCTTCTTATGTACAGGCGATTCTGAAGATTGAAACTCCACGCCACAGAGCGGACGGGGAAACGAATCTCGTGAACCGGGATGAGTTCGACGGATTGCAGCACCAGACCACCCATCAGCAGAGACCAGGCATTAATACTTACCTGACACATAGAGCGGATGTAGTCAATGAGCTCGCCGGAATTCATTGCCGGGATTGTTCCCTGTACAAAATGAGATAAGAACTATTAATGAAAAACATTATGAAGAATATTTATGCATTGTTGTTTCTGGTTTTTGCAATTAGTGACGGCAGTAAAGCACAATCGTATCAAAAAACTGATTATGGAATAAAAACTGACGCCAACTCAATTCGTATTGAAATCCAGTTTTATACTCCTTCAATAGTGAGGATATTGAAATCACCCCAAGGGAGTATTTTTTCAAAAGAAAGCCTTTCGGTGATTAAAACGCCTCAAAAAACCAAAATTGCCATAAACCAAAATGGCGATGTACTTACTGTTTCAAGTGAAATCATAAAAGTAAAACTTAACCTGAAAAGCGGACAGGTTGTTTTTGCCGATAGGAAAGGTAAACATCTTCTTTCTGAAAAGGTGTCCGGAATTACATTTACCGATTTCAACGATGCAGGCAATCCGACCTTCAGCGTTTGCCAGTCGTTTGTGTTGGACCAAGACGAAGCCATTTATGGCCTTGGACAGCAGCAAAGGGGAAAAATGTCGCAGCGCAACCAGAAACTAAATATGGTGCAGGGAAATACTGACGATTATATAACCTTTTTTCAGTCGGTAAAAGGGTATGGATTGTTTTGGGATAATTATTCTCCCACGACCTTTACGGATAATCAGGATGAAACCTCGTTTAAATCGGATGTGGGCGATTGTGCCGACTACTATTTCATGGTTGGCGGCAATGCCGATGGTGTTATTGCCCAGATGCGTGATTTAACGGGTCAGGCTCCGATGTTCCCCTTGTGGACATTTGGTTTCTGGCAGAGCAAAGAACGGTACAAAAGTCAGGATGAGACCGTAGGAGTGGTTAAAAAGTACCGTGAACTGGGTGTTCCGCTTGATGGGATCATCCAGGACTGGCAATACTGGGGCAACAATTATCTGTGGAATGCCATGGAATTCCTGAATGACGAATTCCCGAATCCGCAAAAGATGGTAGATGACGTTCACCGCCTGAATGCGCACATAATTATCTCTATTTGGAATTCATTCGGACCGCAAACAAAACAATACAAAGAACTGGAAAAAATAGGCGCCTTAATGGATTTTCAAACCTGGCCCCAGTCCGGCTCAACCTTGTGGCCCCCGAGACGTGATTACCCCTCGGGCGTCAGGGTTTACGATCCCTTCAATCCCGAAGCCCGTGATATTTATTGGAAATACCTGAACGATGGTATTTTCAGGCTTGGGATGGACGGATGGTGGATGGATTCATCGGAACCTGATCACTTGGATTTCAAACCGGAAGATTTGGATAATATGACTTATCTTGGGTCATTCCGGAAAGTGCGGAATGCGTTCCCTCTGATGACTGTCGGCGGTTTATTTCAACACCAGCGTGCTGCTTCATCCGATAAACGCGTCTTCATCCTCACACGTTCTGCTTTCGCCGGTCAGCAGCGTTATGGCGCAAATACCTGGACGGGGGATGTCACCGCATCGTGGGATGCTTTAAAAAACCAGATATCGGCAGGTCTGAACTTTTCGCTCTGCGGAATTCCTTATTGGAACAGCGATATTGGCGGGTTCTTCCTGAGCCGGTTCAGGAGAAAACTTGATGACGCAGGCTATCGTGAGTTGTATGCCCGCTGGATGCAATTCGGCACATTTTGCCCCATGATGCGGTCGCATGGCGCCGATGCCCCCCGCGAAATTTATCAGTTTGGCAAAAAGGGCGATAAAGTGTACGATGCCATTGAAAAATATATCAACCTGCGCTACCGTTTGCTGCCTTACATCTATTCTTCCGCATGGGATGTTACAACCAACCAGTCGAGCATGATGCGCGCCCTGGTGATGGATTTTGCACAAGATAAAAGAACACTGGATATCAATGATGAGTATATGTTCGGAAAATCGATCCTGGTTTGTCCGGTTACCCATGCTATGTATTCAAAAGATACACAAGAAGATTTCGGCACCGTCAAATCGAGAGAGCTTTATTTGCCTGCGGGAACCGATTGGTTTGATTTCTGGACAGGAGAAAAGATGTCAGGAGGTCAAACGGTTGCCAAAGATGCCCCTCTCGACATCATGCCGTTGTACATTAGAGCAGGCTCAATTCTTCCCGTCGGACCCAAAGTCCAGTATGCTACTGAGAAAAAATGGGAGGACCTTGAAATCCGCGTGTACGAAGGTGCCCATGGAGAATTCACTTTGTATGAAGACGAAAATGACAATTATAATTATGAAAACGGAGCTTTCTCTACGATCACTTTTTCGTGGAATGATGCCAAAAAGAGTCTGACCATAAACGATAGGAAAGGTTCTTTCCCCGGAGTGATGAAAGAACGCAAATTCAGGATCGTAAAGGTAACCAAGGATAAAGGGTTGGGAATGGAACCCGTTGAACAGGTTGACCAGGTCATCGCTTATAATGGGGAAAAAGTTACTGTTAAACTGTAACAGAGTTCTGTTTTATGAATATTAACCAATGAACTAAATTATTTTTAAAGATGAAGAGTCAGTTTTTTGTTGTTTTAATGGCGGTTTTGCTGGCAGGCGGAGTGTGTTCCGCACAATCACAAACTATCGTAATTGAAGATTTCAAACCTTCCACCCTGAACCAACCCGGTAAAGAGTACCCCATGGTAAACTCGCAGGGTTACGCCCGGTTCCGTATTGAAGCTCCCCTTGCCCAGAGTGTGATCGTCGGACTGGGTGGCCGGGGAGGTACCCAACTCACCAAAGGGCCCGACAGCGTTTGGGTAGGGACTACTGCAGGCCCCCTGGACGAAGGGTTCCATTACTACCACCTGACCATTGACGGCGGAGTTTTTAACGATCCGGGAACTTTGAATTTCTATGGTTCCACCCGTTGGGAGAGCGGAATTGAAATTCCGGCGCACGACCAGGATTTTTATGCGTTGAGAGATGTCCCTCACGGTTTTGTGCAACAGATTCTTTTCCCTTCGCCCAGCACAAATACATCGCGCAGGGCATTTGTTTACACGCCTCCCGGTTACGGAAAAGATGGCAATAAACGATACCCTGTTTTATACCTTCAGCATGGCTGGGGTGAGGATGAAACCGCCTGGAGTAACCAGGGACGCGCCAATTTGATCATGGATAACCTGATTGCCGACGGGAAGATCGAACCTTTCATCATTGTGATGACTTACGGAATGACCAACGAAATAAGATTCGGCGGGTTACGTAATTTCGATATCAAACCGTTTCAGACAGTTTTGGTGGATGAACTGATTCCATACATTGATTCCCATTTCAATACCTTGGCCGATCAGCCGCATCGTGCAATGGCAGGGCTTTCAATGGGGGGTATGGAAACCAAAACGATAACGCTGAACAAACCGGAAGTATTTTCTCATTATGCCTTATTAAGCGGTGGAACATACGCTCCTGCCGATATCAAAGACATGTCGAAGGTGAAGCTCATCTTTCTGAGTTGCGGAAGTAAAGAAAGACCTGAAGGTGTGAAGAATGCCGCAGTTGCGCTTAAGGAAGTCGGAATAAATGCTGTTTCTTATGTTTCTGAAGGAACAGCGCACGAATTCCTAACATGGCGCCGCAGCTTGTACGAACTGGCTCCGCTATTGTTTAAAGATTAGTTTGTACATTAATCATTGAAACCATGAAGCTTAAGTATGCCATTTTAACAGTTGGCCTGATCTGGATTACGGGTGGCAGTTTCGGACAACAGGCCAACGTAAATCTCGATTACAATCCGCAAAAGAACACCGAAGGCCTGATCCCTTTCAGTGCTGCGGTTAATTCGCCCGAGGTGCATGACGATCATACCGTTACATTCCGGTTAAAGGCGCCTGATGCGCAAAAGGTAGTTTTGCCAACAGGGGCGATCTACACCACCAATAACCTGGGCAGGGAGCCTCTTCCGTTTACAAAAGGGGAAGATGGCATCTGGACACTGACCATCGGGCCGCTCAAACCCGATATGTATGCTTATCATTTCAATGTCGATGGCGTTCAGATCCCCGATCCAGGAAATACATACGCTGCATTTACGGCCATGCCGCCTTACAGTGAGTTGATCGTCCATGGCGACGGGCCGGCTTATTACGATGCCCGGAAGGTCCCCCACGGAACCGTAACGCGTCATGTTTATCATTCGGAAGTCACAAAGGGAGAGCGCGAACTCTACGTTTACACCCCCCCCGGTTATACCCCGGAGAAGAAATACCCGGTTCTCTACCTCCTGGGGGGAAGCGGCGAACTCCCTTCCAACTGGGTGTTCGACGGAAGGGCAAATTTTATCATGGACAATCTGCTGGCTGAAGGGAAAGCCTTGCCTATGATAATTGCCATCCCCAACAACCAGATCATTCACCGGAATCATCCCCAACATACCGAACTGACTTTCGATATTTTTGAGAAGGAACTCCGGAATCATGTCATTCCACTGGTTGATGAAGCTTACAGCACCATCAGATCACCCAAAGGCAGGGCGATTTCAGGTTTGTCGATGGGAGGCCGTCACAGTATGTTTATCGGTTTTCGTTCACTCGACCTTTTTGCCAATTTTGGCATTCTCAGCGCCGGTGATACCAATGCGGAGACTTCGTTGGCTCAGTTTTTAAACGATCCCAAAGTGAATGAAAAGGTAGATTACCTTTTTGTGGGTCAGGGAACAGAGGAAGCAAAAGGTTTTATGGGGCGACGGTGCCTGGTTCTGCACCAAGCCCTGGAAAAGCATAACATTGAACATGAGTATTATGTGGGCGGTCATGGTGGCCACGACTGGTCCACCTGGCGGCACCTCCTGTATTACCGGTTTCTTCCCAACCTTTGGAAAGAAACTCAACAGGCCGGACAGGTGAAGGCTGGGGGTGGTCTTTCTCCGGATCCCGATTTTCACATTTACCTCTGTATCGGGCAATCGAATATGGAAGGTGCCGCACGGGCAGAACGGCAGGATTCAACTGTTAATCCGCGCTTTCAGGTCATGGCGGCGGTAGATTGTGAAAACCTCGGCCGCACCAAAGGTAACTGGTACCCGGCTGTGCCGCCCTTGTGCCGGTGCAGGACAAACCTTGGTCCGGCTGATTATTTCGGACGGACAATGGTGGAAAACCTCCCCGAAAAAGTTAGGGTGGGGGTGATTGTGGTAGCCATCGGCGGCTGTAAAATAGAACTTTTCGATAAGGATAATTATCGCTCTTATGTTGAAAGCAGTCCCGGTTGGTTAAAGGGAATTGTAAAGGAATATGACGATAATCCTTATGGAAGGCTGGTGGAAATGGCAAAACTGGCTCAGAAAGATGGTGTCATTAAAGGTATTTTGTTACACCAGGGTGAGTCAAATACGAACGATAGCCTTTGGACCCGAAAAGTAAAAGGTGTTTATGACAATCTGATAAAAGACTTGAATCTCAACCCGAAAAATGTGCCGCTTCTTGCAGGCGAGGTCGTTCATGAGGACCAGGGAGGCGTGTGTGCCGGTATGAATAAAATCATAGCAACTCTTCCGCAGACGTTGCCCAATTCATACGTCATTTCATCAGCAGGCTGTACCGATGGTTGGGACAATCTCCATTTTAATGCCGCCGGATACCGCGAACTCGGGAAACGGTATGCTGAAAAAATGCTTTCAGTTTTAAAACTGAAAAAATAGTACATAAATATGAGGAAGTACATATTTTTTGCCGGGTTACTCCTTTGTTTCTTTGGGATGGAGGCGCAACCCGGAATTGAAAAACCATATCATAAATATGCGCCCGCTCCTCCGCTTGGTTGGAACAGTTGGGACATCTTCGGCACAACCGTAACCGAACGACAAATTAAGGAACAGGCTGATGCTATGGCAATTCATCTTCTGCCAAGCGGATATCAATACCTCACGGTTGATATACAGTGGTACGAACCCGAATCGAAGAGCCACGCGTATAATCCCAGAGCTGTTCTCACCATGGACGAGTATGGCCGTTTGACGCCGGGATTGAAAAAGTTCCCGTCAGCAGCCGAAGGGAAAGGTTTTAAACCGCTGGCCGATTACGTACATTCCAAAGGATTGAAGTTCGGCATTCATATAATGCGTGGAATCCCGCGACAGGCGGTTGAAAAAAATACCCCTGTATTTGGCACCAATGCCAAGGCCCAGGATATTGCGCTTAAGAATTCCACCTGCGCCTGGAATCCCGACATGTATGGTGTAGATGCCACCAAGCCTGAAGGACAGGCTTATTACAATTCAATCATTCAAATGTATGCCGATTGGGGTGTCGATTACATCAAGGTTGACGACATTTCCCGTCCATACGACGATGTGCAGAAGGCTGAGATTGAGGCGATCCGCAAGGCTATCGACAAAACCGGCCGCCCGATTGTGTTAAGCTTGTCGCCCGGAGCAACACCTGTTAAAGCCGGAGAACATGTCATGAACCATGCCAATATGTGGCGTATCACCGATGATTTCTGGGATAGCTGGGGTTTGCTTCATGCCATGTTCGAAAGGCTCGATGTGTGGACTCCCTTCCGCGGTCCCGGCCACTTCCCCGATGCTGACATGCTCCCCATCGGGATCATCGACTTCAACCGCCCGACAAAATTTACCAGGGAAGAACAATACACGCTCATGAGCCTGTGGGCGATAGGCCGTTCTCCGCTCATTTTTGGGGGCGATATGACTAAACTTGACGATTTCACCAAACAGATGCTTACGAATCCCGATATGCTGAAAGTAAATCAGGAGAGTACGAACAATCGTCAGGTATATAACGATAAGAACCTGATTGTCTGGACTGCCGATGTGCCTGATAGTGAAGATAAATACGTTGCCCTGTTTAACGCCCAGAGCAAGGGCGACAACATCGATCTCAGCAATGCCGATTACGCCAGTCCTGTAATTGCCGGAAATGGCAGTTCGCAGGAAATCAGCATTGCGGTGAAAGGCGGGAAAAAACTTGTCCTGTTTGTGAATGATGGTGGTAATGGTTTCGATTGGGACCACGTGGCGTGGGTCGATCCTGTTTTGCATGGTCCAAATGGGGAATTGAAACTTACCACTTTGAAATGGATCAGTGCAACCTCAGGCTGGGGCAACGCAACGGTTGACAAAACATGCGAAGGCAGGCCTTTGATTGTTGACGGAAAACCAGCAACAGGTATTGGTGTCCATGCAAAATCGGTAATTATTTATGAATTGCCGGAGGGATACGAAACATTTACCACCAAAGGAGTTGTACTGAAAGAAACAGGCTCCGTGGTATTCGGAGTGCTCGTTGACAAAGGGAAGATAGAATTTCGTGATGAAAGTGATGTTAAGGTCGATTTTAAAACCATTGGCATGAAACGGAAAGCCAGGGTAGTTGACCTTTGGAGTCACACGGAACTGGGTGTGTTCAAAAAGAGGTTCAGTCGTGCGTTGAAGCAGCATAGCGCCGGACTTTACCGGATAAGCCCTGTGAAGTAAAGAATAATTACCTTCTGTATTCCAAGGGGGCGAAAGCCCGTTGTTCAACTTGGACGGGTGAAAAATCATATAGAGATTCAGCAAGATGATAAAAAATCAGTGTAGTTCATAAAATCGATAAAGCTATCTTCTAACCGTTAAAACTGAAATCATGAGGAAAGTACGGTATATTTTGTTTTTCATTGTATATGCCCTTGTTGCCAGTGCTCAAAACCCGATAATTCAAACGGTTTTTACTGCCGACCCGGCGCCCATGGTACACGATGGTAAAGTTTACGTATATACTTCTCACGATGAGGATGAAACTGTGAAAAACTTTTTCACCATGTTCGATTGGCGTTGTTATTCGACCGCTGATATGGTGAACTGGACCGACCATGGTGTCATTGCTTCGTTGAAAAACTTCGGATGGATGGATAAAACAAATGGGGCCTGGGCACCGCATTGAGCGGAACGGTAAGTTCTATCTGTATGTTCCCATTCATGGCGAGGGTATTGCGGTGTTGGTCTCAGATTCTCCCACCGGACCATTCATCGATCCCATTGGAAAACGGCTTGTTGACAGCGACCATATCTGGCAGGACATTGATCCGACTGTTGCAATTGATGACAAGGGGCAGGCCTGGTTGTATTGGGGAAACCCCAAATTGTGGTACGTCAGGTTAAATGAAGATATGGTTTCCTATGACCGGAGTATGGGTCAGAACGGCATTATTTCGATAGATATGACTGCTGAAGCCTTTGGTTTCAAAGAAGGCCGCGATGGCAAACCCGGAACGACCTACACCGAAGGTCCCTGGTTATATAAACGAAACAACCTCTACTACATGGCGTTTGCTGCTGCCGGAATTCCAGAGTACCTTGCTTATTCAACGGCACCCTCGCCCGAAGGGCCATGGAAATACAAAGGAATTATTATGGAACGTGCGCCACACCTGGCGTTTACAAACCATCCTGCTATTATCGACTTCAAAGGGAATTCCTATCTCTTTTATCACGATCAGGATTTGTCAAAAGGTCAGGGCTTTAAACGTTCGGTTAGCGTGGAACAATTCAATTACAACGCCGATGGGACCATTCCGCTCATCATCCCAACAAAGGAAGGGATAAAACAAAGCGTTGCCAATTTGAACCCTTTTAAAAAGGTTGAAGCCGAAACAATGGCATGGAGCGAAGGCGTGAAAACGGCTTCCGACAGCAAAACAGGTGTTTACGTGACCCAAATCGATAATGGCGATTACATCAAAGTTCGAAGCGTGGATTTTGACAAAGGTGCCAGGAAATTTAAAGCAAGCGTGGCTTCTGCCTCAGCAGCCGGCCAAATCGAAATTCGTACCGGCAGCATCGATGGTGAACTATTGGGGGTGTGTGAAGTGAAAAATTCAGACAGAATGCAAAAGTGGACGGCGCAGTCGTGTAAGGTGAAAAAAACCAGGGGCGTTCAGGATCTCTATTTCGTATTTAAAGGGGGTGAAGGCCCTTTGTTCAACTTCGACTGGTGGAGGTTCAAATAGAGATTCGGTAAATTGATTATCATAACTAAACAAATAATATAATGCAAATCAGATCCAGTATTAAATTGCAAAGTTCGACAATCTTTCTTGTTGTATGTTTGGCATTATTTTCCGGTTTGACAGCAAGCGCAACTGGCAAATCCAAAAAATTGCAGGCGCAAAATGCCCCGGTATTTACAAATTTCGTATACCAGGGAAACGATGAGGTATACAACGATTTCCCGCTGAAGCCTGATGAGTTTTATAACCCGATTTTGCAGGGTTGTTATCCCGACCCGAGCATTACCCGTAAAGGAGACGATTATTTTTTGGTGTGCTCATCATTTGCCATGTTTCCCGGAGTGCCGATATTTCATTCAAAAGATCTGGTAAACTGGACACAAATCGGCCACGTACTCGACCGGAAAACGCAATTGATTGTGCACGATTGCGGAATCAGCGCCGGAATTTATGCACCTCAGATTTTGTACAATCCTCACAACGATACCTTTTACATGATTACTACGCAATTTTCGGGAGGCTTTGGGAATATTGTGGTAAAGACAAAAGATCCCTTCAAAGGATGGAGTGACCCGGTAAAACTGGCTTTCAACGGGATTGACCCATCTCTTTTCTTCGACGATAACGGAAAGGGGTATGTCATTCACAACGATGCCCCCGATCGCGGGAAGGAGTTGTATGAAGGCCACCGTGTCATTAAAGTATGGGAGTATGATGTGGCTGCCGACCAGGTCATCCCCGGAACCGATCAGATCATCGTCGATGGAGGCGTTGACCTGGCGAAAAAGCCCATCTGGATTGAGGCTCCCCATATTTACAAGAAAAACGGGAAGTACTATCTTATGTGTGCCGAAGGGGGTACCGGCGACTGGCACAGCGAAGTGATTTTTGTCAGCAACAACCCCAAAGGACCTTACACTCCCGCACCGGCCAATCCGATTCTCACGCAAAGACACTTTCCGAAAGACAGGGAAAACAAGGTGGATTGGGCCGGCCACGCCGATCTGGTATTGGGGCCCGACAACTCAACTTATTACGGAGTATTTCTGGCAGTCCGCCCGAACGAAAAGCAAAGGGTAAACACCGGGCGCGAAACATTTATTTTACCGGTCGATTGGTCGGGTGAATTTCCGGTTTTCGTAAACGGTCTGGTGCCGATGGAGCCAAAACTGAAAATGCCCAAAGGCATTACCGAAAACAAGACCGGACAGAAAGGATTTTTCCCCAATGGCAATTTTACCTTTGCCGATGATTTTACCTCTGAAAAACTGGATTACCGGTGGATCGGACTGAGAGGTCCGCGTGAAGATTTTATTGCAGTGTCAAAAAATGGCTTGCTCATAAAACCATTTCAAACCAATATCAAGGAAGTAAAGCCTACTTCAACGCTCTTTTACAGGCAGATGCACAAAACCTTTACTTTCACGGCAACCATGAATTACAAACCCGAAACGGAAAAAGAGCTGGCCGGGATTGTGGCGCTGCAAAGCGAACGGTTCAACTATGTTTTTGGCATCACCAAAAAGGGGGCCGATTATTATATTTTGCTGGAAAGGACAGCCGGGAAAGTCAGAAGCCGCGAAACGGAATCGAAAATTGTGGCCAGCGCCAAAATAGACCTCGGCCAACCTGTCAGGTTACAGGTGTCGGCAAAAGGCGATGATTATGAGTTCAGCTATTCGACCAACGGAACCGACTTTGTGAATGTAGGCGGCACCGTATCGGGCGACATTCTTTCAACCGATGTGGCTGGAGGCTTTACCGGTTGTTTGCTCGGTTTGTACGCCACATCGGCAAATAATGCAGTGCCTGAATAAATCAAATTATGCTTGATGAAGTCGTTAGCCGTTACAAGGGGCAGCTGGCTTTTGCACTGTGCCCGACGCCTTTGAATGCCCGGTGCAATAAGTACGTCCCGCGCGATGTGGAGGCATTCAAAAATTCCTGCGAACTGGCAAAAACCGGTTTGGCGTTTTGGAGAACCAACCGGGAGGCGCTTGCGGCTTTTTAGAATTGGACAGAGTAATGGCTTTCCGCAGCATTCAGGTAATCAATGAACCCGGGTTCCTGCCGGTTGTGCTCACAAACCTTGTCGTAGGATAAGCCCACCGGATGTCGGGATGAAGGGTAAATTCCTTCAGGATATCTTCCCAGATGGCGGCTTCGGTGCTTCTTCGCTTGAGCGGATCGCACAGGTACCTCGCCGTAAGTTTTACCCCATACTTCATCACAGTGGCATAAATGATGGGCGTGAGATACTGGTAATGAATAAGGTACAGTTTGCTGGCTTCCTTGAGGTCACGCTCTGCCGGCCCGATGATGTTCTGGGTATGGTTATTCATGATGGTGTTGAGGATCTCCTTTGCCTTCTGCCAATTGCTCTCAAAGGTAAGCCTGATTTCAAGTTCGTTCCAGATGTAGCGGAACCCCTGGGTGTAGTTGGCCTGTGGTTCCGTGAAGACCTTCCCGTTGGGAATATGGATGATCCTTCCCGTACTCTGGTCGGCTTCCACCCAGTTGCCGATTTCCAGGATCGAAAACTGGTAAAGCCGCAAATCTATCACATCGCCGCTATGGGGGCCTATCTGAATCCGGTCACCGATTACAAACGGCCTGCGGAACATGATAAAAAGCCACCCGGCGATATTGGCCAGAAGATCCTTTAGGGCAATGGCAATCCCTGCCGAGAGAAGACCCAGAAACGCCCCCATATACCTGAAAGCATGGATCCAGACGGTGCCTATCAGCAGAATGGAAGTGATCGGAACGAAGTAGGAAATCACCCGTTTCCATAAATACCTGGTTTTTACATCGTCGGTGTGTTTCCAGACAATCCGCAGCACAAGGTATCGGAATAAGTACAGCGCAACGATAATGCCAACAGAAACCAGAATTTTGTGTTGCGTCTGCACACTGATTCCTGTATTCGCTTCGAAGACAAGTCCCAAATTTTTCATCATGCAACCGATTCGTAAGGTGAACTTAAAAGGATTTGCTTCCACATCCCCGGCGAAACCGGATTAACAAAGGCGATGAACGTCTTATCAGGATCTTTATGACATGTTGCTGAAAGGAAAATGCACAGCTGTTGTAAAACAACTACTTAAAGGAGAGCCAGTCTATCTCCGCGGACTGATCCTCTTTCAGAACAACTGCCAGGTTGTGAACTCCGGGTTTTCCTTTTTTAACTTTTGCCTGAACGGTGGTCCATTCGGCTCCCCCGGGGATTTTTACCTCCGAAAGCTGCGCTCCCTCCGGGGTCCCCAACATGATCTGTAAAGTACTCCCGGCTTCTGATTTTGCCATTACCCGGACTTTTTTCACCTTTTTCTTCCCGAAATCCACCGCGTTGTACTGCATCCAGGACCCCCTGTCGCTAAGGATGGCCTTCCATCCTTTAAAAGTATCGGTAGTGTCGTGGTAAGCCACGGCAGCACCGGTTTCGCTCTTCAGACTGTACCGGTCGATTTCAATTTTTTTCCTGGCGTTGGTCAGGCCCACACCCCGTTCGGTGGGCGTGACTTTTCGGATGGTCCCGTCAGCATTGAAAAAGAGGCTGTCAATCCTGATCGACCTGTTCTTGTCAAATCTCGGGGAGAAGTCGTTGTGGTGATAAAACAAATACCACTGTCCGTTGAACTCTATGATGGAGTGGTGGTTGGTCCAGCACCCCGAGGGATGTTCATCCATGATGACACCGGTAAATGTGAAAGGCCCCATCGGATTGTCGCTAATGGCATATTCAAGCCTTTCGGTCTTGTTTTCCACATGCGGATAGGTCATGTAATAGATGCCGTTCCGTTCAAACAGATACGGTCCTTCCTTTAATCCTCTGGCCGGCAATTCTTTTACCACCACAGGATCACCTGCCAGTTCCAGCATATTGTCCTGCAGCGGTGCCGCCATGATATTCCCCCAATAAAGGTAAGCTTTCCCGTCCTTGTCGATGAACGGGCAAGGGTCGATTCCACGGACATTCTTGATGGGTTTGGGTTGGGGGATAAAAGGGCCTTCCGGATGGTCAGCCACCGCCACCCCGACGGTGAATCCCCTGCCATATTCAGGCTTCTGGCCGGAAGGAAAATAAAAGTAGTATTTTCCGTCCTTCTCAATGCAGTCGGGAGCCCACATGCTGTAAGATGTGGAGTCAACCCACGGAACTGTGTACTGGCTTAGGATAACACCATGGTCGGTCCATTCGGTCAGGTCGGAAGATGAAAAGACATGGTAGTCTTCCATACAAAACCAATTACTCCGTAATCCTTTTCCGGGAGGGGCCTGGATGTCATGCGAAGGATACACATACACCCTGCCGTTGAATACCCTGGCCGACGGATCAGCCGTAAACTGATCCCTGATGATGGGATTCTGCCCCTGCACGGTGATGGAAACTAACGTTGCCAAAACCATGAAAAGATAGTGAAAATGTAGTTTTTTCATAAGCGTATATAGTTGCATTATTAACTTGGTATCATTTGAATCTCCTTAAAACGTTGCATTGTAAACTCTGTATCATTTGAAGCTCCTTAAAGCATTTTTTTAAGATCAGCAAAATCCTCTTTTTTCAGGTAATTCACCTCACTCCGGAAAACTCCCTGTCGTTCTGATACTGCATGTTGAACCAGTCAAAATCGGCATGGCCGCCCGTGTTTTTGGTAGCATAGTTGAACAACCCGAAACGGTAACCCATGAAGTGGGGCATGGAATATTCCATATTCAGCCGGGTGCCGATGTTCTTCCACGATTTCCCGTCGGGGCTGTAGTAGAACCTGGCGGTGTCGGTCCGTTCCGTGAAGTCGCATACGGCTTTCAGGAAAACGGTTTTTTTCTTCAGCGGAACACTCTCTTCTTCGACGGGTTTGCCGGAACCGGCATTGACCATGACGAGGGTGGGCTTTCCCCGCACGATTTTAACTCCCACCTGGCCGAATTTTCGCTGCAACAGGGCGAGGCCTGCGAAATCACCCTCCTTCATGCCCCTGACATCGAGCCGGGTGGTCCCGGAGCAAACAGGGCCGAAGGTCCGCTGGGTCAAAGTATTCTTCGCCATGACAAATGAGGTGTCTATCCGTCCGGTGGTGAGGCGCAGCCACCCTTTCCGCTGCTTTACCGACCAGAGGGCATTGTCGGGGTTGTGATTCCACTGCCAAACCAGCGGCAATGCCCGGTCTTCTTTCTGGCGCGAAAAATTATCAGAGGCTACGATTCCCGGAATTACTCCTTTGTTACCGGGAAGGTCCAGTTTTTCAGGGACTTTCCCATCGACGCCGATGACCGGCCAGCCGTCTTCCCAGGTTACCGGAACAATATAGGGAATGCGGCCTACGGAGCCGTAATCGCGGAAAAGATAGGCAAACCACCGTCCGTCGGGGGTATCTGTCATTCCACCCTGGGCGATTCCCCTGTCGGCAAAAGCCATCCTTCCCTCGTAAGGACCAGTGATACGATCGGCACGATGAATCACTACGGTACGCATACCGCCCCGGGGCCACGTGATGTTGAAAAGGTAATACTTCCCGTTTACCTTGAAAAGCTGGCTCCCTTCGGCACCCAGACCGATGTTGGTGCCTGCCGGTGCACTGGCATTTTCAATCACCACATGGTCGGTTCCCTCTTTCACCCCCGACAAGTCCTCTTTCAGCTCCACCATCCTGAGCCTGCTCACCCCGTAAATCATCCACACTTTACCGTCATCATCGAAAAAGAGGGTGTGGTCATGGTAGGAGGGCTCAAAGGAGATGCTCTTCCAGGGCCCCTTTTCTATGTCACGGGTGGTGAAGATATAGGTTCTCCCTGTGGTCTGGGCAAAGGTGGAAACATAAAAGGTTCCCTCGTGGTACCGGATGCAACTGGCCCAGGAACCCCGGCCATAGGTGCTTTTCCCGTTGTCAAGGTTCATGGCATCCACTTCGCCGAGCCGGTCATAGGCATAATTCACCAATTCCCAGTTCACCAGATCGTAGGATTTCATGATGGGTACGCCCGGGCTCATGTGCATGGTGGTGCTGCTCATGTAATAGGTATCCCCCACGCGGATCATCGACGCATCGGGCACATCGGCAAAAATGACCGGATTTTGTGCTTCTGTGCCGGTGAAGAGGAACATTGCGATAAGAATGGTTACAAAGGATGATTTCATCTTGTTGAGTTTTTTATTTCAGTACCAACATTTTCCGGCTCAAAAGGGTGCTGCCCGCCGTCAGCCGGTAGTAATAGATGCCGCTTTCAATCTTCCTGTCGCTGTGATTCCTGACAATCCAGGGGATGGAATAGTGCCCGGAGTTCAATGTTTCGTCGACCAGGGTGATCACCTCCCTGCCCAGGTTGTCAAAAATCGTGAGGGTGACTTTCTGGGGTTGGGAAAGGGTGAAGCGGATTTCGGTGGCTGTACTTACCGGATTTGGATAATTCTGTTCAAGAGATACGGCCGGAGGATTTCCCGGAATCCCTGCGTCAATGCCGGTTGCCCGGTAGACATAATCGGCCAGCCAGGTCATCGCCGGGCGCCATGCCCCGTTTTTCAGCACCAGGTAACAGGTAGGCTGCCACATCTCCCCTTCACGATATCCCCAGAGGGTAATCCCTTTCACTGCGGGATGGTCCCATAAGACGGGGAAAATCTTCTGGTAAAGTTGTAATTGCTGGTTGTCGTCGGGAGTGCCTTCATCTCTCAGGTTCCCCAGATCCATCTCCGAAATATATACCGGCAATCCGGAGGCAGCCAGCCGGTCAAGGTTGTTCTTCAACGTGGTCGTGCTTGCATTTTCCAGTTCGAAACGGTGCCCCTGAACTCCGATGCCGTCAATGAGTCCCCTGGCCTTCAGTAGGTTGATAATAGTCAGGTAAGTGGTTGTGGCACTGTTGTCATTGATGATCCCATAGTCATTCAGCAGTAATTTTGCCTGCGGAATATATTTCCGGGCCAGTTCAAAGGATTTGATGACCCAGTCCCATCCGGTGGTTCCATTGCCTCCCAATGCTTTTTTGTAATTGGCCCTGTTGTTGCCTCCATCGGGAGGATTGTGGTTAACCAGCGGCTCATTAACAACATCGATCATGTCCATTTCAGGATATCTCTTCCCGACCATCCTGATCCAGGTTTCGATGTATTTCAGCTGAGTGGCTGAATCGAGGGAGGAAATCCAGGAGGGTTGCTGACTCCCCCAGATGAGGGTGTGGTTTTTGAAAATAAGCTGATGCTGTTTTGCGTAGTTATAGATGTTGTCAAGTCCGGCCCAGTTCCACCTGGCAGAGTCGGAAGTTCCGGCGACAGATCCCCATTTTCCTTCATTTCCAGGGGTGATCTGGTTCCAGTAGTTGGCGAAAATCTTATCGCTGGCCATCACATTTCCAAGGAATTTCGCGGATCCCTGTGCCAGGGGGGGACCGGGATAAGGCTCGGGAGTCTCCGGCCGGGTGGTCAACCCCGGAAGACCCTTGTCAAGCGTTTCCACCGTGTAGAAAAGGTCGGCCTTTCCAAAGGCCAGCTTGTCGATAGCCAGTCCGTCCTCGCGGGTGGCGATCTGAAAAGTTTGGATGAGATTTCCGGCACCGACATAAAAGGTGGTTTTGGCAGATGCCGCAGGAAAGAAGTTCAGGGAGATGTTCACCCATTTCCATACCTGGGAACCTGCAACACCCATTTCCTCCACCAAATCCGACGAGGAGGAAAATCCGGCACTGGCAAGGCCGTTGATAAATACCCAGTCACTCCCTTCAGAGAGCCCTTTCTTTCCAAAACCCCGGGCGGCAAAAAAGCTGTCGTCATCATACGCTCCGGCACCCACGCGCATGCGGACAAACAGCTGGTAATAGCCGGTGTCCCTGAAGATGATTTCACAGGTGATCAGCCGGGTGGAGTCACCAGGGGAGGACTGTCCCGTAAAGTTGGTTTTTGCGGTGATATATCCGATGTTGCCCTCCTGCCCGATGGAAATGCCGCTGCCGGCCGTCCCCGATTCCGCTTCAAAAACCACAGGGGTATGGTCGCTACCGTCGGCCGCATTTGCAGCCATGACAACAAACACAATAAAAAACAGGCCGGCAAAAATCAAAAGGCCCCGGGAAAAGGGTAGTTCCGGTTTCATAGTCAACTCTTTAAATTATATTCCTGTATTTTCCCCGAAAGAAAACAGCAAAAAAGAGGAAAAGGTCATTTAAAGATTCGCGGGGCGAATTCTTTCAGACTTCTTCGCCAGGTGAGCCATTCATGGGCGGTTCCCTCTGACTCATAGTACACAATGTTATTAATGCCATGTTCCCTGAGGGCGTCAACGGCTTCTTTTGGAGTGCCTTCTTCGGTACCCGTACTGATGAATAACAGGTTCATCTTTTCATTAAATGCTGCGGCATCCTTGAAAACCCCGTTAAATGCCGTTTCCACCATACTTTTCATATCGGGCTGCGTATTGCCACCACCCATTCTCATGCCCATGAAAAAACCGGAGAAGGTTCCCATCCATGCAAATTTGTCCATATTGGCAAAGACCGTCATTGTGGTTTGCATGCCACCCCTTGAGAGGCCTGCCATGGCTCTTTTCTGCCTGTTGTCAATGGTGCGGAAGGTCTTATCGATGAAGGGAATCAGGTCATTCATAAAGATCTTTGTAATATCTCCGGAAGCCTGCCGGACATCGGGATTGGTCTGGATATCACCGCTGGGCATCACAACGATCATGGGTACTGCTTTGCCCGAAGCGATGAGGCCATCCATGATGTTGGCCATGTGTCCCTGCACCGACCAGCCATCTTCATTTTCTCCCCAGCCATGGACCAAATAAAGGACCGGATATTTCTTCCGGGGTTTCTTTTCGTATTCCGCGGGGACGTAGACATTTATATGACGCTCCATGCCGTTGATTTCAGACCAGTAATAGATGGAGCGTACTTGTCCGTGAGGTATGTTTTTGTCAAACCGGTAATAATCTCCCTCAGGGCCTTCCGGAATTTCAATTCCCGAATTTTCCCAGTTGCTTCCGAAGTAGGCTTTGCTCCCCCGGTCCATCACCGCCACACCGTCGATCAGGATGGAATAGTAATGGAATCCTACCACCTGCGGATCGGAAGTGCAACTCCAAACCCCTTTGTCATCTTTGGTCATGTCGTATTTTTTCCCGCCCAGGTCAAGTTGCACCTTTTGGGCTTCAGGGGCGGTCACCCTGACAATGGCTTCCCTGGTCTCCTGATTTATAGCGGGGTACTGTGAGATGAAGGTATTGGTGGAGGCGGGTTTAAATCCTTCGGGAAGGGGTTCCGGCCGCTGTCCGCGCATCATCGCGCCCGGCATTCTCGCCGGTTTAAAAACCATTCTTGAGAAATGGTACAAACTTTCCTTCCAGACTTTAAAATCATGGCCGCCTCCGGGGATGACATGGTAGATGTGTTGCACCTGATGGGTGATCAGATAGTCGTGCGTCCTTTTGCTGAAGGAGATCAATCCGTCTTTATCACCGCAGGAGATAAACAGAAGTCGTAGCTGTTCTTTTGTTTTCGCCGGATCAGGCACCAGTTGCTCCGGCATTTTTGTGTTGGGGGCCGAAGAAAAGCCTCCCACCCAGGCAAATCTGTCCTGGTTGCCCAGACCGAAGTTTAGCGATTGTCCGCCTCCCATCGACAAGCCCGCAATGGCGCGGTGTTCACGGTCGGTGAATACCGGAAAGGTCTTTTCTATGAAAGGGATCAGGTCATTCAACAGATCCTGTTCAAAGGTGGCGAATGCCTGTACCTTGTCAGGAGCCATTATGTTGCCGCCGGCACGGTCATCTTTCATGGCGCGGCCGTTGGGCATTACCACGATCATGGGTTCCGCCGCATTGCCGGCGTACAGGTTGTCGAGGATAACCTGCGGATTGCCTCCGTTCAACCACTCTTTTTCGTCGCCGCCAATGCCGTGAAGCAGGTATAATACCGGGTACTTCTTCTCCTGTGAAAAGCCGGGAGGCGTATATACCAAAGCCTTTCTCACGGTTCCTACGGTTGCTGAAGAATAGCTGACAGTGTCAATGCTGCCCCGCGAAATCCCGGGTCGCTCCGTATCAAAGCCTTCGGGAGCCGGCGGGAGAATACTCTGGGCCATACCCGGAAGGGAAAAAACCATAAATATTAATGCTGCTAAAAATGTAGGCTTCATATCACTTATTTTATTTACTTGTAATTAATTAAAGCCTAAAAATAGGAATTCTCTCTTAACTGGGCTTGCACTTTAAGATAAAAGAATTAAGAAAATGAATTTTATCGGCCGTATTGGACGGCAGAAGATAAAAAAAAGCGCCACTTTTCCGGAGTGGCGCTTTGCTAAGAGTTATTGGTATGGTCTCATACATCATCCTGTAAGATGATGATCCGTCGGTCTAATTATACCCGGGATTCTGATAGGCGTCCTTTTCATCGTCTGTCATTTCCATCCCATCGATCTGTCCTTGGGGGATGGGTCTCAGATAGTGGTAGGGCTGAATATTACGGTTGACTACAACCGGAGTATGATCTCCCTTGGCGCTGGATGCAATTTTATAAGAAGACGCCAATTCATTCCATTTCTGGGTGCGCACCAGATCGAACCAGCGGAAACCTTCGCCGTAATATTCCCTTGACATTTCCGCCAGCAGGTAGTTGATATCGATGTTGGCGGGGGTGGCGGCTTTCATGGCTTCGCTGTTGTCGGTGGTTTTGACCACATTATTGTAGCGGTCAAACGACCATTTTCCGGCACGTGCCCTGATCACGTTGATCAGTTCTCGGGCGTTCTTTCCCGGTTTGGTCGTAGCTCCCTTGATGGCGGCCTCGGCTGCCACAAAGTAAAATTCCGAGAATTTGGCAATGTTGAAAGGACGGGTGATGCCCGCATTGGGTTGTCCAAGTCCGCCGGCGTTGTCGGTGCGGTAGGTGCTTAACTTCCAGGTTCCCGGATAGACTACGCGGCTGAGACCGCTTACTGCTATGACATAATCGGCTCTCCCGGGCAGAGTTCCTGCGCCGACATTACTGTTCCCCGGACCACTGGGGTAGGTGATCGGCGTTGGCGGATCAACAGGCAGGAAGGAGAGGATGGGATCGCCGGGATAGACCTTCATCCCGTTGGCTCCGTAATAAAACTCGGTTTTGTCCCCTCCTTTAGGCCAGTTACCCCGGTAAACCATGGTGAAGGTAGCGTCGAACCGCGAATCATTCTCTTTATCGGCAAACGTGTTTTGGAATACGTTGAGGGTGGGGGCCATACGGGTCCACGGACGTCCTAGATCCTGTGAAGCTTCACGCAGGACACTGGCTGCCCCTCCGGATCCGTCGGGATTTCTACCACTTCTGATTTCAGTATAATTCCATGTCATCATCCAGCAGGCAAAATTATCCGCTCCGCCGCCACTGCCGTAAGTCAGGCTTGCACCATTGTATTTTTCGCTGGCTTCTGTATGATCAGCGTAAAGCATCATCTCCTTGTTCCTTTCATTGCCTCCCTTGTGCAACTCATAGAAAGTATCCATCAACCCGTAAGGACCCGGATTGTCGATGGCCGTGGTGGCGATGTCATAGGCCTGCTGGAAATACCAGGAGGCATCTTTCCCGTCGGGATCTTTCCTGTCGGCGGCGGGATAGGTGGGGATGTTGTTGGGATTCTGGAGCCACCAGCCATAGGTAAGGTAAGCCTTGGCAAGAAAGAGGCGGGCAACATTTTTGGTTGCTGTGCCCGTTAAGCGACTGGTTTCAGGTAAATCCTTCACTGCTTGTAAAAGGTCCGGGAATATGCCTTTGGTATAAACCTCGGGCACGGTATTCCGGACCGATGTCCTCACCGGAGCCGTGTTGAATTTCAGTTCCCCGGCACCCAGGTCCAGGGGTACCCCGCCGTAGGTCTGTACCAGCATAAAATAGCTGAATCCACGGAAGAAGAGGGCTTCAGCAATTAGGGAAGCATCGAGACCGACCGCAGTGGCATTTTCAATGATGCCCGAAGCGGTGTTGATCGCAGGGAACATATTGTCCCACAAAGTCCCTGTACCCCCGGTGGCACTGGAAGTTATATTTCCCTGGCCGCTGATGTCCATTACTTTGAAGTTGCCATCCGCACTCTGGGCATAGGTGGCTTCATCGGTACCGGTAATGCCTGAGTTGTAGTAGTAAGCATTTCCGTATATATAACGTAAATTGGCATAAAGTGAAGTCAGACCGCCATTAACACCTTGGCTGGTCTTGAAAAACCCGGGTTCAAAAATACTGCGTGGCTGTTCATCCAGAATATCTGAACAGGCAACCAGGAACAACGTTAACAGGGCTGTTCCCATTATAGATTTTAAATTCATACGTTTCATAATTTTCCTGATTTAAAATGTCAAATTAAGTCCGATTACGTAGTTCCGCGTTGAAGGTGAGTTAAAGCCTACCGTCAGGATACGGCTGTTGTAACCCCCTGTTGCAACATTCTGGTTACCATATGAGTTGGTCTCAGGATCCATTCCCATTTCCTTTTTGAATTCCGAAAACATCACAAACGGATTCTGTACGGTGAAATACATGCGCATATTTACCCCGGTGTCTTTGAGCAATGACTGATTAAAATTATACCCGAGGGAAATATTTCGTATTTTAAGGTATGTTCCGTCGAAATAGCTCATCGTGCTGAGATATTTGGGATTGTCATTGGTTAATACGCCGTTCGGATTGGGATACTTGGCCCCGGTGTTCTGAGGAGTCCAATAGTCTACTTTGATCTGACCCCTACGCCCGGTCATTAAATTAAGGTAGCTGCTTGGCCCGTTGAGAGTGCTGACCAGAATTCCGCCGCTTTGGAAGCTCGCGATTAAGCCCAGGTCAAATCCCTTATAAAGGACCCGTGTGTTAAAACCTCCCTGGAAATCGGGATCAACATCGAGAATTTGCCGGTCGTCGGGTCCGATTTGTCTTACCGGTGTGCCGTCCGCATTGTATTCCCCGGTATATTTCACCTTGATCATCCCCACATTGCCGCCCGGCTCGAGGATGTCCCGGTAGGGATCGTCCTCCTGCCATAACCCGATCCGCTCGTAATCGTAAATAGCATTGATGTTATGGCCCACAAACCAGGCATTGCCTTCGTCACGTTTCTGTTTCGATGCAAGGGCAACAAGTTCATTGTGATTAGTATACAGGTTAATACCGGCTTCCCAGGTCCATCCGTTGACATTGTTCAGGATCGTGCCATTGAGTGATATTTCAAAACCTTTGTTTTGGGTTTCCCCGATATTGGCCGTATAATTGCTTACACCGGACGTCCGTGGTAACCCGAGGCCCAGCAGTAAATCTTTGGTGTTCGTTATATAGTATTCCATAGTTCCTGAGAGGCGGTTCTTCAATAAGGTGAAGTCCAGACCAACGTTGTAGGTTTCAGAATACTCCCATCCTAAATTTTCATTCGGCAGTTGGGTGACATAATATCCGGTGGCATAAGTGGTGCCAAAGTTGTAGTCTCTGGAACTTAAACGGCCCAGTGTGCTGTAAGCGGCAACAGCCTGGTTGGAGGTCTGTCCGTAACCTGCACGGATTTTCAAGTGGTCAAGCCATCCCAGGCTCTTCATAAACGACTCTTCCCCGATATTCCATCCCACCGACACAGCCGGATAGGTATGCCATTTATGTCCTTCAGCTAGCCGCGAAGATCCGTCGGACCGGACCGTGGCTGTCAGCATATACCGGTTGTTGAATTCATACATTACACGTCCCATATAAGATATCAGGCCTGTTTGGGAATAACCGCCACCACCGACCGTCATTTCACCCAGAGATTGTCCCAGACTGTAGAACTGGAATTGTGGCGAGGGAATAACCTTGGCTGAAGCGCCTGAATTGAAACCTTTGCTTTGTTCGGCCGAGTAAAGCGCAACGGCATTAACCCTGTGCTTTCCTGCAAAAATGCGGTCGAAGGTCAGTAAATTATCAATGTTCCAGTGGTAAGTATGGTAATTGCTTATGGAAGCTGTGGATTCGGTATCCGGATTGGTACTGCCTATACCCTCGCCAGTGTAGTTTCCGTTGTTGCGCTGGACGAAATCCAATCCTACGGTGGTACGGAACTTTAAGCCCTCTATCCACGGGATTTTCACTTCGCCGTAGATCGAATTATAGGTGGCATACCCCCTGTTCAGGCTTAAATAGTCATCTTTATATCCTTCCAGAATATCTCTTGTCCAGACGAACTGATCATCCGCTCCCATTCTTACGATTCTCTTCATTGTACCGTCCTCATTATACGGATTGGCAAGCGGTGACATACTCAGGATGCCGTATATTCCCATCTGGTTCCCGGTTGTCGTATTGTAATTGTTGTTGGAAGTAAAGCCGAACAGAAAATGTTTCCCTACTTCCTGATCAACAGAAGCGCGTAAACTCAAGCGGTTGAATTTGTTTGTCGGGATTACGCCCTGGTTCTGGTAGTTGCCAACACCGAAACTGTACCTGCCATTGGTGGTTCCTCCGGCAAGCGTGACATCATGGCTGGTCTGGAAACCATCCCTGAAAAACAGGTCCTGCCAGTCGATATTGACATCGTCAAATTCATCCGGTCCGTTTGAGTACCTTTGTGCTATTTTACGGATCGCAGCTAATTCCGGCCCGTTCATCATGGGATACTTGGCAAAGATTTTGTTCACACCATAGTTGCCATTGTAGGTTACCTTCGCCTTTTGGCCTTTTTGTCCCCTGTTGGTGGTGATCAAAATAACCCCGTTGGCTCCGCGGGAACCATACACTGCCGTTGCCGAAGCATCCTTCAGGATGTCCAGGCTTTTAATGTCATTGGTATTAATTTCATTGATGGATCCGACAAAGGGGATCCCGTCCAGGACCACCAGCGGATCGTTGCTCGCCGTCAGCGAGCGTGTGCCGCGGATGCGGATCTGCATCGTCGCATCAGGCCGGCTGGAAGTTTGCGATAATTCCACACCAGGCAAACGCCCCTGAATGGAATTTGTGAAGTTTGAAGAGGGGATTTGGCGGATGTCATCTCCGGACATGGAAGCCACAGAACCCGTCACAGCTTCTCTCCGTTGGGTACCATATCCCACAACCACAACTTCCTCCAGTTCGGAAACATCCGATAACATCGTGACGTTGATGACCGTACGGCCCGAAACGGGCACTTCCTGCGAGACTAGCCCCACAAACGAAAATACCAGGGTTCCGTCCGGATTTACCCTGTCCAGAATAAAATTCCCGTCAGGATCGGTAATCGTTCCCAGGGTGGTCCCCTGCACTACCACAGTAGCCCCGGGTATCGGAGCCCCCGTATTGTCAGTGACTTTGCCCCGGACCAAGATACCCTGGCCAAAGCCCAAGATCGAAAAAAGTAAAAGTGGCAAGAAAATACCGGCCACCCTCAACATTTGTTTCTTCTTCATCTTTTAAAAAATTTTGGTTAGTTGAATAAATAATAAGCCGGATTCACCTTCTCCACTTTGCAACAAACCGGCAATACTTTTTCATCTTTATTTTAAATGTCAAGATTATTGCAAATACATCTTGTTAAAAGTACAAAGTAAATAAAAATATGGTAACCTTTACCCCATTTTTACAATTCAGATAACCGTTTTTTTTAGTATTGGATAACCCCCTTTGTTCTCTCTTTTCCGGTTCTGATGCCTTCCTGACTTGTCGGGATTGCCGTGATTCATCTTTCTACCCGACAACCGGAAAACTGGAGTCTCCCGCGGCAGGTCACGGGGAATTCCCATTCCGGATGAAATATCGGGCATTTCTGCTAACTTTGCATAGATGGCGGGCGGCCCCATGGTGATGAATACCCGGGAGGAGCTTCAGCAGGTCTTCTCCGGGCTCGACAACAACACCTTTATCAGGTAGGCCAGCCTAAGGTTTTATAGGAGATATTGTATCTGTTTCACGATAATTTGCTTAACAACATTAATATTTAAACACATGAGAACTAAATTTTTGTTTCTGGCGATTGCCATTCTTGCCGTCACTGCCGTGATGGCGCAGGAACAGGGCAATTGTGTGACCAATGTGATTCTTTCGGGCTATTCGGAGCGGGCCTTTACCGATGAGGCTGTTACGGACCGGCAACTGGAACTGATCCTGCAATGCGGCATCAAGGCACCGAGCGCCCGCAACCTGCAACCTTGGAAGTTCACGGTCATCCGTGATGAAGCTACCATGAAAGAGGCAATCAACAATGTGGTCGCGGGAAATGTATTGATTATCGTTTCGGGAAAGGTTGCTGAAAATGGGTCTACCCCCGATTTCGACTGCGGACTGGCCACGGAGAGCATGTTTGTGGCTGCGCACAGCCTGGGACTCGGGGCACGGATCTACGGAATGCCGATTGGGAAAATCAATGCCCAAAGGGATCTTTTCCTGATTCCTGAAGGTTACAAGGCCGTCACCGTTCTGCGTATCGGGAATACGGACAAATCGGTCGATGCAACAACGGCCGCCACGCCCCGGAAAAGCGCTGAGGAGATCATTAATTATAAGAAGTAGTATCCGTTATACACTTCGACAGCCGGGTTATAGTCATAGGGTCCTGCGACAGGCATGGCTGTGATGATTTCAGGCACCCAGGATGACGATCCAGAGAGGCAGGAGCAGGAAGGAGAGGGTGGTTGAGAGGAGGACGACGCGTGCCGTAAAGGGCGTGTCTAAGCGGTATTGCTGCGAAAGGGCATAAGGGGTGAGGCCCACGGGCATGGCTGCCTCCAGGATGCTGGCCTGGAGGTTCAGCCCTTCGAGACAACCGTATTTTGCGGTCACCAGGTAAAAAATCCCGGGAAGGATCAGCATAATCACCAGAGAAAAGAGGAAGATATGGCCCCATTCCCGGAGGTGGCCTATTTTCTGGAAGCCCATAAAGATGCCCAGGGAGAAAAGGACCACCGGGGTGACCGATTGGGAGAGCATGGAGAAGGAGCGGGAAAGGACTTGGGGAAGTTGCAGGCTAGTGACCGACAGGAAGAGACCTGCGATCACCGAGAGGAACAGGGGATTGGTAAGGAGTTTGAGGAGCAGGTTTCGCGGCTGAAAGGCCCCTTTGCCGCCGGTTTCCACCAAAAGGAGCCCCAGCGTGAGCAGCCAGAAGACGTAAACGGCCGAAAGGAGGGCCCCTGCAGGAAGGGCTTCCTTACCCAAAACGTTCTGCAGCACGGGAATCCCCAGGTAGGTGACGTTGCCATAGGCCAGGATCAGGAAGAGGGTTTGCCGGCGCAGGCGGCTGAACCGGAAAAGCTTGCTGTAGGGAAAAGCCAGCAGGGTGCAAAGGATGAAGTAAACGGAGTTGACTAAGATCATTCGGTTGTAGTGACCGCCGGAGAGGTCCACACGGGAGAGCAGGGTGATCACCAGGGCCGGGAAACCGATCCAGAGGGCAAAACGGTTGAGCACCTCCACCCACTGTTGTGAGGCCATTTTGGTGCGCGAAAAGAGCAATCCCGCAAGGATGATCAGGAAAAGCGGCAAGACCGCGTCAAAGGCTGTGAAAAAGACACTCATAATTCAGAAGGAAGCGGCCAAGTGGTGATCAGGCCATTCCGGGTCAAATCTAATCATTTTCTTGTCGACCTGGTTATTCGTTTCACAGGTTGAGGCAGCAACGGAGCTGAAGGTTCCAGTTGCTGCTTGGTTCCCTATGGGTAACCCGTTTGCTTGTGGCTGGTAATGGCCGGGCTCAGTACAATCAGTTGAGTGGCGGTTTATGTCACTTCAGTAAGATTGGAACCCCTCTTTCCGTGTGAGTAATTTAGCTTGCAAAAAAAGGAAAATTATGGAAGCAATATTCAGGAAGGAGGTCCGTCATTTGGTACGGAGGACTGTCAGGCAAGTCAGCGTCCATATTCTGATGCTGGTCAGGGTTGTTAGGAATTTCCGCAGATCTGTTCCGTGGGGGGTCGGGGGAGGTAAGGGTTCTCTTCCGGGGCGCCGGATCATAGTGGTTTTGCTGGCGGTGGTCTTCATGATGTCGTGTGCCCCGAAAAAGGAGGGGCAGCCGGAGATCATCCACAAGGTAAAGGTAGCCCGTCCGGTGAAGGAATCAGCCATTTCGGGCCGCTCCTTCCCGGGGATCATCAGGGAGTCTGCTGAGGTGAACCTGGCCTTCCGGGTGGCCGGCCCCATCAAAAAGATCTACGTCAGGGAAGGGGATTATGTGAGCAAGGGCGCTCTGGTGGCCCTGATCGATCCTCGCGATTACGAGATCCAGGCGGGGGTCTATGAGGCCCAGTACAGCCAGATGAAAGGGGAGTACGATAGACTCACGGAACTCAACAGCCGAAAAAGCGTGGCCGACAACGACTATGAGAAAGCCGTCGCTGGGGAGAAAATGCTTCGCATGCAACTGCAGAACGCCCGCGACCAGCTCAACGACACCCGCCTTTATGCCCCCTTTTCGGGATTCATCCAGTCGGTGAAATATGAAGAGGGGGAAATGGTCAATACCGGTATGGCCATCGCCACCCTGATAGATGTCAAATCTTTTCTGGTGGAGGTAGACCTTCCGTCGGCATTTTTCATGAGAAAGGAGGACTTTGCAGAATTCAGCTGCTCACAGGCCATGATCCCCGGTGAGAGCTATCCCCTGCAGCTCGTCAATTACCAGATGAAAGCCAACAACAGTCAGCTGTACCGGACTACCTTCCGGCTCGACCCGAAGGTGAACCCCAAACTGGCGCCCGGGATGACCGTCAGCGTGAAAATCAGCTATCAGAACGAGCTGGGGAATCCTCTTCTGTTGCCGTTGAGCGCCCTCTTCCGGGAGGAAGGAAAAAGCTGTGTATGGAAATTTGACCCATCCTCCTCGACAGTGAAGAAGCAGATCGTGACGACGGGAGACCTGATGGGAGAGGGGATGATTACAATTCTCTCGGGTCTGACCGAACAGGATGAGGTCATCGTAGCAGGCATCCATGCCCTTCATGACGGAGAGCAGGTGACCCTGTTGCAGGAAACTACAGAAACCAACGTGGGAGGGCTGTTGTGATGCATATTTCCGAAGTTGTATTTCAAAGGAAGACGATCTTCTACTTCCTGCTGGTAGCCATTGTAGTGGGAGGTATCCTCTCCTTCCTCCGTATCAGCAAGCTGGAAGATCCCGAGGTCGTCATCATGCAGGCGCGGGTGGTTACCATTTATCCCGGAGCTTCGGCCCATGAGGTGGAGTTGCAGGTGACCACCGTCCTGGAGAATGAACTGAGCACCCTTTCCGACCTTAACCTGATCATGTCGCAGTCGGAAAAGAATATTTCTATGATCACGGTGGAGCTGAAAATGGCAGTTCCGCAGAAGGAGATTCCACAACGGTGGGAATTTTTGCGTCGCAAGATTGCGGCTGCGGTGCCCAAACTGCCGGAGGGAGTGCAGACCCCCATGGTCATCGATGACTTCAGCGATGTCTACGGGATGTTCTACGCGATGACAGCCGAAGGTTACTCCTATGAGGAGATGAAAAAATATGCGGAGTTTGTCAAGCGGGAACTGCTGGAGGTTGACGGGGTGAAGCGGGTGGCTCTTTATGGTGCACCGGAGCCGGTGGCCGACATCATCCTGCCTGCCGAGACCATGGGCGAACTGGGGGTCTTCCCCCTGCAGATCATGTCGGCTATCAGTAGCCGGAACCAGACCGTCTACCCGGGGGTACTTGAGACCGGCGACCAGTTGGTCCGCGTGGGCGTCAGCGATAAGATCACTTCCATCGATGACCTGAAGGAGATTCAGATAAGGGGGATTCATGGCGACCAGTTCCGGCTGGGTGACATTGCAACGATTCAGAAGGGCTACACCACACCCCTGCGCAACACGATGACCCTCAATAATGAGAAGGCCATGGCCATTTCAGCCTCCATGCAAACGGGAGAAAACATTATTGAGGTTGGGAAGCGCGTGGAACAAAAAATGGAAAAGATACAGGGGAGCCTTCCCGCGGGATTTCATTTTGAGAAGGTTTTTTTCCAACCCGATGTGGTAAGGGATGCTATAGATGGTTTCATGTGGAACCTGGTGGAGTCGGTGGCCATCGTTATTCTGGTACTGATGCTGACGATGGGTCTCCGCAGCGGGGTGATCATCGGTGTGGGACTGCTGCTGACGGTGCTGGCCTCTTTTCCGGTTCTGCTGGCCTCGGGGGGTACCCTTCAGCGGATTTCCCTGGGCGCTTTTATCATCGCCATGGGGATGCTTGTCGACAACGCTATCGTGATTGCCGACGGCATCCTGGTAGATCTGGGAAAAGGAGTGAAGCGGAGTGTGGCGCTGACACGGACTGCCAAACGGACGGCCATGCCCCTGCTGGGGGCCACCCTGATCACCATCACCGCCTTCCTGCCCGTATACCTGTCGAAGGATACCGCAGGCACCTATGCCCGCGACCTCTTTGTAGTCCTCTGCATATCGCTGCTCTTCAGTTGGGTGCTGGCACTTACACAGATTCCCATCTTCTCGGAGAAATGGCTTAAAGTCAGGGGGGAGGGAACCACCGGACCGCGGCCGGAGGGGAGAACTCACCGAGCAGTGCGCCGGGTTTTGAGCTTCCTGATCAACCACAAACCGGCTACCGTCGCCGTGGCCACCCTGCTGATGCTGCTGGCTCTCCTCAACGTAAAAAACGTTCAGAACGCTTTCTTTCCTGACTTCAATTACAACCAGGTCTACGTGGAATACAAACTCCCCGACGGAACGAGTCCCGACCGCGTCAATGCCGACCTGCGGCAGATTACCGGCCACTTGCTGAAGATGGAAGAGGTGAAGATGGTGGTGGCCAGCCACGGGATGACTCCAACGCGTTACTGCCTGGTGCGGGCCATCAGCGAGGCCGGCGATCATATCGGCGAACTGATCGTCAACTTTAAGGACTATCGGACGATGATCAGAATGAAACCGGTGCTGGAGAAATATCTGTATGAGAACTACCCCGATGCGAAAGTTCGTATCCGGAAATACAACCTGTCGGTGAAGTCCTCACACACCGTGGAGGTGGAGTTCCGGGGGCCTGATCCGGCGGTACTCCACCGGCTGAGCGACCAGGTGCAGGAGATTATGCGTCGTACACCCGGTACTGACAAATACACCATCTGCGACGACTGGCATCCCATGGGCAAATCGATGATCGCGCAATACGATCCGACGCTGGCTACCCGGGCGGGGGTGAGCCGTTCCGACCTGAGCAACGCCCTGCTGGCGGCCACCACAGGCCTTCCCCTGGGGAAATACTACGAAGGGGAGACGGCCTACACCATCCAGATGAAAACCCGTGCCGCCGATGGTTCCCTCCTGCAGGACCTGAGTGATATTCCAGTGTGGAGCATGCTCCCCGATGTGGGGAGGCTCCTGGGAATCGACGCCATGGAAGTGCTTTACGGCACTAAAACCACCGATGAGATCACCAGGGAGCTGATCAGTCCGGTGCCGCTGAGCACCGTCACCTCGGGCATCGATTTGAACTGGGAACAGACACTGGTGCACCGCACCAACGGGAAACGCTCTATTCAGGCACAGTGTGACCCCGTTGAGGGATTCAGTCCGGCCGAAGTGCGCCGTGCCATGATGAAGGAGGTGGCTGCTATCAACCTTCCCGAAGGGTATAGTTACAAGTGGGTGGGAGAACACGATCTTCGAAAGGATGCCCTCCGGAATATCTTCAGCTACCTGCCCCTGTCGATCATGCTGATCCTCCTGATCCTGCTGCTGTTGTTCGACGATGTGCGTAAGCCGCTCATCGTGTTGGTGGTGATTCCGCTGACGGCCATCGGGGTGGTGCCAGGACTGATTCTTACGGGGTCGCCTTTTACCTTTATGGCCATCGTGGGAGCCATCGGCCTGATCGGGATGCTCATCAAGAATTCGGTGGTGTTGCTCGACGAAATCGAAAAGCAGGTGGGCGAGGGGATTCCCCGTTTCACAGCGCTGGTGAACGCCACCATGGCTCGTACCCGGCCGGTGACCATGGCTTCGGTGACCACCATCCTGGGGATGCTTCCCCTGCTCACCGACCCCATGTACTGGAGTATGGCGGTGACCATTATCAGCGGCCTCATCGTGGGAACCCTTATTACCCTGATTTTTGTGCCCATCCTCTATGCTGTGGCCTTCAATATCCACAGGGATGAAACGGGTGAATCACCCCTGATCCCTGCTGGTGGTTTGCAGGAGGTTGATCCGGTGGGGGGTTACACAGGATCCTCCGGAGAGAATCAAGGTCCGCTTCATCCTGAAAAGTGATAATAGTTATGAGAAGAATAAGTGTTATTTTATTGATAATCTTCAGCTTCACAGAATTGCAGGCGCAGCAACAGTTGACCTTGAAGGAATGCCGCCGGCTGGCTCTGGAGCAGAGCCAGGAGATGAAGATTGCCCGTTTCAGGGTGGAGAAAGCCGATGCTGAAAGGGCGGCCATGAAAACCCAGTACCTCCCCTCGCTGTCGGGGAACGCCCTGGGGTTATACCTTCATAATCCTATTGAGCAGGAGCTTACGTTGCCCACTCAGGTTCCCGACCCGGCCACCGGGCAGTTGCGGCCCAATGTGATGGTCAATCCTCAGACGGGGGAAGTGGTCATGGGCCCCGACGGAAATCCTGTGTTTAACATGTATGCCTGGCTGCCTTTAGAGATCAGCCTTCAGGGGGCTTACCTGGCGGGGATATCTCTGCAACAGCCCCTCTATACCGGGGGAAAGATCGCCGCGGGCAACGCCATGACCCGGATCGGAACAGAGATGGCCTCCGACAACCTGGAGTTGCAGCGTGTCAATACCCTCTGGGAAGCTGACCAGGCCTACTGGCTTTACGTGTCGGTGCAGGAGAAGGTGAAGCTTGCTGAAGCGTATGAGGGTTTGCTTGACCGCCTCCGGGAACGGGTCAACAATGCTTGGGAGACAGGCATGACCACCCGCAACGAGCTGATGAAAGTGACCGTAAAGCACAACGAGGCCAAGCTACAACTCCAGAAAGCGCACAGCGGGCTCGATCTGACACGGATGGCCCTCTGCCGTATCACAGGACTTCCCTTCGACACAGCCATCGAAACAACGGAGGATTCGCCCATTTTGGGAGAGATCGCAGTGTCGGCCGAAGATACTGCACTGACTGCGGTCCTGCCGAAGCGGCCCGAATACCGGCTGTTGCAGAAAAATGTAGCTATTGCGGAAGAACAGGTGAAGCTGGCGCGCGCTGATTTTCTTCCTACGGCAGGCATCAGCGTGGGCTACAACTATGTCGGGGGCATTGAGGTGGGACCTGAAAAGTTCACTTCTTCGAACCCCTCGGTGATGGTCTCCTTGAAGATTCCCCTGTTTCACTGGGGTGAAGGGCGGCAGAAGCAACTGTCGGCAAAGCGCGATCGAGAGATCCGGGAGGCGGAACTTGAGAAGAATGCACGGTTGATGACCCTGGAAATGGAGCAGGCACGCCTTAACCTGAAGGACGCCCGTCTGCGTTTGGAGATGGCCGCGGCTGCTATGGAGCAGGCCGAAGAAAACCTCAGGGTGAGCAGCGACAACTATGAAGTGGGTATGGGACTCCTCACCGACCTGTTAGAAGCCCAGACCCAGTGGCAGAGCGCCCGCAGTGAACAGATAGAGGCCGGCGCCGAACTCCGGATAAAAGAGACATCCTGGCTCAAAGCCACCGGTATTCTCCGATAGAACTGAAGGCGCTGATGGGAAAATTCAGTTCAGGTTTGTATCTTTGACAGGACATGAACAAAGATCTTGAATTTATCAGCAGCCTCTCTTCTTACAACCACCGGTCGATCCTTTTCCGGATCGGCACAGTGAGTGCCGTAGCCCTGGTCATCATGCTGGTGGCTGCCCGGATCATGGGGGGCAATGCAGCCCATATACCGCCGGTCCAGTACTTCAAGGTCGTACTGATTTTCAATATTATCACCGAACTGAATGTTCTGCTCGACAACCTCTCGGAACGCTATTTCCCGATACCCTCCAGGATAATAACCCGCGTATTGCTCCATTTCCTGCTGAGTTTGGCAATCGGTCTCTTTGCCCTGATCTATTTTGAGCGCCAGATCAAATATTTGGAAGTGCTGCAGGAACCCATCACCTGGTTGTTGTTCGCCTTTGGATTGTTTTTTGTCTTCATCATGGTGGTAATCTCTATCAGCCTGCGGATCGTCTCCAAATGGATGGGCGCCCAACGGGAGGTGGACTCGCTCCGGCAACTTCAGATGAAAAACGACTACAATGCCCTCCAGGATCAGCTCAACCCCCATTTTCTTTTCAACAACCTGAGTGTGCTCAAGTCGATGATCCTCTATGACCAGGAGTCAGCAGTGACTTTTATCCAGAATTTTACCGATACCTACCGTTATGTGCTGCAGTGTCGTGACCGCACCACCGTTTCTACGGATGAAGAACTGCAATTCATCCGCAGTTATGTGGATATGCACCGGGAACGCCTTGGAGAAGGTTTGAAGGTGGAATATGACATTGACGAGACCTTTGCCGGCAGGAGAATTCCTCCCCTCTCCCTTCAACTGCTGGTGGAAAATGCCATTAAACACAATGTAGCCTCCCCGGAACAACCCCTAACACTGAAGATTTTCACCGCCGGTGATTCCATCATTGTGGAAAATACAATCCAGCCAAGAGAAAGCTCCTATTCGACCGAGAAAGGATTGGCCAACCTGGTGGCGCGCTATGAGTTTCTGACCGAACGGAAAGTGACGATTACGGAAACGGATAAAATGTTCAGGGTGGAATTGCCTTTGCTTTAACAACGCAGATATGAAGGTAGCGATTATAGAAGATGAAATGCCCAATATGCGTCTGTTGGCAGGTATGCTGCAGTCACTGCGTCCTTCCTGGGAGTTGGCGGCACGGTTGGAGAGTGTCAGGCAGAGTGTCAGCTTTTTCTCGCAAGAGGAACAGCCCGACCTGGTGCTGATGGACATCCAGTTGAGCGATGGCATCTGTTTTTCGATCTTTGAACAGGTAAAAGTCAACAGCAACATCATTTTCACCACGGCTTTCAACCAGTATGCCATCCAGGCTTTCCGGGTGAACAGCGTTGATTACCTGTTGAAGCCCGTCAGGGAAAGCGACCTGGAGCGCGCCTTGGAAAAGTTTGAAATGTGGCACCGGCAGCGGCATCCCGACCTCCAACTCCTCCTTCCGGGAATCGACTATGGGGAGATTCTGCGCGCCATTAAGTCGGGTAAGAAGGAGTACCGGCAGCGGTTTCTGGTTTCGGCAGGCAATCGTTATTATAAACTCGACACCAGCGATATCGCCTGTTTCATGAGTGAGAGCCGCATCACCACGGCCATCACCTGGAGTGGGGAAAAGCATGTGGTCGACTTCTCCTTAGACCGGCTGGAGGAAGAACTCGACCCTGACCACTATTTCAGGGCCGACCGCAGGACCATCATCCACATCGACCTGATTGCGCGCTTTGAGGACTATTTTGGCAACAAACTGGTCGTCAGGCTGAAGAATCCCGTCAACGATAAGGTCACCATTAGCCGGCTGAAAGCTTCGGCATTCAAAGTGTGGGTAGGTAAATGATAACTAACAGCCCCATTCAGAAGGTTCCGGCTGTCATCCCAATCAAAAATAAAGGACATCTTCAGGTCCCGAAATACCAATCCCTTTGACCCACTCGTCCTGCAACATGAGTCATACAACCTGACCACATTCAACATCCGGAAGCTCTCCTCCGGATATCAGGCATATGTTGAGAAATTATTGCTACACCTTCTTAAACGAGGTCCCTATCGCAAGCAACACAAAGGCGGCAAGGACGAACCAGAAATCGTATGCGGCAAGAGAGGCCACAAAATGGAAGATAAAGCCCAGAATGCCAATAATCAAAGCGATGATCCACAGAACTTTTGATGGTGCAGATGGTTTCATATCGTTATGTTTAATTTTATGGATCTTCAAATGTAACAATAATATTAATACCTGCATCATTATCTCCAGACCTCAGGTTTTTCCTTTGTCGGAACAAGCTTGCGGGGGTTACCGGCTTATTCAGTCCGTGAGGGTGAATTTTCCCCGGCCTGCTTCTCGGTCCTTGGTTTCTATCCTGAAGAGGTAAGTGCCCGAGGGGAGGTTTAGCCTGCTGATCCCGACGTTTTTTATGCCGGGCAGCAGGGTGCCCAAAGGCTGGCTGACCAACAGGGAGCCCCGGAGATCAAAAACGTTCAGAGTGTAAATCCCCTTTTCTGTAGCGACAAAGCGCAGGGTACCCCCGTCCCGGAGGGGATTGGGGAAGAGGGTGGCAATGCCGGAACTGGACCCTGACGGGAGATCCCCTTGGGCGGAAGTGTTGATTTCCGAGATCTTCATGGCGATGGTGGTGATCGACATGGGGGCGATGAGGATGGAATCGCTGGGCATGGTGATTGTCACCCCGTCATCGGTGGAAGAGGTGCGGGTGATGACGGCCTGGTCGATGGTATAGCCGGGGATAGCCGCCTTCAGTCCAAAGCTGGCCGATGTAGAGGTGTTGATGGCCACCAGGGTGGCCGAGTCTCTGTCTGCGCTGAGGAAAGCCACTGTCTTCACCATGACGGAGGGACTGTTGACCTTTACCCTTTTCCAGCCGGGGTGAATCCATGCCGAGAACTGTTTGAAAACCCAGAAGTGCTTGGTACGCTGGTATCCCTTGCTTTTATCGGTCCACTGGTTGACATCCCAGGGGAAGTCGATGTCGACGAGTCCCCCATCGGGCCAGACGAGGTCCCAGAAGAGGTAAGCCACGGCATTTTCATCGTTAAGCGACTTGTAGATCATGCCCGCCAGGGGGAACCACTCGCCCCGGCTGTATTCGGTCTGGAAGTGGGGAATTTGGGGCCGGTATTTGCCCATTTTCCCAAAATCGGCAGAGCTCCAGGGGTTGTTTTCGTCGGCACCGTGGTAGAGATGGTGGGCGATGCCGTAAAGCTTATTGATATCGAGGGCGTTGACATATCTCTCCACTCCGTTGGTGGTCTGCCCGAAATAGCCGATTCCCACGCATTCCGGGCCCAGAAACAGGGGAATGTGACTTCTTTTCTGCAGGGTGTCGTAAACAGCATCGAGGGCTCTGTTATACCCGGCGATGGTGTCGGTGGCGTTGATAGTTTCCGAAGGGTTTAAAAGGCACGACTCATAGGAGGCTTTCCAGTCGGGTTCGTTCTGGATGCTTACATAGGTTGGGAAAACCCCGTTTTTGTTGTAGTCGTCGAGCGATAGGTTCCACCAGCGGGCAAAGCCCGCATAGTCGAAATTCACTTTTCCGTCCGATACCGTATATTTCAGGGTGCCTCCGCCGTTCTTGTCGTTGTTGCTTTTGAGGTAAGCCGGCGGGCCCCAGGAGGATACCATGATGTCAATGGGGTGCCCCAAAGATTTTGCAGCCGCCTGATTGAACTCCTTCACCTTGCCGATCATGGTGTTATCATAGCCGTAAGCATTCCTTACCCGGAGAATGTCGAGGCTCAACTCTTTGAAGATGATATCATAGATCCCGGCCTTTTTGGGATGCGCGGTGAGCCACCCTTCGTAATAGGCCAGGGAGGCGCCCCATCCCACCATGGTCTGGTAGCTCTCGTCGGGGAGCAAGTTGACAAGGGAATAGGAGACATTCTGGGTAACGCCCTTTTCAGACAAGCCGGCCATCAGCATTATCAGAGCAGTCAGAAACAGCATCTTCTTCATCGGTCTTTATTTTATTGACAAGATTCGTTTTACCTGCTGATCCCCCTGCTGATCCCCCCTACTCTGATCCCCCTGCTGCATCATCTGAGGAACTACGCCCGGATGCCATTATCCGAATGGTTTCTCCTGCCGTGATTCCTTTCCGGATAGCGGGCCATGGGACAAGAATGCTTCCGCAATAATGGTTAACGAATCCTTTGCGGTAAAAATAGGAATTATCCGCCAACTGTCAAACCGGCAGTTTTATATGAATTCCGGCAGATCCTGATATTTCAGGAATATAGGTGTATATTTGTGAGACCGGCCGGGGCCGGTGATTTGCCCACCGCGATAATAAAACTTATCAGATGAAGAACAATGAATGCCAGCCTATGACGGGAAAGGCCAACTTACTTCCGGGATCCTTCCTTTTTCGCACAAAAGCCCGGACGATTTTCTCCCTTCTTTTTATTTTGCCGCTGCTGTCGGCGGGGCAGTCGCCCTCGTTCGGGAGTTATATGAATCCGGTGATTCCGGGGGATCATCCCGATTGCACCTTAACCCGCATCGGGGATCATTTTTATACCACGGGTTCCTCTTTCAATGTGACGCCGGTGATCTGGCATTCGACAGACCTGGTGCACTGGGAGGTGATTGCTCAGCCGGTGAGTGCGTCTTGGAGCAACTACGGCGATGCTCCCGGGGGAGGGTGCTGGGGCGGACAGATAGTTTTTTACAACGACCAGTACTGGCATTTCTTTTCGCGGGCCAATACCATGTATTATGTGAAAGCCAGCGCTCCGGAGGGGCCTTGGGGTACACCCGTGAGGATCAACAATCCTGCGGGATTGCCGTATGGACTGGGGTATGACAATTCGGTATTCATCGATGACGACAACCGTTGGTATCTGGTGGTGAAGAACGGCCAGCCCAACAACGGGATTGTGGAACTGGGTGCCAATGGTCAGCCTGCGGGGGCCTTATACGACTTGAAGTGGCTCAATCCGGGACCTTCATATCCTTACAGCTGGGCCGAAGGACCTGTTATCTGGAAATACGGGGGTTATTATTACTATTCCTTTGCCCGCGATCTGGCGGGGGGTCAGAAGGTGATGCGCAGCAAAACGCTGACGGCCGAACAGTCGGCCTGGACCCTATTCGGTGATTTCTTCAATGAAAGCGACCCTTTGAAGAGTGGTTCACTCTTCACCTCACCCAACCATGCTTCGGCGGCGGTGATGCTTGACGACAGCACCTCATGGGTGGTTCATCCCCTGTATGCCAAGGGGGAATGGAAGGGTCAGGGGCGGCAGGGGCTGCTCAATCAGGTGCGTTATTACGCTGCGGGGCGGCCGATTGCCGATTATCCCGTCAACAAATCTTTTACGGCGCCGCGGCTGCCCAGCACCGGCATTCCCTGGGGGGTTCCCATAAACGATGATTTCAGCGGGCCGAAACTCCATCCGGCTTGGTCGTTTCTGGGGCAGACCCCCACCCTGAAGTGGTCGCTTACAGACCGGCCGGGATGGCTGCGCCTCTCCCCCAAGAGCACGTCGAAGGCGATGACAGTGATCCAGAACGACGGGGAGCACAGCTACGCCCTGGTCACCCGGCTCGAATTTGATCCTCAGGCCGCCGCCGACGGGGCGGGACTCCGCATCATGCGGGGCGATGAGAAGCTCTTCGTGAAGCTCTTCATCACCCGTCTTGCCGGAGGAGAAAAAGGAGTGGTGTTCAGCTATGACCTAACACGCTATGAAACGGGGGTGACTTCCGGAGATACCCTGTGGTTGAAGATGGTCAGGGTCAACCACAAAATCAGTGGCTATTTCAGTGCCAATGGGTTGACCTGGAACCCGGTGGGGTCAGCGGTGGATGTGTCGGAGATTGACAGTTATTCCGATTTTGAGACTTTTACGGGTACGCGGCAGGGATTGTTCGTGGAGGGGAGCCGGAGCGCCTGGTTTGATCTTTATATTTACCGCGATGCCTTTACGCCCATCCTGGCGGAATGCCCCGCCAACCAGCAGGGGGTGACGCGCACCTCCCCGAGCCAGGGCATCAGCACCCTCGACTACATCAGCGCAGGCGACTGGGTCCTTTATGCGGGGACGGCCTTCGGCGACGGGGAGCTAATCCCGCCGGCTGATTCGGTGGTTTTCGAAGCGGCTTGCCTGGGCGCCGGCGGTACCATCGAAGTGTGGCTCGACTCCCTCGACACAGGCAGAAAAATTGGGACATGTACGATCACCGGAACAGGTGGGTGGAATACCTTCCGGAATTTTACGGCACCGGTAGAAAGGGTGACGGGCTCCCACGACGTGTACCTGAAATTCACAGGCGGTGCCGGCACACGGCTGTTCATGCTCCGATGGATCACCTTTATACGCAAGAATACCGTCACTTCCGTGGCGGAGCCTGCCGGGCACACCTTCAGCAGCGGCGGAGAACTGATGCTGTATCCCAATCCATCGGTTGTGGAAGTGCATATCCGGTCACCTTTCCCTTTTCATACCCTGGAAATACTAACCCTGAAAGGGGAAAGGATTTTTCTCGATCAGGGGGAGGCCGTGGAAATCCGGTCGCTGGTTCCACCGGTTCCGGCAGGAGCTTATATCGTCAGGGTGACCGGGAAAGCCGGGACCACTTCAGCCTTGATGGTGGTGGGAAGGTAATGGCCGGAGGAGATGAGGCCACCCCTCTCCTGAAGGAGGACGCTTACATCTGTCTTTCGAACAGCGCCTCAGAATACCAGATTCGCAAAACCGTGATCCGACGCTCTGAAGAAGACCATTTTCAGATCTGGTAAAGATAAAATGTCGTAACTATTATTCGGATAACCAAAACCATCACCGGTTTTTTGGTGTGCCTCACAGTTATTCCCTATATTTGTAATGAATGCACAATGAATTATTTATGTCAAAACAAATCTGAAACAATATGAGACGCAAGTTATACTGTTTTCTGGTTTTTATCCTGCTGTTTTCGGTGCAGGGATTTGGCCAGACCTGGTCGGCCAATCTGGTGACCGGCAAGTTGTCAGTGGGGTTGGCCAAATATCTGAAGATGGATATCTATAATGACACTATTTACATCGCCTTTGCCGATGGTGGCAACGGGGATAAGGCCACGGTGATGAAGTACACAGGGTCGGGATGGGTGCATGTGGGTCTGCCGGGTTTTACGGAAGGTGAGGCTACGGCGCTGCAGTTCAGGGTCAGTGGGGGAATACCATGGGTGGCCTATTCCGACGGGGCTCACGGGGACCGGGTGTCGGTGATGCGTTACAACGGGAGTGGCTGGGTGTATGTCGGTTCGCCGGGGTTTTCGAAATATATGGTCTCGTCTGTGGCTCTGGCGGTGGAAGAAAATACGGCCTGGGTGGCTTACAGCGATGCGGAGTTTAGTGATAAGGCGACGGTGGTTAAAGAGAGTGGCGGGGGATGGACGACTGTGGGCGCTCCGGGGTTCACCCCAGGCATGTCGCAGGTTTACTCCCTGGCGGTGAGCGGCTCCACACCCTGGCTGGCCTTCCGCGATTATGCCAACAATTACCGGGCTTCAGTGATGAAATACGATGGTTCGGCATGGGTGTTTGCAGGCACCCCTGGATTCACACCTTCCACCCACGATTCCGGCAACCGCTGCCTGATTGTCGATGGTGGTACCGCCTGGCTGGCAGCCCGCGGCACCGATGCCAAAGCTACCGTCTACCGCTTTTCGGGGAGCGAATGGACGGCCACAGGACAGGGGGCCTTGTCAAAAGAGACCGGTTTCGGAATGGTGCTGGGCATGGACCCCACCGGAATCCTGCATGTCGCCTTCGGCGATGGTAAAACCGGCGGCAAACTGTCGGTGATGCGGTACGAAGAGGGAAGCTGGGTGTCGATGGGTGACCGCTTCTCAAGCAGCAACGCCAGCGGCCTCAGTCTGGCCTTTAAAAAGGATGGCAGCCCTGTAGTAGCCTACAACGCTATCATCGTGCAGCAATACATGGGGACCACCTTCCTTCTGGAGGTAAAAGAAAATAATCAACTGACTTTTTATCCTAATCCCGGCAATGGTACTGTTTCGGTCCGATGGCCGTCGGATTTCACCCCCGAAGGGATACTGGAGATCTGGACGGTAGGCGGCCAGTTGGTGAGGAAACAAGACATTAGTAGAGATACCTGTCCCGTAATCGTTACGGAGGGACTTCCTGCGGGGATTTACATGGTCAGGGCCATGGACCGCTCCCGTTCGGCTATGGGCAAGGTGATGGTCAGGTGACGCTGCGTGATCATGTGCCGGATCTTTTCTGGTTTAGTTTATGTTTCCACCACAAAAACCAATTCCTATGAAGAAAATTAATTCCGCTCTTCTGCTCCTGCTGGCTTCCGTGTTGTTCCCCCTTCCGAGGGGGTTTAGCTGTACGATCATTGCCGCCGGCAAAAAAGCCACCGCCGACGGTTCGGTGATCATTTCCCATACCGATGCCGGTCCCGATTCACGGATTTATTATGTTCCGGGCAAGACTTTCAGACAGGGCGATCTGGCCCCTGTTTACTGGGGGATTCAGGATGCCGGCCGTTCCCTGGAAGATGATGGCGAGGTGCTGGGCTCCATTCCGCAGGTGAGAAAGACCTACGGATATTTCCATTCGGCCTATTCCCACATGAACGAAGTGCAGCTGGGGATTGCCGAGAGCACTACGGCGCAGCGGCCCGAGCTGGTGTGCACCCGCGAGGAGGGGAAGCAAATCATGACCATCGAGCAGGCAATGATCTTTGCCCTTCAGCGGTACGACAACGCCCGGGAAGCAGTCCAGTTCATTGGCGACCTGATGATCCGTTATGGCTTTTTGCCTTCGAGCGGGGATGGTTCCGAGACGCTGGTGATCGCCGATACAGAAGAGGCATGGGTGTTTGAGGTCTTCGGAGTGGGCAACGGCTGGACACCGGAGAGTGGCAAGCCCGGGGCCATCTGGGCGGCACAACGGATCCCTGACGAGCAGGCAACGATGGTCCCCAACTGGAGCATCATCAAGGAGATCGACGCCACCGACCGGGAGCGGTTTATGGTGTCGGACAACTACAGGCAGGAGGCGATCGACCGGGGCTGGTACGATCCGGCTTCGGGGAAGCCCTTCATCTGGCAGGAAGCTTACGCCCCCCTGCCCGAGGAGTACGCCACCAGCCGATTTTGGCTCTTCTACACCACTTTCATGCCTAACCTGCGGGAGTGGCCCAATCGGAAGCTCGACCCCACCAACCCCTTCAAAGGAATGGAACCTTATTTTCAGGTGGTGGAGCCTCTTTCCATCTATCCCTTTGCGGCTGTTCCGGAGAAAAAAATCTCGGTGCAAGATGTCATCGCCTTCCAGCGGTCGACCTTCGAGGGGACCATCTACGACATGACCTCCTATCCCGAGTGGCTGGTACCCGACGGGAAGGGAGGTTATGTGAAAAGTCCGCTGGCTACGCCTTTCCCCGGAAGCGAAATGCGGAAGCTCATCAAACAGACTTACCGCCGGCCGGTGGCACGCCACCGGGGCCATTACGGAATGGTGATGCAGTTGCGCGGCGAGTTGCCCGATGCCATCGGCGGAGTCTATTGGGTCTACCTCGACAATCCCTACTTCAGTCCGTATGTGCCCATTTACGCCGGAAATCTTTCCGTGGCGGAGACCTATAATATCTATGACCCTGAGAAATACGACGAGCGCTCGGCGCGGTGGGCCATTGATTTCGTGGACAACCTGGCCAACCTGCAGTTCCGTGATGTGGCCGCCGACGTGCGGGCGGTGAGGGACCCCTTCGAGGCGGAAATGTTTGCCACACAGGCAAAGCTTGAGGCAGAAGCCCTGGCGATGTATAAGAAGGATCCGGCAGCAGCCCGGAAGTTCCTGACTGGTTATTCAGACGGAAAGATGAACCGGGTGACGGAGATGTTTCTGGAGCTGCGCAACCAGGTCATCACCAAGTACACCAATAACCGGGAGTAAGTGCTTTAATTCATAATTTTCCGTTGTTGGTACTGAAGGCTTGGCAAAGTAGGCTTTATGGGTTTCATTTTTTATGAAAAATAATTACAGAAACTGACCAGAGTATTGCACAATTTGGTCAGGTCATTTCAAATGTACGGAAAAAGGGAAGTATTGTCCTGAAAATTCGCTATATTCGGACCTGGCAAATCTGATTAAATTAGACCTATGAAACTTTTATCAAAACCGAACCCTGTCGCAGCCTTTGCGGTTGCTATTTTTCTGATGTCTTTCATCCTTTCCGGATGCAATGTTCCGCGTGAACAGCAGCCCATTTCTCTTTTCAACGGTACCGACCTCACCGGTTGGCACATGGATGTGCCGGCGATGGATCAGAATCCTGATACCACCCAGCCATTCGTCGTGCGCGATTCGATGCTGGTCAGTCTGGGCACCCCGGGCGGACACCTGATCACCGATTCCGTCTTCAGCAATTACCGTCTGGAAGTGGAATACCGTTTTGCCGCTGTTCCCGGCAATTGCGGGGTGCTGGTGCACGCTTCGACACCACGGGCCCTGTATGGCATGTTCCCCCGGTCCCTGGAAGTGCAGATGATGCATGAGAATGCCGGTGATTTCTGGTGCATCGCTGAAGACATCACAGTCCCCGATATGGAAGCCCGCCGAGGCCCCAAAGAGAGTTGGGGTGTTGACGGAAATAAGAACCGCCGTATCGTGAACCTCACTGATGGTTCAGAAAAACCCGCGGGTGAATGGAACAGCATGGTCATTGAGTGCGTCGCCGACACCATCAGGGTGTGGGTGAATGACCAACTGGTCAACCTCGGCTACAACTGCACCGCCACCCGGGGACAGATCGCCCTCCAGGCCGAAGGCTCCGAAGTGGAGTTCCGGAAGCTGGAGCTTACTCCCCTTGCTGAAATCAAAGGGGATAAGTAACCGCATAATACTCCTTTTACCGGGGAATTATGTAGCTCTGGTGCCTGTCAAACGTATGCCGGTATGCCGGAATACGTTCCCGGACAGGCGCCGCTACTCTGTCTTTTTTACCAGTTCTACCTTGTCAGCCTCTACTTCGGTTCCTTCCAGCAGGTCGAAGTCGACCTCCCCGGTGATCAACAACTCGGTTTTTTCGTTGAAAGGCGTGGCCGGTAAATTCTTCTTCTCAATCTCCACCCTGATCTCACCGGTGGAATCTTTGAAATGGTAGGTGTCGCTATTGTGTTGCTTCACAATGTATCCTTTCAGAGTCACCACCTCATCCGATTTATCGAGCTTCGCTGCGTTCTCGAGGATCTCCTTCACGGTGTACACCTTACCTGCGGAACCCGGACCGGTGTACTGCCCGCGTGAAATGCCCGGAATCATTAACAACAGCGCCGACACCACGATGATCCCCGTCTCCCCACCCAACCGCTTCACTTCCCTGATGATCTCCAATCCTGATCCCCCTGGAAGGTTGATGTCGACGATGATAAGATCGTACCTGTACAGGTGAATCTTCTCCTCCGCCGTGCCAAAATCCGCGGCCCGCTCACATAAAAACTTCTCCGCCTCGAGCGCCTCCACGATCGCCGACAATAACGCAGGATGATCTTCTACCACCAGTATCTTCATAATCGGACATTTGCACAAAGGTAGTCTTCAATTTGGGAGAAAATCGGGATTTTTTACATTATCCCTCCGGAATGAAACGCTGATACCTTAATTGTAACTCCCCGCGGCAGCGCCGACGGGCATTTCGCCCGCCGGAATTTAGCCCCGGCCTGATCACATAGCAGAATTGAGAACCATAATCCTGCTGCCTTCTCTGACGAATTTTCTATCTTGCGGCTTTCCCGGAATGCCGCTCCTGATGCAGGCGGAAAATCCGGTGTTTTAGCTTGCAATTCCCTGTGATGTAGTATGAGTGGTAATAGTCGTCAATTGGAAACCCAATGGGTAAGAAACCTAAAAAAAGGGGATTCCCTGGCTTTTGAGGAGCTTTTTCATATCTACGGAAAGCGGCTTTACCATTTCTCCCTCGGATACCTTAAGTCAAAACCTGATGCCGAAGAGATTGTCCAGGAGGTCTTCCTCAGGATCTGGCACCTCCGCACGTCCCTCGACCCCGGGTTTTCCTTCAATGCCTATCTTTTTAAGATTGCCTATCGCCTGATCATGGAGAAGTTCCGGAAGCTCACTCTCGAACGCCGTTACCTCGCCGATATCTCAGCAGAAGTGGTTACCTTTACCGATGAGCTGAATGATCGTACTGACTACCACTCTTTGCTCGAGCTCGTACAAAGGTTAATCAACCGGTTGCCGCCGCGACAGAAAGAGGTCCTCCTTATGCGCCGCTCAGGGGGAATGGCCGTAGCCGACATCGCTGAAAATCTGGGCATCTCTCCGAAAACCGTAGAACACCACCTCACCGAAGCTCTGAAAAATATCAAAGCGTGGATGAATAGAGACCAGGTAGCCTCCATGCTCTTCTTCTACCTCTTTCTCAGGGAACTGCCTTTCGTTGGCAAAGGCAGTTCTTGAAGTTTTTCGGAAGTATGGTTCCCCTTTCAGGTAAAATCCTTTGATTCGGGGGCGACTGCCTGGAACAGCTGCTCGGTATGTCAGCCATAACAGAAATATGCGACAATCTGGGTGGATTTACTTGAAACCACATGATTTTTCTTTTTTTTTCATTTCCGACTAAGGGATTTGCCTCCTTCGTCCCTATATATAATACAGACAAACCTAATATACTTTGTTCTATGATGCCGAACCTTCTTTTTTGCGTTTCCGAAAACGCATCCACCCTTGCGGGCAACCTGCCTGACGCTCCTTTATATCATGCATTACCCGGTTTATAATTCATGGAACAGGCTGATCACCCGTTGAAAAGGTACTTCCGGGGAAAATTTTCCCGGAAGGACTACCTCGCTGTCATGGACCTGGTATCAGATCCTGCCCGCGAAGCTGAGCTCAGGCAACTGATGGCCACCCACTGGCCGGAAATGGGTGGGGAGGCCCTTCCCGATGCCAGCCTCGACCTTGTCCTCTCCCGGATTCAGCACAAAATCATGATCGGCGAACTACAGACCAGGAAGAAATTCAGGTTTCTTGCTACCCTTCAGCGCGTTGCCGCCATTCTATTCCTTCCCTTTCTGCTGGGCTCGCTGTCCTGGTTTTATTATTCCAGGGACCGGTCCCTGCCTTCCGCAGGTTTTGCCGAAATCGAATGCCCCGAAGGGGCGCGCACTCGCTTTACCCTTTCCGATGGCACCACCGGCCACCTCAACAGCGGGTCCTCCCTCCGGTACGGACTTGACTTTGCCAAAAACCGCACGGTCACCCTCTCAGGCGAGGCTTTCTTCCTGGTAAGAGAGGATAAAAAAAACCCTTTCATGGTAAACACGCCGCACCTCTCCATTCTGGTTACCGGCACTGCCTTTAACGTCATCTCCTATCCCGGGGAAACCTGCGAAGAGGTGATCCTTCAGTCAGGAACCCTCGAAGTCAGCAACCCTGCCGGAACCCGCATCACCTCCCTACAAGCCAACCAGAAACTTAAAATGAATCTCAACGACCGATCCTTTACCCGCAGCGAAGTCATAGCCTCCCAGTATACAGGCTGGACCGAAGGAAAACTGGTTTTCCGGAACGAGGACATGGGTCAGGTCGCCCAACGCCTCAGCCGGTGGTACAACGCCGATATCCTCATCGCCGACCGCAGGCTCCTTGACTATACCTTCTATGCCACCTTCCGGGACGAACAACTCGACGAGGTCCTAAAACTGCTGGCGATCACCACTCCCATCCTTTTTGTGGAGGAGAAACGTCTTCCTCTCAGCGATGGTACCTTCCCGAAGCGGAAAATCATCCTCCGCCTTAACCCGGCCAAAGTGAAGGCATTTAAATAAAAAAACAGGAGAGTGGTGCAACACCCTCCTGTCGAACATAAGCAGCTACTTTAACGATATTGTTTTAACTACTTAATGCTTTAAATGTATGAAAAAAAAATGGATTTGGCACACGGACCCATTTCCGTGCATTACTAAAACCTGCAGAATTATGCGCTTAAGCTTGTTCTTTCTGACACTGATGACCGTCCAGGGGTGGGCCCTAGATACCTATTCCCAGGTAACCCGCCTTTCCCTGGACGTAAAGGACACGCGTGTGATTGACGTCCTTCAGGAAATTGAACAAAAGACGGAGTTTTATTTCCTTTTCAACCAGAAACTCGTCGATGTGGAGCGCCGCATCGACATGGAAATCCAGAACAAACCCATTGAAGAAGTCCTTTCGGAACTCTTCGCAGGCACCAATGTGAATTACCTGGTCATGAACCGCCAGATCGTGCTGACCACCGCCCGTCCTGAAGCCCTCAAACCTCAACAGCAACCCGTGGTGCTCACCGGTAAGGTGAACGACACTTCCGGGAGTGCCCTTCCCGGCGTTGCTGTTACTATAAAGGGGACCACCACCGGCACCGTCACCAATGCCGAGGGGATCTTCTCCCTGGCCAATGTCTCATCAGAGGCTACCCTGGTTTTCTCCTTCGTGGGCATGAAAACCCTGGAGATTGTCGCCGGGAACCGGACCACCATCAACGTGGTTATGGAGGAGGAACTTTTTGGTGTCGATGAGGTAGTGGTGGTCGGCTATGGTATCCAGAAGAAAAAACTGGTCACCGGCGCCACCCTCCAAGTCAAGGGGGAGAGTATTGAAAAACTTAATTCTTCCAGTGTGCTGGGCGCCCTGCAAAGCCAGTCCCCGGGGGTGTACATTACCCAAAGTTCCGGTCAGGTCGGCGAAGGGTATAACATCAATATCCGCGGTTTGGGTACTACAGGCAATTCGACACCTCTATACGTCATTGACGGAGTGGCTGGAGGGTCGCTGAATTCCCTCAACCCTAGTGATATTGAGTCAATCGACATCCTCAAGGATGCAGCTTCGGCGGCTATTTACGGCGCCCGCGCCGCCAATGGGGTCGTCCTGGTCACCACCAAGCGCGGAAAGGCCGGAAAGCTGAAAGCCACCTATGACGCTTACTACGGTATCCAGAATCCCATGACCAACGGCGTTACTACACTGAATGGCAAACAGTACATGGAAATCATCAACAAGGTGCTGCTGACCCAGGATCCTTCGGGAAGTCTCCTGTATAAATGGGAGGAAGAGCTTCCCGCCGCCTTGCTTGCCTCCATCAATAACGGCACCTGGGAAGGGACAAACTGGCTCGAGGAGGGGACCAACAAAAACGCACCCATTACCAGCCATGCGGTCAACCTCACGGGCGGATCCGAACAGTCGCGATTCGCCATGGGCTTCTCTTACCTCATTCAGGAGGGAACCATCGGATATCCCGCTACACCCCATTACGACCGCTATACCGCCCGCATCAATTCCGACCACTCGCTCCTGAAAAAGAACGGCCGCGACATCATCAAATTGGGAGAAAACCTCATCTTCTCGAATTACAGCAAATCGGGGGTCAGCATCGGTGCCATGTATAGCAACAACGTCCGCAACTTGTTGAAAGCAAACCCACTGCAGCCCGTGTATAACATCGACGGCAGTTACTACCTCTACGACAATATGGTGGCCGACGGATGGAATTTCGACCACGGTTCCGTCAACCCATTGGCTCAACTCGACTTCACCCGCAAAAACCGAAACTCCATCACCAACCGCCTCCAGTCAAACGTTTTTCTGGAACTCTCCCCAGTAAAAAATCTTCTCTTCAAGAGCAGTCTGGGCTACGACTACTACCAGAACTCCTACCGTTACTATGTTCCCAAATACGTTCTTTCGGCCCGTACCTCCAACGAAACTGACGATATCACACAGGGACAGTCATGGAACGCCAACTGGACCTGGGAAAACACCCTGAATTATACCAGAAAGCTGGGGCACCACACTGTAGACTTGCTCCTGGGACAGTCGGTAGAGAAATGGGGCTACGGTGAGGGACTCTCCATCAAGAATTCCAACTCCCTCTTCCCCGGATCTTACGACCACGCTTATATTGACAACTCACAGGGCCTCGACAACACCAACACCTCCATCAATGGGGCACCTTCCGACGCCGGCCGCCTCGCCTCCTTCTTTGGAAGAATGAACTACAACTACATGGAGAAATACCTGGCATCGTTAGTGATGCGCGCCGATGGTTCTTCCAATTTCGCCCGCGGGAATCGGTGGGGTTACTTCCCCTCGGTATCAGCCGGGTGGGTCATCTCCCAGGAATCCTTTATGGAAGGAACCTCTTCCATACTCAACTTCCTGAAACTCCGCGGAAGCTGGGGTCAAAACGGAAATTGTAACATCGACAACTTCCAGTACCTGGCCACCATTGCCTTCAATACCAACGCCTATTTCTTTAGTGATAAAAACAATCCCGCCACCGGGGCTTACGCCGACATCCTTCCCAACAAGAACGTGACCTGGGAAACCTCGGAACAGCTCGACCTGGGCTTTGACGCCCGTCTCTTTGCCTCCCGCCTGGGGGTTAACTTTGACTGGTACATCAAGAAAACCATCGATTGGCTCGTGGTTGCCCCCACCCTGGCTTCTTTTGGCACCGGAGCCCCCTTCATTAACGGCGGCGACGTCGAAAACCGCGGCGCCGAACTGGCTTTCACCTGGGACGACAAAATCGGCAAGGAGTTCACCTATGGTCTTGCCCTCAATATGGCCCATAACCAAAACAAAGTGCTCACCATCGCCAATGAGGAGGGCATTATCCATGGACCCGAAGCTATCATCGCCGAGAATACCACCGAATCCTTCCGCGTCGAAGTCGGATACCCCATGGGTTACTTCTGGGGATACAAGACTCTTGGGGTTTTCCAGAACCAGGCCCAGATAGACGAATTCCTGGCCAACGGCGGCGTTACCAAACAGGGCACCCCGAAACCTGGTGACCTCATCTTTCAGAATACCGACGGCAATGAGAAAATCGACGAAAACGACAAAACCTATATCGGTAATCCCCATCCCGACTATACCGGAAGCTTCTCGTTCAACTTCGCCTGGAAAGGTCTCGACCTTTCCCTCACTGCCTATGGCGCCTTCGGACAGCAGGTCATGAAGATGTACCGCTCCTATTCCGATACGCCCAACGACAACTACACCACCGAAGTCTATACCAAATACTGGACCGGCGAGGGCAGCACCAACCGTTATCCTTCCCTGGCCTATGGAAAACATCCTAACTTCGTCGATATCTCCGACATCTATGTCGAAGACGCCGATTATGTGAAACTCTCCAACGTCACCCTGGGTTACAACATTAAGAATGCCTGGAGCAAACTCCCGGTCTCTCATTTCAGGGTTTATGTCACAGCCCAGAACCTTCTGACCCTCTCGGGTTACTCCGGAATGGACCCTGAAGTGGGCTACGGTGCCGGCTACAGCTGGGCCTCGGGTATCGACAATGGATACTATCCAGGTTCCCGGACTTTCCTCATGGGTGTCAATCTTAAATTTTAACTTTTAAAGAACAGTAAGAGATGAATAGAATAATTTATATCCTTGCCGCCCTGTTTCTTTTTTCGGGATGCGAAAGCTTCCTTGATACGGAAAGCTTCACTAAAAAGAATACCTCCAACTTTCCTGCCACCCAGGACGATGCCGAGCAGATGATCACCGGCATTTATGCCTCTATGAACGATCTGATCCGCAATCCTGAGGTACACCCCTTTTTCATGAGTGAGTTGTCGGGTGATGACCGTTTAGGGGGAGGGAGTACGAGTAACCGCGGGGCCCAGTCGCTCGACAGACTCCTCAACCCGGGGGTAAGTTTCTTCGAGGACCTCTGGCAAAGGCGTTATGCGGGCATCTTCCGAGCTAACATGGCTATTGAAACCGTGGACAACGTCACCGGATGGGTCACCACGGGCAAACGGGAGCAACTGCTGGGCGAAGCCCATTTCCTCAGGGCTTACTTTTATTTCGACCTGGTACAGGCTTTCGGCCAGGTTCCCCTGGTCCTTGAACTCGACCCCCAGAATCTGCCCAAATCCCCGGCTGACGAAATCTATGCCCGGATTGCTTCAGACCTCAAAGAGGCCATTGCCCTCTTCCCCGCCACACCTTTCCCCAACTACGGCGCAGGACATGCCTCCAAATGGGCCGCCGAAGCCCTGATGGCCAGGGTTTACCTCTTTTATACCGGTTTCTATAAGAAGCCAGCCCTTCCCCTGGCAGACGGTGGATCCGTTTCCAAACAGGAGGTCGTTGCCTGGCTCGAAGACTGTATCCAAAACAGCGGCCACACGCTGGTCAGTGATCAGCGCAATATCTGGCCATATACCAACCCCTATACCGCTACCCACTACCACTATGCCAAAGATAACAACCTGGTCTGGGAAGGAGACGGCTGTAAGGAAACCATCTTCGCCCTTAAATTCTCCAACACCGGAGCCGAAGGATACTTTAACCGTATCGTCGAATTCTTCGGAATGAGGCTCTCAGGTGCCAATAACTTCCCCTGGATGCCCCAAGGCTATTCCAATGGCCCGGTCAGTACCAAACTGTGGGACGACTGGTCAGGCGATCCCGACTACGCCGGTGACTACCGCCTCCGGGGATCCATCTGCAGTGAGGCAGAGGAAATCCCCAATTACGCGGGTGACAAAACAAAAGAGGTGGAGAAAACCCGCCTGTGGGCCAAGAAATATCTCGGTGTGGGCGCCTATGAAGGAGACAACCTCATCACTTCCTTTGCCTATTTCTATGGCGGCATCAACAACCGCCAGCGGGGACTCACCTCCGACCTCATCCTGATCCGCCTGGCTGATGTCTACCTCATGCATTCGGAACTCACCGAAACCCCTACCTACTTGAACAAGGTGCGCGAAAGGGCCAAACTGCCTCCCTATGGCAGCTACTCCCTCCAGAACCTGAAAAAGGAACGCCGCTTTGAGCTTTGCTTTGAAGGCCTCCGCTGGAACGATCTCCGCCGCTGGGGTGACGTCCAACAGATCGTCGCCAACCAGGAAGGTGTCGCCGTCACCAACCGCGGCGTTAAGGGAACCTTCACCTTCGGACAATTTGACTTCATGGAACGCTATGCCCAAACCGGCGGCGGATTCTGGAAAATCCCCGATGCCCAGGTGACCCTCTCCGAAGGCGTCCTGGAACAAAATCCCGGATGGGAAACCGCTTACGACTTCATAGCACTGCCTTATTACTCCAAATAAGGACGATCTCACTTTTGTTTTGTTGATTTCGAGGCTGCCCCGACAGGAGGCAGCCTCTGCTTTTTTTTATCACGAAAATCCGTGAAATTGCGGTCCCCATCATTCAAAGTGCTTCTCCCGGGTCTTGTTGATGAAGATTTCACAAAGCGAGAATGAAATATTGTCATTATCACAGATTGTTTCCCGGAGTGTTGGCGGGAATGGATAAATGATTACATTTGAGAAATAGTAAGAATAAGACAATTGACTGACTCACTCATCAGAAGGTGATTTTTATTGCGGGTTAACGGCCCGGGCTTGCCTTTGACCAAAAAAATACATTACTGACATAACAAAATAATTGAACACATGATGAAAGGAATATTCTCGAAAAAAACCGGCGGACTTTTGCCTCTTTGCCGGCCAGTCAAGCTGATGCTTCTGATGTTAGCGGCCACTGGGTGGCTGACCACGGGCGCCCAGCCTTCCGGAGGGCCTTACGGTCCCATCCACCAGTCGTGGCCCGTTCCCAAAACGTCAGGAAAAATCATTTACGTGTCCCCCGACGGGAACCCCGATGCTCCGGGCGACCAGTTAGAAGTGCCTACAACCATTGAAAGTGCCCTGACCCGGGTGGTAACAGACGATGTCATTCTCCTGCGCGGTGGCACCTACCGTACCGGTGACCTCGAATTCAACCAGGGAATCACCATACAGCCTTATAACGACGAACAACCGGTTTTTAAAGGCACCCTGGTGGCCGACCAGTGGCAGCGGCTCCGTGGCAACCTCTGGAAAACATCCTGGAAAACACTCTTCCGTGCCTTCCCCGACGACTGGTGGGTTCCCGACCGCCACGGTATGCGCACGCCCCTCCACACCTTCAACAACGACATGGTGTTCGTCGACGGCCGCCTCCTCCGTTCCGTGGGTTGGCCCGGCGAAATCGATGAAAACTCCTTTTACATTGATTATGAAAAGGGCTTCGTATACATCGGCACGAACCCCGAAAACCGGTTGGTAGAAATTACCGCTTTCAACAGGGCTTTCTTCAGGGTGCTAAAAGAGGTCCATGGTAAGCAGAACGACCACAAGGGGGTTATTATGCGTGGCATTACCCTCACCCAGTATGCCTATGCCGGGATGGAAATCGACGCACGCTTCCCCGAAGGCATCGCTGACCCTTCCACGTTTGGCAAGGATGTGGTAGGGTCCGTCTTCGAACATTGCACTTTCTCCTTCTGCGGAAGAGTGGGAGGCTACCTTCACGGCGACAACCTGGTGATGCGGAACTGCAAAGTCCACGATACCGTTACAGAGGGGATTTACATCCAGTCGGCCAGCGACTGTCTCCTTGAGCGGAACATCTTTATGCGCAACAACCTCGATGATATCAGTGGCTATTATCCTGCCGCCGTCAAGATCTTCAACCAGACCCACCGGGTGATTTGCCGCGATAACCTGGTCTGCGACCAGCCTCTGTCGAACGGCATCTGGTATGATGTGGGTAACGTCGACGGCCAGTTCCTCAACAACTGGGTAAAGGATGTGGGCACCAACCGGGGCGGCCCTTCCAACCCCAATGCCCACTGGGTCAATTACAACGGCTTCTTCTTTGAAATCTCAAAGGGGGTGGTGTGTGCCGGCAACCTCTTCGAAAACTGCGACCAGGGGATTCACATCCTCAACAGCTCCAATGCTGTGATCACCCAGAACACCTTTGTCAACAGTCCGCTCGTCATCAGTCGGGATCTCCGCAGCGCTCAAGGCGACCATTTCGGATGGCATCCCTCTACCGGCCCCGATGTTGACCAGCGGGAAGGTCACCAGGTCTTCAACAACCTTATGGTGGGTACCGACCAGTGCCGCGTTCCCCTTATGAAGGTCATGCAGCACACCGCCCTCTGCGGAAAACTCACCCGCTCCCCCCTGAGCCTTTTCGACCACAACACCTTCGTGAAGGATCCCGACGGCGGGGATTACCCCCTACTGGAATGGGCGCCGGTTCCCGTCGAAAATTGCCAGATGACCGCCTCCACTCCCGAGGAGATGCAGAAGGTATTCACAGGCGCCGCCGCCCATAACCTCGTCTATGAAACCAAAAACCTGCCGCTTTTCAAAGGAATCCAGACGGGCAACTATGGGCTGAATCCCGCCTTCCCGGGTGCCGGAAATGCCATGACCCTCCCGGCCTACATCCGCGAAATGCTTGCCCTGCCCGTTAAAAACAAACCATATACGGGATCTTTTCCGGTGAAATAATCCTTTTGTTGGTCAGGGCCAGGTACTTCCCGGTTCCCGCTCCGGTGATCCCATAGAGGGTTCAGTGTTACGGGAATCATCTGTTTAATTCTTTTGGGCCGGTGGGTGTAACGTTTTCTGTATTTCAGAGTCTGATAAGGAAAAATCAAGCATTATGATCTCTTCTATTGCCGGGTTAAAAAGGGTTTTCCCTCTCCTGATCGCGGGATTGCTCTTTTTTCAGGGAATTCCTCTTTCAGCGCAGAAATCCGACAGAGGACTCCGGCGGATCACACCCGAACTGATGGAAAGACACATCGGCTTCCTCGCTTCCGACGAAATGAAGGGGCGCAAAACCCCTAGTCCGGAACTCGACCGGGCCGCCCAATACCTCGCTGACGAAATGGCATCACTGGGGATCGCCCCGGTCGGGGGCATCCGTTTCCAGGAAGTTCCCCTCCATACAAAAAACCTGGACCAGGAGGGGTGTCTCTTTTCCATCACCCGGGAGGGGAAAACAAACAGTTTCAGGCTGAAGACCGACTATACCCCTTTTGATCTGACTGCCGACACCCTGGTACAGGGCTCCCTGGTGTTTGCAGGATATGGAATCACTGCTCCGGAATATGGCTATGACGACTACCGCGATATCGATGTCAGGGGCAAAATTGTCCTGGTCATGAAACATGAACCGGGGGAGAAGGACGCCCTGTCGCGCTTTGACGGATTGAAGGAGACCCGCCACTCCCTGGCAGCCACAAAAATGGAAAATGCCCGCAACCACGGGGCTGCCGGAATTCTCCTGGTCACCGACCCCCTCAACCATATGCTTCTCACCCCGCAGGGTTACCCCTGGCCCGGACTCTCCAAATTTCTCCCTTCCGACAACCTTCCGATAGAACTCAACCAAAACTGTGACCTCATTCCTTTTGTCCAGGTGGGGGAATCGGTCCTCAAAGCTCTTTTCGGAAGCGTCGACTCCCTCCGGAATATCCAACGCAGGATCGACACTTTGCTGACTCCCCATTCCTTTGAATTCCCCGGAACGGAAATACGCCTGAGAACGGCCCTGTCGGTGAACCACTTCACGGCAAAAAACGTGGTGGGCATGATCGAAGGGCGCAAACGACGCCTGAAGGATGAAGTCGTGGTGATCGGAGCCCATTATGATCATGTCGGCAGCCTGACGCAATTTAAGGAAGGAGAGGACAACATCTTCAACGGGGCCGATGACAACGCTTCGGGAACGGCAGGGGTGCTGGCTGTGGCCGGCGCCTTGGCCACGGGAAAAAAACCGGCACGCAGCATCCTCTTCATCCTCTTTGCCGGTGAAGAACTGGGCCTCTACGGATCGCGGCATTACTGCGAAAATCCCCTTGTCCCCCTTGAGCAAAGCGTGGTCATGCTTAATATGGACATGATCAGCCGCAACGGAAACGATACGCTGCAGCTCAGCGGACTGAAATATAACCCTGACCTGGCAGCAATTCTGCTTGAAGAGGCCGAAAAAACGGAACTCCGGAATTATCCCGAAGGGGAGGACCATTTCCAGCAGAGCGACCATTTCAACTTCTTCAGGAAGGGGGTGTCGAGCATCAACATCACCACCGGCCTACACACAGACTACCACAAGGTGAGCGATGATCCGGCCTCCGTGGATCCCGCCAAGGCGGCCAAAGTGGCTGCCCTGGTCTATCGGGTAGCCCGCCGTATCGCCGGGAACGACATCCGCCTCAAAACCGTCAACCCCTGAAACAATGAAACGAGCATGTAACGGTATACACAAAAGGGCATGTTTATTGCCTCCATGCGAGTTACATGGGTATGAAGAATCGTCACATGAGTGTCTGTGTAAAATAACTGAAGAACTGGTCAATAATTAACAAATAATCAATGAAAATGCTTTTTACAAATTCTTAATATTTTAATTGACGAATATGAAAAGATTAATGCAATTCTTTACGCTTGCCGCACTGGTTTTCATCAGCGCCGGCGTTCCCGCCCAGGAATCGGTATTGCTCAAGTACGGATTCAAGGCAGGAGCCACTTTCCAACAGGAAATGGAGATTCAGCAGAATACCGTGCAGTCTATGATGGGACAGGAGATAAAAGTAGTCGGTGAAGTCAAAGGGCTCGTGGAATACCAGGTGGAGGCAGTTTCCCCTGACGGGAACGCCACCATGCTGATGACTGTGAAGGACATCTCCGTCAGGCAATCAGCCATGGGGCGGGATACGACACTGAGCTATTCTGATATGAAGGATATCGTGCGGATTGTCTTTTCTCCGGAAGGCAAAGTCCTCTCCTCCGAACAAGTAGACTCTTCGGACGCGGCAGCTGTGATCAACCAGATTGAACCAGGCAGGTTGCTGTTTCTTCCCGGCAGAGAGGTCAAAACCGGGGAGTCCTGGGATGAGGGCTATAACGAGACTAAAAGTGCGGGGGCGGGAACTCCCTTTGCTCTTGAAATGGCCGTTGAAAACAAATACACCCTCACGGGGAAGGAGAACAGCGACGGGAAAGAACTTTACAGGATCAGCAACTCAGGTACGATTGGTATTACCGGGAAAGGATCCCAGATGGGACTGGAGATGTTCATCGAGGGGAATGCCGTCGTGAAGGGCTATTCTCTCTTCGATGCAGGCAGGAAAATGATTGTCTTTACCGAAAACGATACCGAAATGGAGTTGAATGTTGCCGTCACCGGACCACAGGAGATGACCATTCCCATGACTCAGCAAATCAAAACCATCGTAAGGGTGAAATGATCCTTACCGTTTCAGCATCATGGCTGGTAAACGGTTCAGAACGGGCAGATCCCCGCTCTGAACCGCTTTTTTTATCTTTCGGGCGAGCATCGACCGGCACACGCCCCTGGCATTGGGCGCAGGAGCAGAGTGCGTGGTGACGAGCCGGCAACCTGTTTTGAAGCGGCCTGTTGGTGAGGTGGAATAGTATAACGCAGGGAACTATTACATGACGGTCACTCTTTTAGCCGATATGCCTGACTTCACGATGTATATTCCAGGGCCGCCCAGTAGAGCGGTAGGCAAGGTCACCGTTGATTCTCTTCCGGGGTGCTGCAGGACAATAGACCCCACGGCATCGTAAATGGTGAAGCCGGGGTTATTCCCGGCGTCAGGAAATCTGATGGTCATCTGTTCCGATGCCGGGTTGGGGAAGAGTTCAAAAACGGTTTCCCTGAGGGTGGGCACCGCGGTGTTGAGGCTGACGACAAGTTCGCGGGTGATGGGTGTAGCCGCACTGAACCGGGCATTTCCGTTCTGGCGGGCGGTGATCATTGTTGTTCCGGCCCCGGTGATCCTTACCTTGCCCTCCACGATGATGGCCACAGCGGCATTTGAGCTGGTATAGGTAACGGGCAGGCCCGACGAGGCTGTGGCCTCCGGGTCAAAATCAGGAGTGCCGGTCAGCTTGGGCTCCTGTTCGGGGAAATCCACTGTCTGGGTGGCCTTGGCTACCGTAAGCCGCTGAACCACCTGTTTGGCAGGGAGATAGAGGCTGTCTCCCTCCTGGAAGGCTATGATGTCGCAGCTCCCCGCCCCCGTAAGGGTGATTTTCCCATCTGTCAGGCGGGCTACCCTGGTATCGGTGACGGCAAACTGCACGGGTAATCCTGAAGTAGCCGTGGCCGTGAGGTCGAAATCAGCATCCCCGTAAGTTTTTGCGGACAAGGCCCCGAAATGGATCTCCTGGGCCTGCCCGTCCTTACTCCCTTCGACCAGTATATAGGCTACCGAGTATTTCGGCAGGGCAAGCCGAATTCCTCCGGCTGTCTCCGTACCGTAAGGTATGAGAGTGGCGTAATCTTCGGGACCCCCACCCGCCAGGAGAGTGGTTTTCCCGTTTACAAATACCTTCCGCGAAAAGTCGCCATTGTCGGTTCCACCGGTTAGCAGATAGTAATAATACCGCTCCCCTGGCTTGAAATGGCTGAAGTTGAGCGCAACCACCCGTTCCGATGCGGCCCGGTTGACCAGGACGATGCCCTTTTCCCCGGAAGAAAAAGCGGAGGCATAACTGACCACGTCACTGCTGCCCGTCACGGCGGATGCAATCATTTTGTCGCCGAAGAATTTCTGGAAGTAATACATATAATGAAAGGGTGCCCGGGGTGTGTAGCGGGCGATGCCAGTTTCCCCGTCGGCAAACAGACCGTGGTTATTCCCGTTGTCCCAGCCGTTGACAAAATCCCAGCGGTTCCCCTGTCCATATTTATTTTTGATCAGCTCGCCCAGGACCAGCGCCGCATGCATTCCGTTAATATAAGAGACCCCCTGCCCGCTACCTGTGGCGAAAATGTTCCATTCGGTCATGGCCAGTGGCCTGGGATTCAATCCGGCATGGCTCTTCAGTCCGGTAGTGACATACTGCGCAATATCCTTTGCCTTCCCTCCGGAATTGAGTATGGTGGACACGGAGGAATTCTCATTGTAAGGGGTATAATAACTATGGACGATGAAAAAGTCGGCCAGACTGCCCACCTGCTTCATCATCTGGCTGTTCCAGTTCTGTTGGACCGTATTCCAGGTGACATGGCTGTCCATGGCCACCACCCCTATTTTAATATCGACGCCCACCTCGTTAGCGGCTTTGCGCATCTCCTCGATAAACACCTTGCAGTGGCGCCCGTACAGGTCCCCGTTGATGGTTTTGGGCTGCCCGTCCTTGTTCAGGTTGGTGTCGATCTGGTAACCCACCTCCCAGCTACCGAAATTCTCGTTGCCGATTTCCCATACCAGCGTGCGCCCCTTGTCGTAGCGGACCCAGTCGGCGGCATAGCGGGCGGCTGCCCGCACGGGATCCTCACTGGTCCCGATCCGCGCATAGGAATAGTTGACAGATATGTTTCCCGAAGCACCCGTTTTGGACAGCAGGGAATAGTAATTGTCGACCGACATGGTCCAACTGCTGTTGTTCCTGCCGTACTGGAGATCCTTAAATTCGTAAGTGGCGGGTAAATCCTTGGGGCGCGTCTCCTTGCTTGTCGCCCCCCAGAAGTAGTCGTTCGACATGCTCCCCCCGGGCCAGCGGATCACATGGGGATTCAATTGGGTGATATGTTTCACCGCAGTGGTGTTGAGGTCCAGTTTGCCGCCCCAGGCCGCCGCATTATGCCCATAAACGTTAGGAACTACCCGTGTCACCACCTGGCCGGCATCAACGGTGACCGTCACCGTGGGAGTCAGCGTAGTGGAAGCTACCGTGTCAAATGCCGTCATCTCAATGGTTTTGGGCTGCCATCCCTCCAGGAAAAATCCTGGCATGCCGGCACTCTGTCCTGTCGCATCCAGGGCCGCCAACTCCATGATGGACAGGACCATGATGGCGGCTGCATACCGTCTGAATTCCGGCAAGCACATTCCCCGTCCACTCTGCGGCGGGGTAAGCGAGCAAAAAACCGAAAAAAGTCCTTGACGGAATCGGATGCCCCGCAGAAAGGCTGTGGGGAGTTTCAATAGCCCCGGGAGTACCGCTGCCTCCTGCCCTCTGCCTGGCTGTGTCAGCACTGATGCCTCATCCCGGCAGTATTGTTCTCTTAGTACCATGAATCATCTTATTAGTTCTGTCAAAATTAACAATTCCCCGGCATTTAAGGTGCTCTCTCATTATAAATGCCGGGTTGCCCGGGTCAAGGATGGTTTAAGGGAGGACCAGTTGGTCGCCAAGATTGAATTCCGTGAAGTCATCACCCCACTCTTCCCTGAGAAGTGCGATGGCGTCTTCCCCGGTACAATGGGAAGGGGCGATTTTTTCCACTTCCAGTCGGCGGAGGGTTTCAGAGATATCCCTGACTTCCCCTTCAGTCTGGCTTCCCAGGTGGAATCCCCCAGTTACCAGGGCTATTCCTTTTCCGGGGAAGATTTCGGTCACCTTAGTGACGATGAGGCTGATTCCCGGGTGGGAGCAACCGGTCAGCAGCCATACCTTCTCCCCCCTGACGATCACCAGCGCCTGTTCATATAAGGGGGTCCCTTTGTAGGTGGTAGCAATACTGCCGGTAGTCCATATCCCGGGAAGGATCTCTTCCGGACTTTTGATTCCCCTGACTGCGGCGGAGGGATATTCCCGGGCATATTCCTCCTGTACTTCCAGGGGGACTGACACTTCTGGAATGAAGGAAGTGTTTTCCAATACCCAACGGAGGCCATTTTTATGGTCCCAGTGGTTGTGGGAAATCACCACGCTGTCGAGGAGGGCGGGATCGAGCCCGGCATTTAGCATGTTGCCCTGCAGGATGGCGGCGTCACCCCCCGTGTCAAAAAGGAGGTGGTGTCCCTCCACTTCCAGCCATACCGACAATCCCCAAGCTTCTTTCAGTCCGGGTGAGGCACCCGTATTATTGTATATCATTTTCAGCCTTACGGCTCCCCGATTGGGGTTATTGATTTTCTCTTCCATGGGAGGGGTGGTTCCGGCAAAGGGGGTGATGGTTTACTTTGTCAGCTTGTAAACTTCACTACCTGCCAGGAGGAAAGCTCCGAGGCCATAATCTTCGAAGTTGGGTATGGTGTCGTAGTTCACAGGCTGGCTTGAGGCGGGTTCCTTTCCCGTTCCCTGCATATACCCGATGAATCCGTTTTCGTGAAGCGCCTCTTTGCAAAGGCCATTCCAGGCTTTCACCACAGCAGGAAGATATTTTGTTTTACTCAGGTAGCCGTGGTTAATGCCCCAGGCCATGCCATACACGAAAAAGGCGGTTCCGGAACTCTCGGGTCCTCCGTAATTTCCCGGATCATGAAGGCTTACATTCCAGAATCCGTCTTCCCGTTGGACTTTGAGCAATGCCGCTGACATTTTTTTCAGCATTCGGGCATATTCTTTCCGGTGTTTTACGGATGGCGGGTTCTCTTCCAGGACCCGTGCCATGGCGGCAATCACCCATCCGTTTCCCCGTGACCAGTAGCAATCCTCTCCGTTGGGTTCCTTGTAAGGCGGATCGAAGTCCTTATCCCTCCACCACAGCCGGTCTTTGGGATTGTACAATCCTTTGCCGCCTTCCGCATTGCGGGTATGCAGATACATCTCAAAGAGCCGGTCCCAGTATTTTGTGTCGTTTTCGAGGGTTCCCAGACGTGCGAAGAGGGGCATGGCCATATGCAAGGCATCGATCCACCACCAGTCATCAATCTTATCGGAAGCTACCATTTTATCAATGGCCTCTTTGAGGATTTTTATCTTTTCCGGTTTGGGATCCATCCTGTAAAGATCGATATATGTTTGTCCGCAGCACATGTCATCGGCATTGCGGTTGTCGTTTTTCCAGGCCAGTCCCCACCCGTGGGCTTCCCCCCAGGCAAGGGCATAGTCGACATATCTCTTCTCCGGCTGAATGGCGTTGAGTGCCATCAACCCTTCGTAGTAAGTGGCCCGGGTCCAGATATTACTGGGTCTGACGCGGTCCCCCACGATGGGAACCCCCGGGTCGGGCCATTTTGCCATGAAATAGTCATTGGCACGCTTCATGTGGCTGAGCACATGCTCTTTGGAGGGAAGGGTTTGCGCTTCGATGAGGGTGGCCGCGAAAATCAACAGGGTCAGAAAGGTGAGTTTTTTCTTCATGTGACGGAATTTTTATGCATGTGATAAATATACAAAAAAAGAAATTCCTTCATCGGCAGGCAGGAAAGCAGCCTTCACGGCTGTCACCCTTTACCGGTGACCAGATGGTCAAGGTATCGTCCTTCACGGTTGACCGCCTTTCCAATGCCGGCCGTTCCGGCACTTACGAGAAGGTTATTTCCAGGCGGTCTCCTTTTTGCAGGGTGACGGTCAGAAAATTCCCTTCGGGGGTCAGACGGGTTGGTTTTCCGTTCAGTGAAGATTTCGGGGTTCCTGTGCTGTCAGGAATTCTGATACGGATCTCCCCGGTGCTTCCTGCGAGGAAGGATGCCATGGTCAGTTTGTGATCCTTCCACCTGGCCGAAACGGTGATATTTCCCCTGGCCCTGAGCCCTTTGAAGGATCCTTCGCTGAAGTGACCGGGGAGGGCGGGTATCAGGTGGATAAATCCGGCATGGCTCTGGAGAAACATTTCTGCGATTCCGGCGCACCCGCCCCAGTTGCCGTCCATCTGGAATGGGGGATGGGCGCAGAAGAGGTTGGGATAGGTGCCCCCTTTGCCGGCATAGTTGAAATTAGTGTCGAAAGCGGGTTCGAGCAGGTTTTTGAGGAGCGTATAGGCATGGTCCCCGTCATGAAGGCGGGCCCAGAAGTTGACTTTCCAGGCGCGCGACCATCCTGTGCCGCCATCGCCGCGTCGTTCTAGTGATTTTCTGGCTGCCTCCGCCAGGTCGGGGGTTTGGTCAGGAGTGATCTGGTTCCCCGGATGGAGTCCGTACAGGTGGGAGGAATGACGGTGGTGGGGGTCTTCCTCTTCATATTCTTCGAGCCATTCCATCAGGCGGCCGTCACTGCCGATGCGGTTGGGAGGCAGCTGGGCAGCGGCAGCAGCCAGGCGGTGTACCAGGGAATCATCGGCGTTCAGGATTTTTGCGGCTGAAAGGGTATTCCCGAACAACTCCCTGATGAGCTGGTTGTCCATGGTGGAGCCCATACAGATGTTGACGGGTTTCCGGCTGCCCGGCATCAGAAATGCATTTTCGGGGGAGGTGGTAGGAGCTGTCACTAGCCAACCGTGATGCGGTTCCTCCACCAGCATGTCAAGGAAAAACTGCGACGCTCCCCTTAATACCGGGTAGATCTCCCGCAGGTAAACGGTATCGCGGTTGTAATCGTAATGTTCCCACAGGTGGGCACAGAGCCAGGCGCCTCCGGTATTGGTGGCCCCCCACGAAGGATGTTCCCCGGGAGCCGTAAAACCCCAAACATTGGTCATCATGTGGGCTACCCACCCATCGGCATTGTAAAAGACCTTTGCTGTTTTGCTACCCGGTTCCGTAAGCCCTTTGGTCATCTCAATGAGGGGCCGGTGCAATTCCGCCAGATTGGTGATTTCAGCAGGCCAGTGATTCATCTGAACGTTGATGTTGAGGTGATAATCACCGTTCCAGGGTGTCTGGATAGTCTTTGCCCATAACCCCTGCAGGTTGGGAGGCAGCAATCCCGCATGGGTGCTGCTGGTCAGCAAATAACGGCCGTACTGGAAATAGAGGTTCACAAGGCCGTTGTCATCGGGATTTTCCGCAAATGCCTCCAACCGTTCGGGAGTGACAAGAAGTTCCCGCTCCGGATTTACGGGAAGATCCAGTTCAACACGGTCAAAGAGTTCTTTATAGACAAGCTGATGGGACTTTTTTAAACTGCCGTACCGGGAAGCTGTCGCCCGGTCGAGTTTTTCTCTGACCTGGCTCCTGAAACCAGGATTTTTGTAATTTGTTCCTGCCGAAAGATACATTTCGGCGGTGGTGGCACCTGCGACCACCAGCGTATTATTTTTCGCAGTGACAGTGCCTCCCCTGGTTTTTACTCCCACAAAAGCCTGGTACTCCATCCCCTTCCCGTCGGTTCCGTTTTCCAACTGCCCCTCCATTGTCAGCAGGTTTCCTTCGGCTGTCGTTTCAAATTTTTCAGGCCGGTCAAGACGGATTTTGAAGCTGAGCTTTCCTTTTTTATCGGCCGACAACCTGATTACCCCGACATCTCCGGAGAAACTGGTGAAATATTCACGGGTATGTTTGACGCCGTTGAGGGTGAAAGTGGTATAAGCCGTCGCATCGTCAAGGCTGAGCCAGCGGTTGTAATTTTCCGGTACCGCTGATGTGTCGGCATCAAAATCGAGGTGAAGGTTCCCCAGGATTTCAAAGCTGCCGTAAGGGACCTTGGTGCCGCGGCCGTATCCCGAGCCGGCTCCTTTACAAACAAAGGTCTTGTAAACGAGTTCCTGGGCCAGGTCATTTTTCCCTTCAAAGAGGAGTTTCCTGATTTCGGGAAGGTGTTGTCCGGCATCGGGGTTGTCGGCGTCCTGTTCTCCGCCCGACCAGAGGGTGATATCGTTCAACACGATTTTTTCCTGGTGAATGCCCCCGTCGGGCATCATCCCCAGGTGACCGTTGCCCAGGGGCAGGGCGGCCTCCCAAATAGATGCCGGTTCTCTAAACCAGAGACGCAGTTTTGAGGATTCTGGTTCAGGAGCAGACTGACAGCCCCACAGTAAAAGTACCGTGAAAAGGAGGTTCGGGATTCTCATAATTGCGGATTTTTTGAGTTGTTATGATGTTCTTCGTATTGTGAATAATTTGATTGCTGATTTCAGCCACTAACCTTAACCTCAGCCTTAACCTCAATCTCAATCTCAGCCTGCCCGGCCAAAGGGAGAGCTTTAGGGCGTCATGCCGATGGCCCGGATATATCCCTCGTTTTTGGTGCAGTTTTGAAACTTGCAGTTTTCGATTAGGTCGAGCATGGCTTTCCGGACCAAAGCCTGGTCGGGCCTGACGTTGCGGATTTCTCCGAAGGAGAGGCGGGGATGCCGGGTATAGGCTACGATGGAATCCCAGTTTTCGGGGTCGGCGATGTTTAGCACGGAACTGGGACTTCCCATCCGTTTATAGGGCCAGTAATGGTAACCGATGTTATTCTTCACCATCAGGCGGGTCCAGGCGGCGATCCACTCATCGTTGTTCTCGCCGGTTTCCCCCATGTACATGGGCAGGTTGACGCTGTCTCGGAAATCAACAAAATCCTGGATGTTGGACTGGAGGGTGTCCGTCCAGTATCGGTGACAGGTATACATGATCTTGTCGTCGAATTTCGAATCGGAGAACACCTTGAAATTGCTGTTCCACTGGGCGCCTGCCAGGAGGATGATGTGGTTGGGATCCACTTCGCGGATAGCGGCCACTGCCTTTTTGTAGAGGGGTTCCAGTTGCGGGTTAAGCAGGTCATAGTCCTCCCTGAAATGCGTGGCGATGGGCTCGTTGAGCAGGTCATACCCCAGGATCACCGGTTCGTTGGCGTAGTGTGCGGCGATCTTCTTCCATATGGAGATGAATTGCTCCTGGCTTTTTTCGCTCACGAACAGCCAGGGGTAGCCATAGCTGTCGTCAATGTTGTCGCCCGTCTGCCCTCCGGGAGCATCGTGCATGTCGAGGATCACGTAAAGTCCCGACTCGCGGCACCATTCCACGACGCTGTCGAGGCGCTGGAAGCCGTCCTGGTTGACGGTAAGCCCCAGATAGTCCTCATCGGTGAAGAGCTTGTAGTGGAAGGGCACCCTGATGGAGTTCATGCCGGTGCTTTTAATGTAGCGGATATCCTCCCGGGTGACGTAGTTGTCCTTGAAGAGTTTCCAGAATTCATCGGTGAAATCGGGCCCCACCATTTCGCGGAAGGCTTGGTCGATGAGGCGGGCGCTGCTGGTGCGGCCGAAACGGAACATATACCCTTCGGGGTTGAGCCAGTTGCCCAGGTTGGTGCCACGGATAAAGAATTTTTCCCCGTCGGGGGTGGTGAGGTCATGACCGCTGATGGTGATGAATCCCGGTTTTCCAACCGGGGAACCGGGGGTGTTGCATTTCGTGAAAGCCCAGATCATCAGCACTGCGGAAAGCGCCGGGAGCAGATATTTTCTCATTGCACATCAGAATTTAACAGGTTTCAGTGTGCAAGGTAATGAAAAAACGATAAGATCAGGTTCCGGGCACCAGGTCCATGATTTTTCCCGAAATTTGAAGGAGGGAGATCTCGGCTATTTTGGCCTGGTATTTCACGGAGATAAGCCGTTCTTCAGCATCGAGGAGGCTCTTCTGCACTTCGCGGAGTTCCAGTCCGGTAAGGCTTCCCAGCTTATATCTTTCCAGGGCAATTTCCAGGTTTTCGCGGGCCACCTCCAGGTTCTGCTCCTCGAGGCGCAGGAGCCTGAGGTTGTTTTCATAACCGTAAAAGATCGTCAGCAGGTCGGCTTTCACCTCCTGTTCGATTTCGCGGTACTGGTACTGGCGGTTCTCCATTTCAATGCGGGCGTTGGCCTTTTCCCTTTTCCGGTTAAAACCGTCGAAGAGGTCGATGCCCAGGGTGACGCCATAGTTCATGCCCTGCACCTGCTGGTTCCGGAGGGTAGAGGACTCATAGCCGTTGTAGTTGTAGTTATAACCGGTGGAAGCCGTCAGGTAGGGGTATTCGCGGGAAGCGATAATTTTGTAGTCGAGGCCCGAGATGACCTGCTGCCGGGTGGCGATGAGCAGGCTGGTGTTGTTTTGAAGGGTGGAGCCCAGCAGGTCGGAATAATTCAGGTTTTCGTTGATGGAGATGGCCGTGTCGCGGGGAAGGATTGTCTGCCCGACATCTTCGGCAGCCATCAGTGCGTTGAGGCGGATCTGTGCAGCTCTGAGCACTTCATTCTGGCGGTCGAGACGGCTGCTGTCGGCGTTGAAGTAAACCTTTGACTGGAGCAGATCCAGTTTGGAAGAGGCTCCCAGAAGGTAGCGCTGCTCGTCGATACGGACCCGTTCACGAGAAAGGGTAACCGCATAGGCCAGGTTGTGGTACATGCTCACCTGCTCCACATAATGATAATACTCGGAAGCGATCCTGGCCACCAGGTTCTCCATGGCCATCTGGGAGTTAAGTGCCCCCACCTTGCTCAGCTCTTCCAGTTTCTTCATGGTGGTCTGCACCTGGAATCCCCGGAAAAGGGTCATCCCCACTGTCACTCCCGCGGCATTGGAGGTGTTATGGATCCCTTTGGCGGAGGTTTCCCCACCATCGGCCAGCGACTGGTGGGTAGTATTAAGGGTTCCCCCGAACCGGTTGGTGAAAGCAATCTCCGGAAGGTAGCCGGCATTTCCGGGGGTGAGATTGTTTTCAGAGACGGCCTGGTTGTTGCGCGAAACCAGCACATTGAAGTTATTTTCTAATCCGCGGACGATACACCCGGCCAGGTCGACCACCTGCCCCTCTGGGATGGTGGCGGCACGCATGGTTCTTCCGGCGCCGGCGGAATTTCCTGACTGCCCCGGGAGAAGCCCCGGTAACAACAAGGCTGTAACGAGGAGGGTGAGAAACATAATGACGGGCGTTGGTTTGCCTGCACCATTTGTATTCCCGCAGCGATGGGTGATCCCTGCAGGACTTTTTTTCCCGGAAGGATCCTTACATCCGGCAGGACCGGTAAATCCTTCAGGCCTGCACTGTTCCGGTGTGCAGGAGGTCTCTGCCAGAGGACTATTTTTTTTTCGTGTTTTGTTCATTTTCATTCGATCGTAACCAGGGGCATTACAGGTCTGTTTCCGCCTGGGAGGTGGTAGCCAGTGTGGAATCGTCAGGCATTTTTTCCCGGTTAAGGTGTTTGGATTCACTGGAGATGTAAAGGTATATAGCGGGCACCACGTAAAGGGTGAGGAAGGTTGCCAGGGTGAGGCCTCCGACCACGGCGATACCCATGGCGACGCGGCTCTGGGCGCCTTCGCCCCAGCCCATGGCCAGGGGGAGGATTCCCAGGACGGTGGAGAGGCTGGTCATCAGGATAGGCCGGAAGCGGGCTGCCGAGGCAAAACGGATGGCCTCCTCCTTATTCATGCCGGCCTCCTTGCGCTGGTTGGCAAACTCCACGATGAGAATCCCGTTTTTGGAGACCAGTCCAATCAGCATGATAAGTCCGATCTGGCTGAAGATGTTCATGGTGATCCCGAAATACCACATAAAAATCAGGGCTCCCGTAAGGGCCAGGGGCACCGTCATCATCACGATCACCGGGTCCTTGAAGCTTTCGAACTGGGCCGACAGTACCAGGAAGATGAGAACGATGGCCAGGATAAAGGCGAACATCAGGCTGGAGGAGCTCTCCATAAAGTCCTTGGAGTCGCCTGCCAGGGCTGTCCGGAAGGTGTCGTCGAGCACTTCGGCGGCTATCTTGTCCATTTCTTCGAGGCCCTGGCTGATGGTTTTGCCTTCGGCGAGGCCTGCAGAGATGGTGGCTGCCACAAAACGGTTGTAACGGAACAGTTGCGGCGGGGCTGTGGTTTCCTTCAGGTTGACAAAGTTGTCGAGTTGGATCATCTGGCCTGTATTGTTGCGCACGTAGAGCGATTTCAGGTCAAGGGGTTTGTTACGATCCTGACGGGCCAGCTCCCCGAAGATCTGGTATTGTTTGCCGTTCATGATGAAATAGCCGAAGCGTTGTCCGCTGAGCGCCAACTGAAGGGTCTGCCCGATGTTCTGGGTGGAAACGCCCAGCAGGTTGGCTTTATCGCGGTTAATCTCAATCTGGATCTCCGGTTTGGTAAACTTCAGGTTGACATCAGCCATCACGAAGGTGGGATTGTCCTGTACTTTGGCCATAAAAGCCGGTAGAATCTCCCGCAGTTTCTCAATGTTGGGGGCCTGGAGGACATACTGGATGGGCATTCCTGCACGGCGGCCCCCGAAGGTGGACTGCTGCATGACATTGGCGCGGGCCTTTGTTTTCTTGCGCAGTTCACGGGTAAGCTGGTTGGCGATCTCCTGCTGAGTGCGGTCGCGCATGTCGGGAGACACCAGCACGATACGCACAAATCCCCCACCGCCGCGGATCATCGTAGTGGTCTTGTCGGCTTCAGGGATGGTCCTTTCCACTACCGATGCCAGGTCTTCCACATAGGCAAGGTTATACTCATAGGTAGACCCTTCAGGCGAGGTGATGTTGATGTTCATTTGGGAGCGGTCCTCAAGGGGAGCCATTTCCGCCGGGATGGAGTTCCATAGCCAGAGAATCAGCCCGAAGGCAGATAACAGGATAACAATAGCGATGTATTTTTTCTTCAGGAAAGAATCGAGAGAATTCCGGTAGATGGTGTTGAGTTTCACAAAGAACTTCTCGGTGAAATTATAGATTTTGCTACGGGTTTTCCTGATTTTGAGCAGCTTGGTCGACAGCATAGGGGTCAGGGTGAGGGCGACGAATGCCGAGATGGTCACGGACCCTGCAATGACGATGCTGAACTCCCGGAAGAGCCGACCGGTCATCCCCTCCAGAAAGACGATCGGGATAAAGACCGCCACCAGGGTGATGGTGGTGGCAATGATGGCAAAATAGATCTCGTTAGATCCTTTGAGGCCGGCTTCCATGGGGGTCATTCCCTTTTCAATTTTCACATAGATGTTCTCCATCATGATGATGGCATCGTCCACCACCAGACCGATAGAGAGCACGATAGCCAGCAGGGTAAGCACGTTGATGGTGAATTCGGCGAGATACATGACAAAGAAGGCTCCCACAAGGGAGACGGGGATCACGAGAATGGGGATCATGGTGGTCCGCCAGTCGCGCAGGAAGAGGAAGATGATAAACACCACCAGTGCAAAGGCTATATAGATGGTCTCCATCACTTCCCTGATGGAGGAGCGAATGTACTGGGTATTGTCGAAGCCGATGTCGATGACCACATCATTGGGGAGGTCTTTTTTGATGTATTCAAGGCGTTTGTAGACTTCGTCGACGATATCGATGTGGTTGGCTCCAGGCTGGGGGATGATTACGGTAGATACCATGGGGACGCCGTTCATTTTCATGATGCCGCGGAGATCTTCGGGTCCTAATTCGGCGCGGCCTACATCGCGGACCCTGACGAGCTGGTCGCCCACCTGGCGGATGATGAGGTTATTGAATTCCGCGGGTGTGGTCATCAGTCCCAGGGTGCGGATAGTGAGTTCGGTGGTGTTGCCTTCGACGCTTCCTGCCGGAAGTTCCACATTTTCGCGGAGGATGGCGTTGCGCACATCGAGGGGGGTCATCTGGTAGCCCGCAAGCTTGGCCGGGTCGAGCCACAGCCGCATGGCATACCGTTTCTCTCCCCAGATCTGCACGGCGCTCACACCGGAAATGGTCTGCAGTTGCTCCTTAAAGGTAAGGTCTGCAATTTCCGACAGTTCCAGCAGGGATCGTTTGGGACTCTGGACGGCGATCATCATGATGGGGCTGGCATCGGCATCGGCTTTTGATACGGTGGGCGGGTCACAGTCGCGCGGCAGAAACCGTTGCGCCTGGGAAACCTTGTCGCGTACATCGTTGGCGGCGGTCTCCATGTCAACACTCAATTCAAATTCCACACTGATGCTGCTGCGACCCTGGCTGCTCCGGCTGGTCAGTGTCCTGATTCCCGGGATCCCGTTGATCGACTGTTCCAGAGGCTCGGTGATCTGGGTTTCAATTACGTCGGAATTAGCCCCCGGATAGGAAGTGTTGACAGAGATCAGCGGTGGGTCGACGCTGGGAAACTCCCTGACTCCCAGGTAGGTGATGCCGATTCCCCCGAAAAGGAGGATGACCAGGGAGAATACCGTGGCCAGTACCGGTCGCTGAATGCTGGTGGATGCAAGACTCATGGAGCAGGAATTTCAGGGTTGGTAACCATCTCCGGGGCAGTGACGGTCTGGTTGGTAACCAGCGTGTCAAACTGTACCGGCAAGCCCTGGCGGAGCTGCAGGATGGCAGTGGTAAGCAGGGTATCCCCGAAGGATAGTCCTGAATGCACCTGCACATGTGACTCGGTGCGGAGACCTATATCGATCATGCGCAACTCGGCTTTTCCCCCCTTGTAAACAAAAACCCTTTCTCCTTCCATCTCAGCGATCACCGCCTCGGTGGGGATGGAAATGGCATCGTTGATTTCCGAGAGCTGGGCCTTCACACTTACGAAACGACCCGGTTTCAGCTCATTGTTACGGTTGGGGTAGAGCGCCCTGACCGCAATCATGCGGGTGTCGGTATTCACTTTGGGATCGATGGCATACACGTTTGCAGAGAAGACCCGGTTGATTCCGTCGACAGTGAAGGTGATGGGGAAACCGGGGGTGATTTCCCCGGCATACCGCTCCGAAATCGAAAATTCGATTTTCAGGGGGCTGGTTTTTACCAGGCGCACGATCTTGGTCTGGGTGGTGGCAAAAGCTCCCTCACTCACCATGCGGAGGCCGACGATGCCATCAAAGGGGGCACGCAATTCGGTTTCGGCGATCCGGGCTTCCACGAGCAGGATGTCGGCCTCCAGGGCCTGCAGTTCGGTGGCTACCTGGTCGTAGCTTTCCCGGCTCACGGCATCGCGGTCAAGGAGTTGCCTCGCCCGGAACTCCTTCTCTTCGGTCAGTTTCTTCTGGGCCTGCAGCTTTAGCAACTGGGCCTGCAACGGTCGGTCGTTGATCTTGGCCAGGAGCTGCCCCTTCTTAACATTGGTGCCCTCAGAAAAATGGATGGCAACGATCTTCCCGGAGGTCTCAAACGACAACTCCACCTCTTCATCGGGCAGCAGGGAGCCGGTACTGTACATGAGGTCGAACATCCGGGTGGGGACGAGCACATAGCCGCTGGCCATGGTAGGCTGCTGGCCCATGCCGCCCCGCATCCCGGGACCACCCGGCATGCCCAAACCGGCACCTCCGGGAGCCGCCTGACCCATTGCCGGGCCCCCATCACCTTTGCCCCCTCTAAAAAGGGGCCTGATCTTCGGGTAAAAAATTATGCCAGCAATCACCAGCAGCACCAGCGTCCAGGTGATTATCCTTGTCATCTTTTTTTTGTGGACAGCCATGGAAATTTATTATTAATAACTTTTCGGCAATAAAAATGTTCAATCAAAAAAATTGGACTGTTTTGAAGTGCAAAACTAAAAAAAGGAATCCCTGATTTTTCATAACGGAATGTTAATGAAACCGTTTCCACGAGCAGGACACCTCCGGGGTGTTACTTTCGGGTCAGTCGGTTGAATGGAGCCTGGGGTGCCACGGCTTTGGTGACTGCACCGCCGTCAATCTCCCCGGCGATGGTGAAAGTGGCGGAGAGTGGCAGGTTACGGGAGGAATTGCCAGCCCGGAGGGTGTACTCCCCGGCTTCGGCGATCCACCGGGAGGCGGCTTCATCGAAGGAGGCAATGTCGCGGGTGGTAAGGGTGAAAGTAATCGTTTCACGCTCTCCGGGCTGCAGAACCTTCGTTTTGGCGAAAGCCACCAGCACCGTTTCCGGCTTCTCCAGTTTGACGGCTGGGGCTGTCAGGTAAAGCTGCACTACCTCACGGCCGGCTACGCTTCCGATGTTTTTCACCTCGGTAGTAACCTTTAGTTTACCAGTGAATGCGGAGCTTTCAGGTTTCAGTTCGGAAATCTCAAAGGTGGTGTAGGAAAGGCCGTATCCGAATTCATAGGCAACAGGGGTACCGAAGGTGTTGAAATAGCGGTATCCCACGTAGATATCCTCTTCATAGGTAATCTGCCAGGGAGCGCGCTTCATCATGGAGAATCCCGAGAGGTCAGCGGAATGATCCTCTTTTTCCACGCCGGGTTCGGGAATTCCGGGGAAATTAATGGCGGAGGGACAGTCGCTGTAGTTTACAGGGAAGGTAGCTGCCAGTTTCCCAGAGGGGTTGACTTTTCCAGAGAGGATGTCGACCACCGAGTTGCCCCCTTCCTGGCCGGGTTGCCATGCCAGCAGGATGGCGTCGGGGAGGTCGCGCCAGGAGGCGGTTTCGATAACCCCGGCGATGTTGAGGATGACGATGGTTTTCTTGCTTTTGGCACGGAAAGCTTCGGAAACATTTCTGATGAGGTCTTTTTCGGTGGGGGTGAGCAGGAAGTCGCCCTCCGTGGCGGTGCGGTCCTGCCCTTCGCCGGCGTTGCGGCCGATGGTCACCAGGGCGATGTCGGCCTTGTCAGCCATTCTGACGGCCAGGGCGGCGTCGAGGGGCATCTCCGCCAAAGGTTGTTTGCCACCCATGAGGGCTGTCAGCCAGTTCGTCGGGGGGGCCATCTTTTCACGGGCGGCCTCCATGTAGCCGGTATAGATTTCCATCAGCTCCTCGTCAGGGGTGTATCCGCCATTGCGGAGGCCGTCGGTGAGAGCAACGGTATAGGCTTCGTTGACATCGCCGCTGCCGGTTCCTCCGGAAATAAAATCGTAGGAGGTATTTCCGAAAGCGGCCACCGTTTTAACTTCCGTGTCCAGAGGCAGGGCGCCGGCTTCGTTTTTCAGGAGGACCATCCCGTCGGCAGCGGCCTGACGGGTGACCTTGGCATGGGCGCCCAGGTTAGGTTTGTTGCTGAAAGGGTACTGGTTATAGCGCGGCGTTTTGAACATGATCTTCAGCATGCGGGTGATGTTCCGGTCGAGGATGACCTCATCGAGTTGCCCTGCTTCCACAGCAGCTACGATGGCGTTGACCTGCATGGGAGTGCCCGGCATCAGCACATCGTTGCCAGCTTTCATCATGGCCACGGCATCGTTGCCGCCGCCCCAATCACTCATCACATACCCCTCAAAACCCCAGTCCCCGCGGAGAACCGTGGTGAGCAACCCTTCGCTCTCGGGAGCATAAACCCCGTTGATTTTGTTGTAAGATGACATGATCGTCCAGGGCTGTGCCTCCCTGACCATCATCTCAAAGCCACGGAGGTAGATTTCGCGCAGCGCTCTTTCGCTGACGATGGTATTCACCGACATGCGGAAGGTCTCCGAGTTGTTGGCGGCGAAATGTTTGGGTGAAGTACCCACGCCGTTGGACTGGATGCCTTTGACCATGGCCGAGGCCATGCGGCCGGTGACCAGGGGATCTTCGGAATAATACTCGAAGTTACGTCCGCAGAGGGGATCCCTCTGGATATTGAGGGCGGGGCCCAGGATGACGTCGGCGCCATATTCGAGTACTTCCCGGCCCATGGCCTGCCCCACCTCTTCGACAAGCTGGGGGTCCCAGGTGGAAGCCAGGAGTGTGGCGATGGGGAAGGCGGTACAGAAATAGGTACTGTCGTCGCCCTTGCGGCGGGGGGAGATCCTCAGCCCTGCGGGGCCGTCGGCCAGCACCTGGGTGGTCACCCCCAACAGGGGGTATTCTACGGTGAAGCCAGCGGCGCCGGGCAGGTATTTCCTGACTTTATCGACCATGGCCATATAGAGGGAATCCTGCGGTGACCCCGTAAAGGGATTCATCCTTCCTCTTCCAGGAGGGGTAGTTGCTACTCCGCCACCGGGGGCCGCGGAACCGGTGTTAATACCGGGAGTGCCCGTTACGCCTTCAGGGGCGGGTCTTCTCCCTTTGCCGGCCGGCCTGGCCTGGCTTTGTCGTTCTGTTCTTTGTGCCGTGCTGCCAATAGCTTGGTCGGATCCCCCGGGAAGCTCAAAATGCATCCCGGTACCCACCAGCAGACGGGCTTTTTCCTCCAGGGTGAGGGAATCAAGTATCGCTGCTATTTTTTGGTCATCGTTCATTTGTCTCTGTTGAGGAGTGCACTGCCAAAGGGTAGTTCCGGCCCAAAGCAGCAATACCAGTGGGGCTACAAACCCGGAGATAGATAGTTTTTTCATTTGTGTCGGAAAATAGGTGGTTCCGTTGATTATTGAACGTTTTCTCAAATGTGCCGGTTTTTCAATTCCGGTTCGCTCTTCTTCTGATTTTGCGGAAAGATTATTAATAAATCTGCCGGTAAGAAATGCTCCGGCCTTCCGGTTGTCAGCCAGAGGCCGGAGCAGCCTCCGGAAAAAGAGACGTGCCTTCTGATCGGCAGAGGTCAGATCAGGCTTCGGGCCTCCCGGTCGGGGTCGTTTTTGACTTCGCAGGTGTCGTCAAGGATCATGGTCTCGCCATTTTCTGTGGTATAGCGTGGCCATTGGGGCAATCCGGCCCCGTTGGGATCACCGGTGCGCATGAACTGCAGGAGGGCGCCGCTCATTTTTTCGGAAAGGGCGCGGGGTCGTTTGCCGCCGCCGGTATGGGTGAGCATCAGGTCGGTATTGGCGTACCAGAAGCAGATGTCGAGGCAGTGGAAGGCCCGCATGCGGTTGTTGAAGAGGGGAGGTTCCCACCCGAACCATGCCAGATAAACGGGTGCCGGTTGGTTGGCTTTGGCGTTGGCGGTTTCGATCGCTCCCTTGCGGTTGCTGGCGGCCAGGGTCATCACCTCGATGGGTTTGACCTCCGGAAACACTTTGGCGTAAGCCTCATAGACTTCCTGAGCTTTGTCGCCGAATCCACCCCTGAAACCGCGGCCCCCCTTCATCATCTCAATGGCTTTTTCTGCGGTGAGGGCTTCCATTTCGGGATTGGTGCGGGCCATGCCCCATTCGTGGAAGGTAGTGCAAATAAGCATGGGTACATCCGCCGAAAGTCCGGCGGGATCGCTAAAGAACTTCCCTTTGGGAAGGAGGGTTCCGTCGGCTACGGGGGCAAATCCACCCCGCATGCCGGGAGCCGGTTGTTCCTCTGCCATCTTCCGGGTGGCCGCCTGGGCGATTCTTAGATACTCTTTCCAGGGGATATCCTGCAATTTATCGACTTCTGCGGGGGTGAGGCCTGCCTCGCGGACTACATATTCCCCCAGTTTGCGGGCGTATTCCTGATTGAGGGCTTCCGTGGAACTTCCGCTGAGGGGAACCGCCTTGTGGATAAGACCCCGGGCTGCAGGCATGGCGGTCAGAACGCACACCTTGGCGCCTCCGCCCGACTGCCCCATGATGGTCACGTTGGCGGGGTCACCACCAAAATTTGCGATGTTATCACGGACCCACACCAGGGCAGCCACCATGTCAAGGGCCCCTGCATTCCCCGAGGAGGCATATTTCTCTCCCCCGACTCCTGAAAGGTCGGTAAACCCGATGGGCCCCAGCCGGTGGTTGATGGAGACGAAGACGATATTCCCCTTACGGCTGAGGTTCTCCCCCATATAGCCATCCTGTTCTATGCCATTGCCGTTGGTGTAACCTCCTCCGTGGAGCCACACCATCACCGGCCGCTTTCCTCCGTCATCCAGGGCGGGGGTCCAGATGTTAAGCCGCAGGCAATCCTCACTTACGTCGTCGTAATTCCAATGGTCGACGAACGATGCCCAGGCGTTGCCATACCGGTTATCCATGTTCTGGGGGGCAGAATTGCCCCACCATACCGCCGGAAGGATCCCTTCCCAGGGTGCCGGGGGCTGCGGAGGCATAAAGCGGTTTTTTCCCGAGGTATCAGCGCCATAGGGGATCCCCCGGAAGTTATAAATGCCCCGGAGCAGAAACCCCTGTACCTTCCCATAACGGGTGGCGGCAATGGCAACATCGTCGCCCACAAAGAGCTGCTGTTCGTCATTGGCATGGGCGGAATCCTCCCCGGAAACGGTACACGACGGAAAAGATAGGATGGGAGCCAGTCCGAGCCCTGCCGCTCCGGCTCCCGCAGTCTTGAAAAAGGATCTACGGTTGGTTGTCATGATATGCTGTTTTTACAGATTGTTTCTATTTCCATTCGATGGTGTTTGCCGACAGAAAAGACTACTTCAATGTCACTTCCTTTTTCACCAGGACATTACCCGCGGAGGCGCCCACCTGCAATTCGATGTTGCAAAGGTCATCATTCCAGGACTGGAGCTTTTCATCCCAGTACTGCAAACTTTTCACCGGAATCTCAAGTGTCACCTGTCGGATTTCCCCGGGAGCCAGGGTTTCCCGTGAGAAGGCTTTCAACTCCTTGTAAGGCCACTCCACGGAGGGATTAATCCGGTGGACATATGCCTGCACCACCTCATCGGCCGTTACCGGACCGCTGTTTTTCAATTCAAGGGAAAGTTTGATGACATCGTTTTGCCCATATTTCTCCCTGTCGGTTTTAAGATTTGCATATTCAAATTCCGAGTAGGTGAGGCCGTAGCCAAACGGATACATGACCGGGAGTTTTTTGGTGTCGAACCAGCGGTAGCCTATGAGCGACTCTTCGGAGTATATTGCGGTGTTGGGATCATTTTTCAGATCTTTTTCTATTTGTTTTTCCTCCGGTTTTTCCGTTTTTTCAGTTTGCGCCACCAGGTTGGCAAAGACGTCACTTCCTCTCGTTCCCTGGGGGTAGTTTCCCAAGGCGTAGGCCGGTGAGTCCTCCAGTTTCAGGGGAAGGGTGAAGGGGAGGCGCCCACCTGGGGAGATGTTCCCAGTAAGGACGTCGGCCAGGGCGTTTCCGCCTTCGGTTCCGTTGAACCAGGAGATCAGGAGGGCCCTGGACAGGGGTTTCACCACGGTGAGATCATTGGGAGCTCCGCTGACCAGAACGGTGACGATGTTGGGGTTGACGCGGGCGATTTCGGAGATCAGCTGATCCTGTCCCGCGGGCAGCATAATGTCCCTGCGGTCGCTTCCCTCAGTCTCGACGGTCCTGTTGTTCCCTCCGATGAAGAGGACCACACCGGCCTTCGAGGCTACCTCAACGGCTTCCTGCATCAGGATTTTTGCCTTTTCTTCCTTCTCTCGGGCCTCTTTCTCTCTTTCTTCAGCGGTCCTTCTTCTGAACATACTGCCGAAACCGGAAGCCGTGGACTCATACCCTTTCGCGTAGATTATTTCAGCTTTATCACCAATTTTGTTCTTCAATCCTTCAAGAGGCGTCACTTCATAGAGGGTTTTCACGCCGGCTCCCAGCCCCCCCTGGCTCATTTTCTGTTCGGCATTGGCGCCGATTACCGCGATAACGGGTTTTGCGGCGAGGTCGAGAGGGAGGATTCCATCGTTTTCAAGCAGGACGATCGATTTAGAGGCGACCTCATAGGCGATTTTCTGCTGCGGGGGTTGTGAGGTGACTTCCAGGTTGGCTTTTTCGGGAGGGATGGGATCTATGGCCATTCTCACCCGCAGGATTTCGCGGACACGCTGGTTGACGAGTTCTTCGCTGACCAGTCCTGCCTTTACAGAATCGATCAGGGCGTCGCCAAGAAACCTTTTGGTGGGCATTTCGACATTGAGGCCGTTTTTGATGGCATTCACCGTGCTGTGTGTCCCGTTCCAGTCGGAGATGACCATTCCGGCAAACCCCCAGTCATCGCGGAGGATTTTGTTGAGCAGGATGTCATTTTCAGCACACCACCAACCGTTCACCTTGTTGTAGGCGGCCATGACCCCGTAGGCACCGCCTTCGGTGACGGCAGCCTGAAAGGGGGGCAGGTAAATCTCGCGCATGGCGCGTTCCCCGATGATGACATTGACGGTGCCGCGGTTGTTTTCCTGGTTGTTGAGGGCGTAGTGCTTGAGGCATGCGGCGACCCCGTTATCCTGAACCCCTTTGGTGTACCCGACCGACAGACGGGCACTGAGAAAGGGATCTTCGCTCAGGTATTCGTAAGTACGCCCCCCTGTGGGGATACGCTGGATGTTGATGGCGGGACCCAAGAGCATGTCCTTGCCCCGGAGCCGGGCTTCCCGGGCCATTGCGGTACCGTAGTCATAGGCCAGTCCTGGACTCCAGGTGGCCGCCAGTGCTGATCCGGTGGGGAAAAACGTAGCTTTGTCATTTTCCCATCCCAGGGGAGCCCAACCGTTGGGTTGCATCTCTTCCCTGATGCCGAAGGGACCGTCGACATAGATCATGTCGGCAATTCCCAGGCGCTCCACTCCCGCAGATACAAACATATACTTCGCGTGAAGCATCTCCACCTTCTCTTCAAGGGTCATTTTCCCGATGATCTCCTGAATCTGTTTCTCATTCTGAAGCAGTGCCGGCCGAGGTGCCCTGGATAAGGAGTTGCATCCTGAAATGACAGCCACAAGGGCCGTAGCTGTCATGATGAATATCAGAAATATTGATTTTTTCATTGATTTAATTTTTCATATTTATAATTTTTCCGGATATCCTGAAAAAGGTACAGGCATAACCGGAGTTTTTCTGTTATTTAAAAATCAACTGTGCATATTCGGTGAGGTAAATTCTCCAGTTGGTCCATGTGTGACCGCCTTCGGTTTCGAGATATGTATATTTAAATCCCATTTTATCGAGTTTTTCCCTGAAATCGACATTGTTTTTGTAGAGAAAATCGGTTTTCCCGATGCCGATCCAATAGAGGTTCAAACCGTTTTTCATCTGTGTCTCCAGGGTGGCATCCAGGTTTTGATAGACTTTTGAAGTAGCCTGCTCATTGGGCATGATGGCGGCTGAGAAAAGCCCCACATATCCGAAAGTCCCGGGGTAGTACCGTGAGATGTGGAGGGAGTGGTATCCTCCCATGGATAGGCCGGCGATGGCGCGGGACTCTTTTTTCTTTCTTACCCGGTAGTTGTTTTCGATAAACCGGATGATATCGGGGAAGGTCTCCTCGAATTTTCCATCCATGGTATTCGGAAGTTGCATGGTGGGTTTGGTGAATCCCAGGCTTGATTCTCCGGGGGCTGCTTCTTGGGCTACGTTTCCGTTGCTCATCACCACGATCATGGGATTGGCCTTTTTCTGTGCGATGAGGTTGTCGAGGATCTGGGAGGTACGTCCCAGGGCAATCCAGGCCTCTTCATCTCCTCCCATGCCGTGGAGGAGATATAAGACGGGATATTTTTGCTTTCCCTCCTCATACCCGGGCGGGGTATACACAGTGATACGCCGCATCATGCCGTTCCCGGGAGAATTATACCACCGGCGGGCTACGGTACCGTGCGCAACGTCGTTCACCTGGTAAAGGTCGCCTTTCCCCCCTCCAATGATGAAAACATTGAAAACCGAAGCCACATCACGGATCATGTAGACATTGGCAGGATCGGTACACCGGAGGCCGTCAACGATGAACCAGTAGCTGTAAAGATCAGAGGGCAGGGCTGCCGTAGTATAACTCCATACCCCCTTGTCATCCTTTGACATAAGCTGGGATCCGGGTGCCCATCCTTCGGAAGGCATCCAGTCACCCGAGAGTTTTACCTCCCCGGCCTGAGGCGCCATAAAACGAAAGGTAACCGAATTATCGGCATGAATTTCAGGAGATACGATTTCCTGTCGGCTCCACAATGCCTGCTGGGCAAAAGTGCCATAGATCGAAACCACAACAAAGAGTGTGGTGATCAGAAAAGACATTTTCTTCATTAAGTTGATTTTTGGTTTGATATTTAATATAATTAGACGATATAACCATCCTCATGGTTTAAATTATAAGTGTGAAATTTAAGGAAAAGAATCTCAAATTTCTCTTCAGGAAAACTAAAACTGGAGAATTCCCCGGAATTTAACCTTTATCGTCCTGACAGGTTATTATTTTTGCGGAAAAAACGCCAACTTTAAGTTTTTAAAATAGTGTTTCCGATGAACTATTCCGGAGTAGTGGCTTTTCTGGTTTGCCTGTGTTTTTTCGTCAATTCCTCAGGAGACGGGATTGACCCGAATTGTCAGCGTTCCACAGAAGGTACGGAATTCTGGTTTGGCTTCATGGAAGGAAGAAGCAGCAGCAAAAATCATTACACGGAAATAACAGTGACTTCCAGGTTGGATGCTACTTTTTCAGTTTACATCGGCGGTTCGCAGGATCCTTATGATGATCGATCATTTTTTGTGCCGGCGAACGGTTCTGAACAGCTCAGGATCCCTTTTGAACTGGTTGAGCCGACAAGTTCTGAGGAACTGCTTCCCATGGGTATTCGCCTGGTTTCTGACAATCCGGTCAACGTATATGCCTTGAACCATGATGACAATTCCTCGGATGTCGCGGTCATATACCCTGTTGGATCTTTGGGGACCGAGTACCTGACGATGTGCTACAAACCGCATATTTACACTTCTGACAGGAGCCCCATTCCGGATCCTGAGCATGGGCGCAACAGCGAATTTGTCATTGTTGCTTCGGAGGACAGCACGACGGTAAGGATTACTCCTTCCGAAGAACCCGATGGACCGAACGTCAAAGGGAAGCCAATCACCGTTATTATGAACAGGGGGGATTTGTACCAGGTACAGTCACTGCTTGGCGATCTCACAGGGAGTATTGTCTCTTCCGACAAGCCGGTGGCTGTTTTTTCAGGTTCTTTCAGTACGACCATACCCTTTGAAACCCCCAACGGGGGTTGGGATCATCTGTATGAGCAGATGCCGCCTGTCACCGCCTGGGGCAGGGAATATTATACCGTGCCATTATCGGGGAGGAGTAAGGATTATTTCAGGGTAATGGCCATGCAGGACAATACTACTTTTTACATCAATAACACCAAATATCCGGTTCTTCAAAAAGCGGAATTCAAGGAATTTGCTATGAACCAGCCGGCCAGGATTTTTGCTGATAAACCTATTTTGGTTGCTCAGTACAGCCAGTCTAAAAGCAATGACAAGGTGAAGAACGGGGATGGTTTTATGGTTATACTGAACCCTGTGAGTCAGGCCAAGAATGATGTGACCTTCGTAGCCTATGAATCTACCCTGATGAGGGTTTATTATGTGAATGTGGTGGTGCCTGTTTCAGAGACAGGTCACATGGAACTTTCGGGAGATATGATAAGCAGTAGTTCTTTCAGAACCTACCCGAACGGCAAGTATGCCTATGCCCAACTTCCCCTGAGCCAGGGTACCTGGCGGTTACGGAACATCACTCCCAACAAGGGTTTTATCGCTTATGTATATGGTTTTGGCGGAAATGAAGCTTATGGCTATGGTGTCGGTTTTAATCTTAACCTGGTCCTGAACCTGAGTGAGAGCCTGGCAGATCATCCCAATCTCAGTCCGCAGGGAGATACTCTGGTCATTTGCCCCGGGGATCAGGTATTGCTCGATGCTGGCCCCTATTTTGATTATTATCAATGGAATGATGGTTCAACGGAAAGTACCCTGACGGTTTCAACGTCGGGGTTGTACAGGGTGGAGGCTGGTACTTCGGACAAAGTTTGCACTCAAACTGATGAGATCGAGATCATTGTTGATGATCCTCCTCCGGTAAACCTGGGAGGGGAAATATTGGGTTGTCCGGGGAGTTCCGTTGTGCTGGATGCCGGCGGGGGGTACCGCAGCTATGAATGGACTCCCGGGGAGGCAACCACGCAAAGGATTGTGGCAGATACGACAGGTGTGTACGAAGTACGGGCATATGATCACTATGGATGTCCTGTTACAGGTTCCGTATATTTCAAAATCCATCCGGTGGCGGATTTTGAGGTGAACTACCCGGTGGCCTTGCTGGATCACGCCAACCTGTCGTTTACGAACAATTCCCTTTGGGCTGACAGTTATCGGTGGAATTTCGGGGATGGTTCCTTTTCAAATGAAGAACATCCGGAGCACCGGTATACTTCGCTTGGACATTACCAGGCCGAATTAATCGCTTATGTTGATCAATGCACCGATACCTTCACCATGGGTATCGAGATCCTGCCTTTCGATGTATACGCCCCGAATGCATTCCGGCCCGACAGCCAGGTCTCCGATAACAACAAGACCTTCTTTCCCGTTATCCTGGGCGTTGATCCGGCGTTTGTCCATCTTCAGGTTTTCAATCGCTGGGGGGAGATGGTCTTCGAATCGAAAAACCTTGACCACCCCTGGACCGGGAAAATGAAAAACGGGAAGGATGCCCCCTTGGGAAATTATGTCTGGAAGATGGATTATACCGACATTCAGGGATTCCGCCACTCCCGGAAGGGTCAGGTGATGCTGGTGAGATAAAACTGCGGTGATCCATGAGGCTTCGGATTTCGGTCGTCAAAGTCACCTTTGTCTGACGATGACGGTGCCTGAAGAAGGTTGGGATTGAGGTTTAGATTAAGATCAGTGGCAGAACCCTATGTAAGACTCCAGGTATAAGGTTTTGTTTGGGTTAATGTTACATTATTCCCCGATGTAGTCGTGATAAGGGCGATAATAGGGGAAAGCAGTGTGATGAAGAAAGTCCTTCAGCAGGAATCCCAGCGAGATTTCGCTGGTACCGCCCGATTGAACCCCCAGTCCTGAGATGGTGAAATCATAACTATAGGTAAAATGCCATCTTTTTTTCATATAGCCCACCAGTAAGATCAGCGCATCATAATGGAAGGTCAGGTCCTGGCGGAACCAGGTACCCACAGTAAAACCGCTGTAATTTGCCAGCATGCCGTAATTGAACTGGCTGAAATTCCCCTGGTGCATAAGCACCACCTGTGGTGAAAGGTCGAAGGTCTTACGCCAGTAGCCATGCTCGTGAATGGGGATGCGGGTGCCAAAATGGAGGGAATATTTCCGGTAAAGTTTTCCGTACTCCTTTGCATTGCGGTCCCAGCTTTGAAGGGGTTGCGAAAGGTGGTGCACGGCCATGCCGGCGAACATTTTCTCCCCGAAAACCAGGATTCCGGCGGCGAAATCGGCAAAGTGGAATTCCGTGTCTCCGGGAGGGATTTCCGTGGTGGGCGTATAATTGCCGGTGTAGGGATCGACATCGTCGGGAAATACCAGTCTGTTCCAGTTAAGGCGGTTTTGGTGGTATCCGGCTTCGAGGGCTCCTGAGCACCACAAGTATTCTGACAACTTGAAAATAGAGGAGTAGATAAAATCAGCCTGCAGTCCGACGAGCATACCATTGGCCTGTGCGTCCCTGACCAGGTTGAATCCGATGCCTCCCTGGAGCGATTCTACCGGCATATCAAAAGCTACGCTCTGGGTCACATAGGCGTCGGTCAACCCATGCCACTGATCGCGATACTGGAGGTTCACGCGGGGCACCCCCAGGGTTCCCGAAAATGCAGGATTCAGATAAAGGGGGTTGGAATAAAACTGTGAAAAACCGGCATCCTGGGCATTTGCAGCAAGAACCAGCAATACAAAGGGGGCAAAAAGAAAAAGAAGACGGTGCCTTTGAATCAATATTTCGTGTTTTTTAGTTCGTCGAAAAGATCGAAATATACCGAATATCTCCTGTCGTGAAGTTGGAAAAAGGGACGGAAAAGGATTTCAGAAGGACGGCCGGTGTTTATGGTCCGGAAAGTGTTGGGTGATCCCTGTACGGCTTCGGTCCAGTCGGCAGGGTTGCGGTTGCCGGTCATCAGCACGGGTACATACTGCGGATGGTTGGCGGCGGAATCATCAACAGGGCCCAGGTCACCGGCAAGAACCAGCGGACCATAGATAAGGGCTACCCTGTTGCTGTCATCAGGCATCGTCTCCAGGCGGAGAGAAAAGGGAAACTCAATGGTGACGCGATCGCCGTTTTTCCAGTTTCTCTGCACGTTAATAAAACTTCCGGGGCTGTTTTTATGATTGTGGATTTTTCCGTTTACCCTGATCGTCATTCCTTTTTCCGCCCACGAGGGATACCGGATCATCAGGGTCAGGGTGACGGGTGACGGGCAGCTGACTTCCAGTGTTGTTGCTTGTTCTTCAGGGAACATTGTCTTCTGGGTGATGGTCAGTTCCTTTTCTTTCCATGATAATTCGGAGGCGATGAATTGGGTGATGAACAACTCTTTTTTGTTGTGGTAGTAGATATTTTCCCCGTATTTGGAATGGTTTTCCATGCCGGTTCCCACGCAGCAGGTGAACCAGAAAGGATCCTGGTATTCCTTGTATCCCCCCATTTCGAGTGAGAGGTTATATATCACCCTGCCATCCCCGGGATGCTGAGAGGAGAGGATGTGGTTGAACAACGCTCTTTCGTAAAAGTCAGCCACTGAGGGAGAAGCTTCCCAGGAGAAGAGATGACTGCTCAGTTTCAGCATGTTGTATACATTGCAGGTTTCGGAGGTTTCACTGCTGAGCCGGTTGCGCAGGGTGTCGGGCGGGCCGAAATATTCGTGGTCGCAATGACCGCCTGTCACATAGGAGTGGTGGTTGACCACCCGGTTCCAGAAGAATTCTGCGGCCTTGCGGTCCTTTTCACTGCCGGTAAGTTCATAACGGCGTGCCAGTCCCACAAATTTGGGAATCTGGGTGTTAGCATGTTTTCCGGGAAGAATGTCCTTTCCGTGGGCCAGGGAATCCAGGATCGCCCTGTGGTGGAAAACCCGGGAGAGGGAGAGGTATTTTTCCTCTCCCGTGGCGGCATAGATCTCCGCCAGGGCCTCGTTGATGCCACCATGTTCGCAATTCAGCATTTTCTGGATCTGGTCATCGGTAAGGTTCTCCACCACCGTTGCCAGCCAGTCGGCGAACCGGACCGCTACCGCAAGGGCCTTTTGGTTTCCGCAGCGGTAATGTGCATCCATCAAACCCATCAGTACCTTATGTTGTGTGTAATAAGGGACCCAGATTCCATTCAGGTCAAATCCCTGTGACCTGATGTTTCCCCGGGCAACCTCTTCTTCGAGGATCTGCTTCCCTTTGGGGAAGGCGCCGATATAGCCGTCACCGTCGGCTTCCTGGCAGGCGGCAAGCTCATCCACCATGTAGTTCACTCGCTTTAGGAATTCGGTATCCCCGGTGGTTTGGTACATCAGAGCGCAGGCGCTCAGGTAATGCCCCAGGGTGTGGCCGGCGATGGTATTGTCTTCCCACCCGTGATAATGTTCTGCTTTTGGTTCCAGGCCGGCTTCCGTCCTGAATTTGGCCAGCAGCCGGTCGGGCTGGTAGTTCAGCAGGGAAACCAGGTTCATCCTGGTGGCATGATAGAAAGGACCGTCCAGAAGCTTCACTTCCGTCAGGGGGAATTGTACCGCACGAAAAGCTACCACTTCCCGACCACCGGGCTTCCGAAAAACTTCCCGGTCATAATGACATGAGGAAAGGGCAAGGGCAAGCGCCATTCCCAAAATAAAGATGTTAGAATTTGTTACGATGCGCATGGATTCGTTTTTTGTGAGGTTATTGGATCCCCGTAATCACCTTTTTGTCTCTCTTATTTTTGGGTGGCCGCAATCACACCCCTGAAGTAACCGATCGATTCGGCGATCCCCATGAAGGGATCGTCCATGTTTCTTTCGTGTTCGAGGCTGCAGACGCCGGTATATCCCACCTTGCGGAGCATTTTTACAAAAGCGGGAATGTCAATCACCCCGCGGCCGATTTCGACAGAGTATCCTGCTTTGGTAGTACCCGTCACATCCTTGATGTGAATGTCAAAAACCCGGGAGTGGTATTTTTTCAGGTCTTTCACGGGGTTTTTCCCGTTGCGGGTATCGTGGCCGATATCGAGGCATATGCCGATCCGGGGATCCAGGTTTTTGACATTGTTCCATACATCGTCGGCATCGGGATAAAGAGGCATGTCAGGCCCGTGAAGGTGAATGGCGTAATGAAATCCATATTCCTTTACCTTCTTTTCGACGTAAGGGAGCAGCTCGTAGTCGGGCACGCCGACGATCATATTTACTCCCACGCGTTTGGCATATTGGAAAGCATTGTCGATTTCAGCTTCCGATCGCATGTAAATGGGCCCGACGGCATAACCCTTCACCCCTTTGGAAGCGAGTTTGGCATGGAATGCTGCAATCTCATCCTCATTGCTTTTCAGGGGGAGATGAAAATCTTTGATGCAGAGATAACGGACATCGGCTTTCTGCATGGTTTCAAGGGTTTTGTCCAGGTCAAATTTCACGAAGGTATACCCGGCCATTCCTACCTTGAATTTTTCAGCGGTTTCGGGAACTGGTTGTGGATCAGGTCGTCTGGCTTGTTGAGCATTCAGGACTATCACAGCAAACAAAATGCAGAAGAAGAAAAGTGAAATCTTTCTCATAGGTATAAGAATATGATATATTGTCAACAGACAAATCTATCAAAATCAGGCTGAATTACCAATTTCGACACCTGTTTTTTGGAAAATCGATGCCGCGATTCAAGACCATTTTTTTCGGGTTCCGATTTAAAAAAGGCGTGAAAAATTTATATTTTTGATCAGCCAATCAGAATCCTGCAATGGAAAGGATAAGAAGAAACAGCAAATCTCTGCCACCTCTCTTTTTGTTTCTGTTTTTATGCTCCTGTATCGGAGACCTGAAAGAAGTAAAGGAGGTTGATTGGAATATTTCCCCTGAGTTTGCCCTGCCCGTTGCCAAAGCAACACTTTCCCTGGCGGAGGCTTTCAAGCCGGAACAGGATTCCTCCCTTTTCATCTATCCCGATGAACACGGAATCCTTCATCTCTATGTCAAACAGGAACTGACGGCCCTCGATTTAAGCGAATTGTTGCTTGATTCATTCGAATCAGCCGCTCAATTGGATGAATCCTTCATCCTTCCAAAGCCACCTGGGGGCTTTTCCATAGAGAGCCCGGTCACCTATTTCAGGATGTTATTCGATTCCATGAATTTTGATCATCAGATAGACACATTGCTGTTGAACGACGGAAACATCGAATTTGATTTGCGCACCTGGGAGCATTACGATGCGGAGTTGTCGATTAACTTGCCTGACCTGACTGACGCCAACGGAAAGACCCTCGGATTCTCCGGCTTCAGACCTTCTGTGTCCAACCATAAAGTGGCTTTCAGCCTTAAAAATTGCAAGCTGAAAATCAATACCACGCCTACTTCCAAAGGGGTATTCACCATCATCCTGGGCTATAAAATCACCACCAGAAGTTCCGGGGACAATGTTTCCGCCCCCGAGATCGCCGTTAAACTTTCCGGTTTGGATATCCATGCCGCATATGGCAAAATCGGATCCCTGACACGTGTTTTCGGACCCATGGAGAAATCATTGAATTCCTATGACCTGATCGAGAATGATGAAGTGTTTCTTGACCTGGATGATCCTCAAATTAATATCATCATCCTGAATCAGATAGGAGTTCCTTTCCTGATTGATTCCATCGAATTCAACCTGTACCGGAAAGATTCCGTCATGAAGGTTACCGGGATTCAGGAGTCCGTCTATATTGACTCTCCACCTTTTGGAGAGGAGAGGAGCTATTCGGAGAATAAACTGAAGATTGAGCCCTGGAGCAATATTGATCTTCTTTTCAGCAAACTCCCCGAGAAATTCGAGGTAGGAGGGAAAGTAATTCTGGATCCTTATCAAACGGGTTCCTATAATTTCATGACCGAAGACGATACCCTGGCCTTGCATGTTGAGGCGGATATACCGCTGCGCTTCAGTTTAAATCAGGTCAGAATCACCAACACCAGTCAGGCCGACCTTTCTTTTCTAAATAATGTCGACAAAAATATCGATCTTTTAAAGTTGCAGGTAAAGGTTAAAAATCATTTTCCCCTGGAAATGAGAATGCAGGCTTATTTCACAGATAGTAACGCCCGGACCCTTGATTCCCTTTTCACTGCACCGGCGCAGATCAAAGGAGCACTTACACCGGCAATTCCTTCAGAATCGGTCATATGGGTGGATAAGAACAATGCACAAATAAGCAAATTAAAAAATGCCACACAAATAAATGTCCGGGCGACTTTCTTTACATCAGGAAACGATTCCGCGATTGTTGATTTCAACCACTCCCAAAGCCTGGAGTTAGAGATCATTGGTTATACCCGGGTCAAATTGTGAGGGGATATGAGACTGAAACCGATCGTTTTTGCGATAGCGCTTTTATTTGCCTCGTTGGTCTCAGCTCAGGATAAGACTCTCTATTTCATGGGGATATATCCTTACAATCATCAATTGAATCCCGCATATTCCTACAACCGTTCCGTAGTTATCATAAGTCCTTCCGTCGGGCTTTCCCTGTCGAATTCATCCCTCACCTTCAACACGGCATTCAACAGGGGTGAAGGGGCCCGGGATACCATTCTCTACTGGGATTTTGAAACTATCGAAAAAAAACTGAAAAAGAGCAATACGATTTCAGCAGACGGTTCCCTGAACTATTTTTTTGCAGGGAAAGTTTTGAAAGGCGGGAACTATGCGAGTGTTTCCATTTCACGGAGGGTCGGCGCCTGTTTCTCCTTCCCAAAGTCATTTGTCAGTTTACGTTATGGAAATGCCGATATCGCAGGCAACAAACCCAGGAAAATAGATCTGGATAATTACAACCTGGATGGCGTCCTCTATACCGAATATATGTTTGGCCTTTCAGGGAAACTGTCAAGCCGTTTTTCTGCTGGAATCCATCTCAAGCTTCTGCACGGTCAGATGGCTGTGAAAACCACGCAATTCCTGGCTTCCGTTGACACAAAGGACGACTTTTCGCAGTCCACCCTCAAAACAGACGCCCTGATAAAGTTATCGGCGCCGGTAGTGAAGAAAGAGGGGGACAACAACAGGATTGAGGTGGACAAGGAGGAGCTCGACAAACAATTGTCGTGGTTCTTTTTTTCTCCGGCGAATTACGGGATTGGCGCCGATATCGGATTTATTGCTGATATCGGCAACCGGATGACCTTGTCGGGTTCTCTGAATGATGTGGGCGTTATCCATTGGGGGAAGTCGCCCCAGCAACTGAGTTCTTCGGGATCGTACATTTTTGACGGTTTTTATTTTTCAGCCGGGGATTTCAGAGATTTCGATGCCAGGGATTACCTCAGGCAATATACCGATACCCTGCAGTCTCTATTTTTGCCTGAAAAAAGCAATGAGCCTTTCAATACCCGTTTGTCGGCCAAATCCTATCTGGGATGGAATTATCTCCACTCTGTCAAGCTCTCTTTCAATGCATTGGCAAAGATGGTTTTTTCCTACGATGGTGTTTTCTGGGGAATCACCTGCGGGACCGTATACACCCCTGTCAGGAGGCTTTCCATTTCAGGCACGTGGTCGTATTACAACAACTCATTATACAACATTGGTTTGGGAGCGGCATACACCTGGCCCAGGGTTCAGGTTTTTGCAGCTACTGACAACCTCAACGCGATCAATATTCTGGACAGCAAGGGGGCCAATATTGCTTTTGGTGTCAGCTGGCTGATCCACAGCGGCGTACCGCCAAGGCAAGGGCGTACAGGATCATTGCTTCACCCGCAATAAACAGCGGCCGGTTGAACCATTGTGGGACGTAGTTGTTGATGGTTTCCGTAAGGCTTATGCTTTCACTTCTGCCTCCTTTTCCTGTGAAAGCCATATTATTAAAATCAGAACGGAGTATTCCCATACGAAAGTGATGAAGATCAGGAGTGCCCCGCAAAGGATCAGGGTTCGCCAGGCGGGTTTTATTCGAATCCGGTTTTTTCATATTCATCCGGGTAAAATGCTATTTTTGTTTCTGCCACATAATTAGGGAAATCATGAAACAAATTGCATTCACTATTCTGTATATCAGCTTGTGGTATACGGTTTGCACTGGCCAACCTGCACGAACTGAAGTTCTATTGGAAAAGGGATGGCGGTTCACGCGTGAGGATCCTGCCGGTGCCATGCTCCCCGGTTTTGAGGATGATTCCTGGCAACCGGTTACGGTGCCCCATGACTGGGCGATCTGCGGTCCCTTTGATGCCAACAACGACCTTCAGCGGATGGCCATTGAGCAGGACGGTCAGCAGCAGGCGCTGGCGCATGCTGGCCGTACGGGCGGACTGCCCTTTATTGGCGTGGGATGGTACAGATTGAAATTTGCGGTTCCCGGTTTCGGCCCGGGAAAGCGGGCCAGCCTCATCTTTGACGGGGCCATGAGCAATGCCCGGATTTTCGTCAACGGAAAGGAAGCAGGTTTCTGGCCTTATGGCTACAACACCTTTCATTTTGACATCACGGAATTCCTGGATCCCGGCAGGGAAAACCTGCTTGCGGTCAGGCTTGAGAACTATCCGGAATCGTCACGCTGGTATCCGGGAGCCGGAATTTACCGGAACGTTCATCTGCTGGTCACGTCCAACCTTCACATTCCTGTCTGGGGAACCCGGGTGACCACCCCGGTGGTCAGGGATGATTTTGCCCGGGTGGTGATACGCACCACGGTGGAAAAACCGGCTGCCCTGGATATCGCTTCCGTCTCCCTGGTGACCGATATCCTCGATGCGCGGGGGCGCAAGGTGGCCTCGGCGAAAAGCGGGCTTTCCCGCTATGATGAAGGCGTCGTCGAACAGCAGCTGGTGGTGGAGCAACCCGTCCTGTGGGATACGGAACATCCTCACCTCTATACCGCTGTTTCCCGGCTCTATGACGGTGAGATCCTGAGTGACGAATATGCCACCCCCTTTGGCATCCGCACCCTGGAGGTGATCCCCGGGAAGGGGTTCCTCCTCAACGGCAAAAGGACGCAGTTCAAAGGGGTGTGCAACCATCACGACCTGGGGCCTTTGGGGGCCGCCGTCAACGATGCTGCCATCCGAAGGCAGGTCCGCATCATGAAGGAGATGGGCGCCAATGCCATCCGCACTTCCCACAACATGCCGGCTCCCGAACTGGTCAGGGCATGCGACGAAATGGGAATGATGATCATGGCCGAAACTTTTGACGAATGGAAATCCCCCAAGATGAAAAACGGCTATCATATCTATTTTGACGAATGGGCGGAAAAGGACCTGACGAATTTGGTGCGCCACTACCGGAACAACCCCAGCGTGGTGATGTGGTGCATCGGCAACGAGGTTCCCGATCAGGGCACTGCCAACGGGCCCAAGATCGCCAGGTTTCTTCAGGACATCTGCCACCGCGAGGATCCCACCCGTCCGGTGACCCAGGGGATGGACCATGTGGATGTGGTGGCTGCCAATAATTTTGCGGCGGTCATGGACGTGGCCGGCTTCAATTACCGCTCGCACCGCTACCGTGATGCCTTTAAGAAACTGCCTCAGGAGATTGTCCTGGGTGCCGAGACAGCCTCCACGGTGAGTTCCCGCGGTGTTTACAAGCTACCGGCGGTGCGCTGCTCCATGGCCAAATATGACGATCACCAGAGTTCTTCTTACGACCTGGAACACTGCAACTGGTCAGACCTCCCCGAAGACAACTTCATCCAGCACGAAGACCTGGAATACTGTATCGGGGAGTTTGTGTGGACCGGCTTCGACTACCTTGGGGAACCCACCCCTTACTATACCGACTGGCCGAGTCATAGCTCCCTCTTCGGAATCGTTGACCTGGCGGGGATCCCCAAGGACCGCTATTACCTCTACCGAAGCCACTGGAACGACAAGGCATCCACCCTCCACATCCTGCCTCACTGGAACTGGCAGGGCCGGGAGGGCGAGGTGGTTCCCGTGATGGTATACACTAGCTATCCTTCGGCGGAACTCTTCATTAACGGGAAAAGCCAGGGGCGGCGCACCAAGGATCTCACGATCACACTTGAGGGAAGCGACAACAAGGCTTCGCAGGAGTCGTTCGACCGCCAGAAAAGATACCGCCTGATGTGGATGGAGACCCGCTATGAACCGGGGACGGTAAAAGTGGTGGCCTATGACGGGCAAGGAAAAGAGGCTGAGGTGAAGGAGATGCGCACGGCAGGGAAGCCGCACCATATCGAACTGTCGGCTGACCGGAGCGTCATCGGGGCCGACGGCCGCGATATTGCCTTCATCAATGTCAGGGTGGTAGACAAGGAGGGAAACCTTTGTCCGCACGACAGCCGTGAGATCTCCTGTTCGGTGAAGGGCGCCGGTCACTATAAGGTGGCGGCCAACGGCAATCCGGTGTGCTTGACCCCCTTTCAGTCGCCGGCAATGCCCCTCTTCAGCGGGCAGCTCACCGCCCTGGTTCAGGCTTCGGAGACCCCCGGAGAAATCCTCTTTGAGGCGTCGGCCAAAGGAGTGAAAAAAGCCAGGCTCGTTCTTGCCGCCACCCCTCTTCCGGTTCAATGACCATCGCCTGCCGGCGGGAGGTGACCTGGAAAGTTCAAGATAACACCGTCAGCCAGAAATTGGTATTTTGCATCAAAAGTAAGCCGCCCCGTGAGGGAGGCGGCTTCTGGATAAAATATCGGGTGAATTATCTCCTTGGTACCTTAGAGAACAAAGGAGAGTTTTCCGGCTTCAGCCAGGTCGTCACCCGCTTTGACGGGGCGCATCAGGAAGGAGTAATTGTATTCTTTTCCGGTGAGACGGTATTGATCGTGAGTCCAGGCGCCCCAGCTGTTGTCGCCTCCGACGCCCATCTGTTTGAAGTCGATATTGACGGAGGTGAGGTCGCGGGGTTTTACGTCATTGACATGGCGGTTGACCACTTTTTGCCCGTCGGAAAACCTGCCTACCGAATTCACCGGTGATTCGAAGTCTTCCATGATCTGGTGGTGGGCAGTGACTTCCAGGAGCGGCAACCCCTTGAAGAGAAGTCCGCTTCCGTTGGCATCGGTGACGGCGGCCCAGCGGACGTCGGTGCGGTTTCCGTTTTCCTGGGGGCGGACATACGGAAAGTAGCAATCAGCCACAGGCATTTTGTATAATCCAACGAATGCGCCGGTGCGGCGGTCCTGGTAATTTTCTTGCGGTCCGCGCCCCAGCCAAGTGATCTGGTCGAAGTGGCGCGGCATGAGGAGGTTCATCCCCATGCGCACAATTTCGGGCAATCCATCTTTTGTCATTTTGAAATGATTGTCAACCCTGATGTCGCCCGAGCCATATATGGTATAGGCTGACTGGTAAGCGGCGATAGGTTCACCGGCTTCGTTCACCAGGTCGAAATTCAGGGTTACCCGGGCGGCCGGACCTTGGTGCATCACCTTGATTTCTTTGATTTTGCGGGTTTCCCCGGCTTTGCGCCACACTCTGCTACGCTTGTTGAGGCCGTTACCGAAATCGTTGTCGGTAGGTGCCCGCCAGAAGTCGGGAATAAGACCCAGTTTCAGAAATTCGGTATCTCCCTTTTTATAGCTGGTCATGATGCCGGTGCTCTTGTCGAAAGCCACGGTGAACCCTTCTCCGGAAACCGTCACGGAAGTTTCGGTTTCCGAAACGCTGACTGCGGGGAGTTTTTTTACCAGGGTTTCGGGTGCTTTTTCATAATAAGGGAGGGTGAATTGCTCAGCGGCGGCTTCCCAACCGGCTTCCACCAAGCCGTGAGGCTCCCGCTGCTTTGCCCGGAGGGTCAGGAAATATTCCGTTCCGGGCTGCGGATCAAAGGCGTATTCCGTTTTTACTTTGACGACCTCCCCCGGAGCGGCATTGACGGGAGCCAGCGTCCCTGAGGATACGACCTTCCCGTCTCCGGTTACTTCCCACAAAAAATCAAAGTCGGAGAGATTCCGGAATCCATATTTGTTGACAATGGCAATTTCACCGGTCGCCAGGTTCACCGGACTGAATCCGATGTATTGGTAAACCTTTTTCACTTCCAGCAGTTGGGGTTTGACGCTGCGGTCAGGATTCACCAGTCCGTTGCAGCAAAAGATTCCGTCGGTATAAACCGTATCAGGACCGAAATCGCCGCCATAGGCCCAGAAGGGATTTCCCTCCTCATCCTCTGTGAGCAGTCCCTGGTCCACCCAGTCCCAGATTATCCCCCCCTGAAGGGCGTCGTATTTTTCAATCACGTCCCAGTAATCCTGGAGATTTCCGACGCTGTTACCCATGGCGTGGGCATATTCGCATTGGATGAGGGGGCGCTCAGGATTGGTTTGGGCATATTTTTCCATATGTTCAATCCGCATGTACATCGGGCAGAAAATATCGGTATTCCGGTCCTGATGGGCTTGTTCATACTGTACGGGCCTGCTCTTCTCTACCGATTTGAGATAGTCGTAGGTGGCGTAAAAGTTCACCCCGTTGCCGGCTTCGTTGCCCAGCGACCAGATGACTACCGACGGCTGATTTTTGTCACGTTCAAACACGTTTTCAGTACGGTAGAGATGGGCGGCCTTCCATACCGAATCCTTGGCCAGCGACCGGCGGCCGTAACCCATTCCGTGCGATTCGATGTTGGCCTCATCCACCACATACAGACCGTACTTGTTGCAAAGCTTGTAGAAGAGTTCAGGCTGCGGGTAATGAGAGGTGCGGACGGTATTGATGTTGTGGGATTGCATCAGCTGAATGTCTTTGAGCATGGTCTCCTCATCCACCACATGCCAGTTTTTTTCATGGTGCTCATGAATATTCGTCCCTTTCAGATATACATACTGCCCGTTGATGTGGAACCGTCCATTTTTAATCTCGCTGGTGCGGAAACCCACATCCTGCTTTAGCACTTCAAGAATTTCGCCATCCTTGTTTTTCAGGGTGATCAGCAACTCATAGAGGTTGGGAGTTTCGGCTGTCCATTTTTTGACTTCAGGGATCGTATCAGTTGTAGAAACCGAAAGGCGATGTGCCTCCGGTGTTTCCAGATCGCGCGAAAAAGAAACCAACGTATTTGCGCCGTCGTTCAACTCAAATTCAAGTGTGACGGGAACGCTGTTTTCTGCGGAATTTAACAACTCGACACTTAAATTTAAAATGCCGTCTTGATAGGTTGAATCCAGGCCTGACCAGACCCTGAAATCACGAATGTGTTGCGGATTTCGTGCCTGCAGGAAAATGTCGCGGGTAATACCGCTCATTCGCCAGAAATCCTGGTCTTCGAGGTATGAACCGTCGCACCAGCGGAATACTTCCATTGCAATGGAATTCTCTCCTCTTTTGAGGAATTTGGTGATGTTGAATTCCGCCGGGGTCTTGCTGTCTTCGCTATAACCCACGAATTCCCCATTGATCCAGAGGGTCATGTTGGAACTGACGGCACCCACATGGAGGAAAACCTCTTTCCCCTTCCAGGTTGCAGGCACCCCGAAGGTTCTTTTATAGGATCCCACCGGATTGTAATCCCCTTCTATGACGGGTGGGGTAGCCTTATGGGGGTACACCACGTTGACATAAATGGGGTAATCAAATCCTTGTTTTTCCCAATTGCCCGGAACAGTGATTTCATCCCATTTGCGGGTGTCATAGTTGTTCTTGAAAAACCAGAATGGCCGTTGCGAAGGATGTTGTGCCAACTTGAATTTCCAAATTCCGTGGAGTGACATCACCAGCGGGGAGTTCCATTTGTTATCCTCCCGGGCTTGCTCCAGCGTGGTATAGGGAATGAAGTGGGCGCGGGGAGCTTCCCGGTTAATCTGGTTAACCAGCGGATTTTCCCAGGCTTTCCCGGTGGGATCTTCGTAAGGAACACCCGAGTAGTCCTTGTATGGCGAACAGCCGCTGAATAAAATGGCTGCCAGTAAAATAAACATAATAATTTTGCCTTTCATATCGCTTTGGTTTTTTGGTTCATTTCCTACAAATGTATACTTATTTCCTGAAAAACAGGATTTTAATTTTGTGCCTTGCCGCCTGCTCAGTTGATCTTCAGTTGTCCGATTAATCGCCGGTCGGCAGACGATCCTCCCACAAAAAATGCCACGCTTCCCTTTTCCAGGGCGAAGGTTTTTTCCTGGTCATCCCAGTATTTCAGCTCTTCTGCCGGCAGGAGGATGGTCACCTTCCGGGTTTCCCCGCTGCGGATGTGCACTCTTTTGAATCCTTTCAGTGTGATGGGGGGTCTTTTGACCTTCGACCCCGGGAAGGAGACATAGAGCTGGGCAACTTCGTCACTGTCGAATCGGCCGCTGTTTCTGAGCAGAAAAGAGATGCAGACGGTATCCCCTTCACATGCTGTTTTTTTATCGGTCCGGAGTTTCGAATATTCAAAGTCGGAATAGGAAAGGCCGTATCCAAAGGGGAACAGGGGTTTGTGCCTTGTGTACATATACGTACGGTTGTTCCGGATGTCGTAATCGAGAATCGGGGGGAGGTGTTCGATGGATTCAGGCCAGGTCTGAACCAGTCGGCCTGCCGGACTGACAGAACCGAAAAGGACATCGGCCAGGCCATTTCCGAGTTCCTGGCTTGACTGGGTGATGTGGACGATGGCAGGAATATTTTCCTTTGACCAGGGGATGGCATAGGGGAAGCTGGATACCATGACGAGGATGGTGTTGGGGTTGGCAGCCAGCACCAGTTTTGCCAGGTCTTCCTGTTCCAGGGAGATTGCCTGGCGGTCGACATCTTCGCGGCCGTCGCTGGCCACCTGGTTCTGACCCCATCCCAGGCCATACCCCAGGGGGTGGTTTCCCAGGCATACGATGGCAACGTCGGCTTGTGATGCCAGGATAACCGCCGAATCGGCTTTGTTGCTCATGGCAAATAAGACTTTCACCCCTTCTCCTGCGACCCGGCGGATCCCCTGAAGTGGGGTGACGGCGTAGGGCGGGGTGCCGGCATACCAGTCAGAGATCACCACATCGGCCCGGGGACCTACCACGGCTATCGATTTGATTTTTTCTTTATCAAGAGGCAGCAGCCGGTTTTCATTTTTCAGCAGAACCAGTGACCGGGCGGTGGCCTCTCGTACCAGTTGATGGGTCTCCGGCTTGGTCCAGGGGGCGATGGTGTCGACGATCCCGATCGCGGAATATGGATTTTCGGGCGATTGGTCGAGCAATCCCAACCGGAGCATCACCCGCAGGTTTCCCCGTACTGCCCTGTCGATATCCTTTTCACTGATGAGTCCGGTCTCCAGGGCTTTGTTCAACGGTTCCCGGTAATTATCCAGGAACATGGTGATGCCGGCATTGATGCATGCGGCGGCGGCAACGGTGAGGTCAGGATAATATTGATGGGCGGTGAGCAGCAGCCTGAAGGCGCCGCCGTCGGTAGCGATGATACCATTCTGGCCCCATTCGTTGACGGTGGTATTTGTCAGCACCGGGTGGACGGTACAAGGGATGCCGTTGTATTTGTTGTAGGCGGCCATATAAGCGCGGGAACCCCCTTTGGTAATCCCTTTGTAAAAGGCATATCCGTAATATTCCCTGAAGAGTTGTTCGTCGAAATCGGAAGAGTTGACGGTCCGGTTGTTTTCGTTGCTGTTGGCCAGGAAGTGCTTCATCAGGGAGGCTGTTTTCCAATATTTCGGGTGGTCCCCCTGAAGTCCTTTCACGAAAGCGGTCGTCAGGGATGCCGCAAGGAAGGCATCCTCTCCGAAACATTCTTCGGTGCGGCCCCAGCGGATATCCCTGCCCAGGTCGGCATTGGGAGCAAAAACTATCAGTCCGGCGCTTCCGTAGCGGGGATTCTGGGCCAGAAAACGGGCCTCCTCGGCTTCCAGAGAAGCTATCTGCGTCATCATTTCCGGATCCCACATCTGTGCAAGCCCGATGGCCTGGGGAAAGGTGGTAGTGGGCGATGCCCCCTTCCCTTTGACGGCCCAGTTTGCCGGTCCGCTGAGCGCCAGTCCGTGCAGTCCCTCCACCGTGCGTGTCCCTCTTATCCCCAGGCGGGGAACGGACAGCCGTGTTGAAAGGCAGCTTACTTTTTCTTCTTTCGTCATCAGGGAGATCAGGTTGTCGAGCCGCTCCTCTTCAGTAAGGCGGGTATCCTGAAACGGATAGGGCTGAGCTGACAACTGCAGGTGGAAAAGAAACAGAACAAAAAGAAAGAACGGGCGCTTCATAGTTTCGCAGGTATTTATGGTTTTTTCAGGTCATCAAAAAATCAGGCGGCGCAAAAGAGCCGGGAATCAGCGGAACAGCCTGGAGGCTTTGTCTTTCACTTCTGCGGGATCGGGATCGGCGGGAAAAACCAGGGAGGGTTTGAGATACCAGAGTTTGTTTTCAGCCTTGTATCTTTCCTCCCCGCCTCCGGTGATGTTGAGCATGATAATGGCATCTTTGGCCACCCTGTTTTGTAAGGCGACCTCGACGAGGGAAGCCGTGGCCACTGCGGAGGCAGGGTGTATGTCATTTCCCTCGATTTCCCGGAAGAGGCGGGCGGCATCCCTGGCCTTCTCGTTGGTGACAGCCAGCACGTCTCCCCCCGAATCGGTAAGTGCATCGAAAAGTCCGCCTGCCAGGGAGTAAGGTGGTTTTCTGTTGGAGAGCACTTTGGCATCTATGGTTTCCACCTGTGTACGGGCGAGTTGTTCATCGAGGGGAAGCATGTCCCGGGAGCCTGCTTTCCAGGCGTCGTAGATGGGAGTGAAAGGAGCATTCTGAGAAACCAGGAGTTTCATTTTTCTTTTGCCGAAGCGGCCGTCAGCTAGAAAGCGGAGGTTGGCTTCCCAGGCGGCGATGGCGCCCGTTCCGCTGCCCACTGCCTGGAAATAGCAGTCAGGGATTTCGCCGATGGTCGTGACGGCAGAGAGGAGGGTGGTTCCCATTCCATCGCGACGGGCAACATTTTTTGCCCCGCCTTCGGCGATAAATCCATCAACGGAGGCGATAAGGGTTGACAGATGAATGGCATCGAAATAGTCACACCCCTTTTTGCTGCACACCAGTTTCACGCAATCGTTCAGCGGTTCACGAAACCAGAGGGCGTTCAGGTTGTCCTCAGGGACGCAGAGGAGGAGCGGAATCTTGTTTTCGGAACATACTTTGGCAAAGGAACGCGATGTATTCCCGGCAGAAGCGACCACCAGGATCTTTTCATTTCGGGAGTCCATGCGGGCGCAAACCGAGTAAGCCTCGGTTTCCTTGAAGGAACAGGTCTGCATGAGAGCCCCCCTTTCAGGCCACCACCCGCTGAAGGTGATCCACAGATTTTCGAGCCCCAGTTTTCGGGCCAGTTTTTCACTTTTGTAGGTTACCGGCGCCGAGGAGCCTTCCAGTATCCGCTGAATGGGCAGCCAGTCGCCAAATTTGTACAATCCGGGCTGGTCATCCCTTACCACCAGCTGACGGTTTTCATAGACAGCCCTGATCAGCGAGGGGATTGTTTCGCCGGGTGCATCCAGGGTCCAGCCGGTGTCTCCGAATACCTGTCCGGAACGTACTGACTGCAGGTAGTACCTGGTTTTTTCAAAATTCATCATATATCTTTTAGTATGGCAAAATTAGAAAAATAAACCCAAGAAAGAAGCGGCGCCTCCGACACTGCCCGAAATGTGGGCCACCGGGCTTCATTGATATCCGCCACTGATCTTGATCTTTACCTCACCCTCAGGAAGCGTCTCTGGCCTGCTTCCTGAGGGTGAACAGGACGATTCCTCCCAGGATCAGGCTTGCGGCGGCGTAAGGCCAGTATTCGGTTCCGGCGCCGAACTCTTCGATTTCGGGAGCGATGATATCATGATCGATCATCCAGAGGGCGATGACTGCCCCGGCATTGTTTACAAAGTGGGCGAGAACGGGTAGCCAGAGGGATCCGCTCCATACCAGCAGGTATCCGAACATTCCTCCCAGGAGCATCCGGGGAATGAAGCCATAAAACTGCAGGTGAAGGGCGCTGAAGAGGATGGCAGCCAGCCAGATCCCCCAATGATGACTGCGGGTCCAGCGGGTCAGCTGTTGCTGGATCACACCCCTGAAGAGGAGTTCTTCTCCGAAGGCGGGAAGGATGGCAACCATCAGGAGGTTGAAAAGGAGTCCCCCTATTCCGTCGACTTCAAGAAAAGCCGCGGTAAGCTCTTCCGCATTCTTCTCGGCAGTCCGCATCCACTCTTCCAGGCGCCCGAGGAAGGGGGGTAGATGCATCTCAGCGTTGAGGGAGCCGGTGAAATTAATAAACGGATTAATGACAAAGACCAGCAGGATGACCAGGATGCAGGATACTGCTCCGGCAGTCCGGTCAAGGGAGAGGTACCGCATGACGCGGCCATCGAGGAGCCATGCAACCAGGAACGATGGTACTATGAAAAGACCGATGGCCTGGGCGGTCTGAAAAAATTTAAGCAGCCGTATGGTCTCGGGGTCATCAATATTCAGTCCCTCCAGCATCGATGTAACCCTTCCTATTCCGAAGAAGGGAATGGCAACAAGGGCTGCGATGAATTGTACGGCCAGAAAAACCACCAGCACGATAAATGCGCTGAACATCAAAGCGGAAAAGGGTTTCAGATCCCTGAACTGCGTGAAAGGACTTCCGGTCATGATATAACTTAATGTCACGGGCTCATATTCTGAGCCATGATCTTTTTCTTTCGTGGAAACGGACGATTTGGTGATAGCCTGTTTTTTTCAACAGGGAGAGTGCCTGGCTGTAATGGCGTGCGATCTGGGAAGGATGGTGGGCGTCGGAACTCAGGGTCACCGGAATATCATGGGCAAAGAGGATTTCGAGCCAGCGGGGGGAAGGATAAAACTCGGCACATGGCTTGTCGAGACCGCCGGTGTTCAGTTCAACGACGAGCCCCGCCTGTCTGATGATCCTTGCCGTTTCTTCGTAAAGCGGGGTTTGGTCGCTTTCGGGATACACGCAGAACTTTTTGATGATGTCCAGGTGCCCCAGCGTGTCGAAAAGTCCCGATGCCGCAGCCTGCTGAAGAAGGCGGTAATAGATTCCGTAGAGTTCGTCGTTGCTCCATTTTCCGTAAAGCGACTCATCGCCGTCGAAATTCCAGTCGTCGATGAAATGAACCGATCCGATGACATAATCAAGGGGGAGGGAGTCTATGATGCGGGCGATTTCCGCTTCTCTTCCGGGGAAATAGTCCATTTCGATGCCATAACGTATCGAAATGAGGTGCCCGTATTTTTCCCTGATCTCCTCGATCTGCCGGGTCATCACGGGCAAGTCGACCTCCTGAATGGCCCAGGTCACCGGTTTCAGTCCGACATGGTCGCTGAATCCGACCTCATCCATTCCCTTTTCTATGGCGGCCAGCACCATCTGTTCATAGGAAGCGGTACCGTCAGAAAGGAGAGAATGGGTGTGGTAATCAACCATACCCCTCATGGTTGTTTAAAGCTCCCTGATCTTGATGTTCCTGAAAAGTGTCAGTCCGCCATGGTCCTGAAGTCCGATGTGTCCGATCTCCGCAATTCCGTAGGTGGGCACATCTTTCCATTTTCCGGCATTTTTGCGGGCGTTCCAGTCATCATCCCAGAGCTCGTACTCGACAACCTTTGCTCCGTTGAGCCAATGCTCCACATGGGTACCGTTGACGATCAGCCGGGTTTCATTCCACTTGTCGAGGGGTTGTACAGAAGCCCCCACCGGGGCGTGCATGCCATAGTTGGCACCGCTGTACTGGTCGGCTTCCAGGGGATCGGGCCAGCCTTTGTCATCGATAAGCTGATATTCCGGCCCGGTCTGGTAAATGGCCTGGGCAACCCCTTCCTGGACATGGAAAAAGATGCCGGAATTGCTCCTTGAGGCTACCTGCCATTCGATATACAGTTCAAAATTCCTGTATTGCTTCCGGGTGATGATGTCCCCGCCAAAATCACTTCCGACCCCGGAATTTTTCATGATGCCATCTTCCACTTTCCAACCGGTGGGTTCTCCGCCGTTATAAAGTTTCCAGTTGCTCATGTCGACGCCGTTGAACAGCAATTCCCATCCTTCGGCGATTTCGGCTTCGGTCAACGTGTTAATTTTTTGTTCTTTGGAGCCGCAGGAGATCAATGCTACGGTCAAGGCTAAGAGGAAAAACAGTTTCTTCATTTTGTTGGTTTTGAATTTTGTCACGAAATTAACAATTCTCATCGACATGACCAGCTCAGGAGGTTAACATTATTTACATTTCCATCTTCTGTAATTTGCTTCGCGCTTACAGGTGCGATACCGATCATTCCTAATTGTTACAGTTAACACCCAATGTAAGGATCTGATGTTTACTTCGTCCTGAATTACTTTAAGGTTTAGCGGTTTTTATCTCTTCAGGAAGGGAATCGACCTCCTGAACTCCTTCCCTGTGGCAGTTCCTCCCAGAGGGAGCGTTGTTCATCGGTCAGCCGGAAGGTTTTGCGGTGGTAAGGGGTGATTCCCAATTTTCTGATGGCTGCCCTGTGGGCGGCGGTAGGGTAACCTTTGTTGTGGTTCCAGTCGTAGGCGGGGAATTCGCCATGGAGGCGGAGCATGATCTCATCGCGGTGGGTTTTTGCCAGGACTGAGGCGGCGGCTATGGGGAGGAAGGTGGCATCTCCCCTGGTGATGCAGGTGTGGGGAATGTCAGTCAGGTTTCTGAAACGGTTCCCGTCAATAAGAAGGTGGTCGGGTTTATGCTTTAAGGCAGCGACGGCCTTGTTCATGGCGGCAAAACTGGCTCTGAGGATGTTCATTTCATCGATTTCGGCGGGAGAAACTATGGCTACAGCCCAGGCCAGAGCTTCCGATTCAATGACTCCTCTCAACAGGTTTCTGACGTTTTCGGTAAGCTGTTTGGAATCGTTGAGCAGAGGATGGTAAAATCCGGCGTGAAGGATGACTGCCGCCGCCACTACCGGGCCGGCAAGGCATCCCCGGCCGGCCTCGTCACAACCGGCTTCCGTCCTGTCAGGCAGGAGATATGAAAGGAGGGAAACCTCTTTTTTTTTCATCGGATCTCAATCATCATTGGCATTTCAAACACAGGCAGGAGGAAAAGGGGCATTGTCCGGTCCTCCGGCTTCCCGTCCTCCGGCTTCCCGTCCTCCGGCTTCACCTCAACCTTAACCTTATCCCCTGGTTGCCTTCAGAATGGATCCCCAGAGAAGTTCGGCAGATTTCTCCCAGGTGAATTTTTCCTTCTGCTGGAATCCTTTCTCCACCAGAATATTCCTCATCGGCGCGTTTTCGAAAATTTCGAGCATCGCTGAGGCGATTTGTCCGCTCTGGGCGGGGTCGGTATAGCGTACGGCATCCCCACCCACTTCCGGCAGGGAGGTGGTGTCGGAACAGATCACAGGAATGCCTGCCCCCATGGCTTCCACGACCGGAATGCCAAATCCTTCGAAAAAGGGGACAAAAGTCAATGCCAATGCCGCTCCGTAAATTCTTCGGAGTTCTGCTTCTGAGACCCTGCCCGTAAAAACCACTTCTTCACGGTATTTCATGGCATGAAACCGTTCCGTGATTTTTCCGGTTTTGAACATTTTCCCTCCCACAATCAGCAATTTTACCGGACTTGACGAACGCATCTTGAATTCTTCAAACGCTTCCAGAAGCCCTTCTATATTTTTCCGCGGATGCAACGCACCCACAAAGAGAAAATAGGGATTGCCCCCGGTATAGCGCTCTTTCACATCTTTTTTTTCCGCTTCACCGATGGGTTTATAGTCGTTTTTACATCCGTTGTATACCACGTCGATCTTTTCAGGAGGAATGCCGAAGCTCTCTGAGATATCCTTTTTCGACCATTCGGAGACAGTGGCTATCCGTACTGCTTTTTTGGCAAAGCGGGGGAAATAGTGATTGTAATATGCCGAAGTAAGGCGGGGAAGATCTCTGGGACGGTGCACAAAATTGAGGTCATGCATGACGGGAAGCTGGGGAACGCTGCTTCTCAGGGAGAGGTATCCGTCGGGGGAAAGGAACAAGTCGGCCCCGTACTTTTTCAGGATCCCCGGGATGCGGAATTCAAACCAGAGGAACCACAGCAGGGGATGGCGGGTAGGGGGAGAAACTACTACCGGCGTAACATTGCCGGAAAAGACAAATTCTTCGGAATAAGGCCGGTCGAAAAGGAATATGAACCGGTGTCCGGGGTGGTCACGGGTGATCCTTTTCAGGGTTTCACAAGTGAACCAGCCGATCCCTTCAAGCCTTTCCTTCAAAAGCAACCTTGTGTTGACGACAATGACCATCGTGCGAAAAAATTCAATTCCATGTTAAAAGTACAAAGTATGCCCAAAATATCTAATTTTAGCGTCCGAATTATCAATTTCTGATTCTTGAGGCATAAGTTTGTTACCAACCTGATTCTGCTGGTTTTCCTGAATCTGCTGATAAAGCCGTTTTGGGTGCTGGGTATTGACCGTACGGTGCAGAATGTGGTGGGTGCCGAGAGTTACGGGCTTTATTTTGCGCTTTTCAATTTTTCGATGATCCTGAATATCCTGCTGGACCTGGGGATCACCAATTTTAACAATCGCAACATCGCCCAGCACCGTTTTCTTGTCAGGAAACATCTTTCGAACATTGTCGGGCTGAAATTTCTCCTGGCGGTTGTTTACGCGGTTTTCAGCCTTGTGACGGCCGCCGTGATCGGTTACGGGAAGTTTCAGTTTCATCTTCTTCTCTTTCTGATCCTGAATCAATTTCTGATTTCCTTCACGCTTTATCTCCGGTCCAATATCAGTGCCCTCCAGTTTTTCCGTACCGACAGCCTGATCTCTGTGCTGGACCGCACACTGATGATCATCATTTGCACGATTCTCCTGTTCACAGGAATAACCGGTGGTGAATTCAGGATCGAATGGTTTGTATACGCCCAGACTACGGCATATATTGCGACGGCCATTATAACGCTGGTGATTTTGCTTTCCAAGACGGGAAGCATTTCCATCAGGTTTAACCTGCGTTTTTGTCTTGTCTTCCTGAGAAAGTCCTATCCGTATGCGCTTCTGATCCTGCTGATGGCATTTTATAACCGTATCGATTCGGTGATGCTGGAGCGTTTGTTACCCCATCCAACGGGAAAAGAAGAGGCCGGCATTTATGCCCAGGCTTTCCGCTTGCTGGATGCTGTTGCCATGTTCGGCGCCCTTGTCGGGGGACTATTGTTGCCGATGTTTGCCAGTATGATCAAACGGAAAGAACCGGTAGGTCCCATGGTTCAGCTTTCCTTCACCCTTCTCTTTGTTCCTGCAGTGATTATCGCGGTGTCCTCCCTTTTCTATGACCGCGACATCATGTCACTTCTATATCATGCCCATGTCGACGATTCCGCCAATATTCTCGGTGTGCTTATGGCCGGCTTTCCGGGAATTGCAGCCACCTATATCTTCGGAACGCTCCTGACTGCCAATGGAAGTCTTAAACAGCTGAATACCATGGCTGCAGGGGTGATGGTACTGAATGTCATCCTCAATTTATGGCTGATACCCCGTTTTTTTGCCATGGGTTCCGCATTTTCCAGCATGGTCACCCAACTCACTGCCGGCTTTGTTCAGATGATCATTGCCTTCCGGATTTTCAGGCTGAAGCCGCGTACGTCATACATCATTAGGATGGCGCTCTTCATTCTTTTTACGATTTTTGCGGGTTCCCTTTCCCGTTTGACGGATCACCGACTGGCAGGATATCTCATGGCCATTTCCCTGCCGTTACTTTTTGCCGTTCTCATCCGGCTGATCAGCTTGCGGGACCTTCGGAAAATCATCGTTTTTGAAAAATGACCCGTCGCCCGACCATAGAAGAGTTGCATGATGACCTTCTTTTTAAAAAGATTGCAGCGGTGGAACATGACCGCATCAAGGATTTCGTTGTGGAGCAGGTGACGGGAGACAACAAACTCGTGCCTGTCTATATGGTCTACCAGACACTTATGCTGTTGACCGGACTTTTCTTTTTTGCGCGTGCCATCATCCTGGCATACCGCGGAGAGACGGTTTATCTGTGGGTTTCTTTTGCTGCCGTGGCCTTTTCGTTTACCCTCCTGGTGGTGATCCATGAGCTTTTACACGGATTCGCGCTGAAACTTGCCGGTGCTCCAAGGGTTACCTATGGCGGAATGCTCCGGAAATTTATCTTTTATGCCGAAGCCGACCGTTTCATCCTGGGGAAAAATGCCTTTCTCTTTGTGGCATTGACTCCCCTGGTTGTGATTCAGCTGATTACGGTGGCCGGCATTATCCTGTGGTTTTCAACTCCCTTCGTATATTTGTTCCTGGTGGTGATGTCACTGCACAGCTTTTTCTGTGCCGGTGATATTGCGCTGGCGACCATTTTTCTGAAATTTCCCGGAAGAGCCGTCTATACCTACGACAACAGGTCGGAGAGAATCAGCTATTACTTTGTGGAAAAAGATGTGTCAGGCCCGCCAGAATCCTGATTCTGCGGTTTTCAGATCGACTCATCCTTTAATATCTCTCCTTTCGCGCTGACGACGATGGCCTTTACGCCCACTTTCCGGTTGGAAAGGGTTACAAATAAATCAATCCTTTAATTTCTTTTAACGGCTTTGGTTTCCGCCAGAAATAAACAAAAGCACTATCTTCGCATCAGTTTTAATGTTATTATGTTTTTCCGGACAGGAAATCTGCAAATTATTGAATGATGAAGCAATACAATTTGTATAACCTGATTGCAGGCTGGGTGACCTTTGTGATTTCAGCCGTCGTTTATTTGTTGACCATTGAGCCCTCGGCCAGTTTTTGGGATTGCGGTGAATTTATCACCACAGCCACGAATCTCCAGGTGGGACATCCTCCGGGAGCGCCCGTTTTCATGATCGTAGGCCGGTTTTTCACCATTTTGGGGGGTTCTCCGCAAAATGCGGCGTTGATGGTGAACATCATGTCGGCGCTGGCGAGTGCTTTCACCATTCTGTTCTTGTTCTGGACCATCACGCACCTTGCCCGTAAACTCATCACTTCAAACGGGGAGATGACGACGGGGCAAATGGTTGCCATTCTGGGAAGCGGTCTTGTCGGTGCCCTGGCATATGCATTTTCTGACACTTTCTGGTTCTCGGCCGTTGAAGGTGAAGTCTATGCGCTTTCCTCATTTCTTACGGCCCTGGTATTCTGGGCGATCCTGAAGTGGGAGAATGTTGCTGATGAGCCCCACGCCAACCGATGGCTTATCTTTATCGCCTATCTCATGGGGCTCTCCATCGGGGTTCACCTGCTGAACCTGCTTGCCATACCGGCTATCGTCTTTGTCTATTATTTCAGGAAATATGAGGTCACCAACAAGGGGATCCTTTATGCCCTGCTGGTCTCGGTTGCCATTTTGGGCGGCATCATGTACCTGATCATTCCCGGTTTTGTCAGGGTGGCTTCCTGGTTTGAGCTGCTGTTCGTCAACACATTCGGGCTTCCCTATCATTCGGGGACTTTCTTTTATCTTCTTCTGCTGGCAGGAGGATTGGTTTGGGCGATTCGTTACACGGTTGATCACAAGAAAGTTTTCTGGAATACCGTGGTGGTGGCGATTACCGTCATCCTCATCGGATACTCCTCGTTTGCCCTGATCCTCATCCGTTCTTCCGCGGGAACTCCCATGGACCAGAACAGTCCGAACGACACTTTTTCGCTGCTCTCCTATCTCAACAGGGAACAGTACGGGCAGCGGCCCCTGTTTTACGGACAATATTATAATTCACCCCTGAATCCTGCAGACCGTTATTCAGAGGGAAGTCCTTATTATGCCCAGCGTGACGGGAAATACGTCATCACCGATTACCGGGTTGTTCCTAATTATGACGACAAATTCAAGACGCTGTTTCCCAGGATGTGGAGCAGCCAGGAAGCTGGCCATGCCCAGGAATATGAAAGCTGGGGTAAGGTGAAGGGCAGACGGATTCAGCATGTCAATGAACAGGGAGAGAAAGTGATCATCAACAAACCGACGATGGTCGAGAATCTCCGTTTTTTCTTCCGTTATCAGGTGGGGCACATGTATCTGCGTTATTTCATGTGGAACTTTGCCGGCCGCCAGGATGATATTCAAAGTCATGGCGGGGTACTTCACGGAAACTGGATCAGCGGGATTTCCTTCCTTGACAATTTCCGGCTCGGGGATCAGGACGGGCGGCCGGCGATGATGCAAAATGCCGCCAATAACAAATATTTCTTTTTGCCGCTGATCCTGGGAATCCTGGGAATATTTTACCTTTACAACAAGGGGCGAGAGGGGAAGCGGGTGTTGTGGCTGGTTTTCCTGCTCTTTTTCCTGACCGGTCTGGCCATTGTGGTCTACCTGAATCAATATCCTATTCAGCCGCGTGAAAGAGATTATGCCTTTGCCGGTTCCTTTTATGCATATGCGATCTGGATCGGCCTTGGGGTTCTCGCCCTGGTGGAAGCCCTGAAAAAAGTACTTCCCGACAAGGTCAACGGGATCGTAGTTACGGCAGTTTGCCTGGCACTGGTTCCGGGGATTATGCTGGCCGAGAACTATGATGACCATGACCGATCGGGTCGCTATACAGCCCGTGATTTGGGGGCTAACTACCTGAAAACATGTGCAGAACAGGCGGTCATATTTACGAATGGCGATAATGACACCTTCCCGCTTTGGTATAACCAGGAAGTGGAAGGAGTAAGGACCGATGTGAGGGTATGCAATCTCAGCTACCTGCAGACCGACTGGTACATCACCCAGATGAAGAAACAGGCGTATGAGTCAAAGCCGTTACCTTTCTCCCTGAAGGAAGAGCAATATACCCAGGGGACCAGGGACATTGTCTATCTGCTGGATGATCCCCGGATCAAACGGGAATCTATCGATCTTGTCGAGGCAGTCCGTTTCGTCAATGATGACAACCCGGCCACAAAGCTCACCCAGGCCGGTAATGCCGCCTATTTCCCCAAGAAAAAACTGACCTTTAAAGTGGACAGGGAAGCTGTAATCAGGAATAAGGTGGTAAGACCTGAGGACTATGACAAGATTGTCGACACCATTTACATTGATCTCAGCGACCGGGATTACCTTGCCAAGGATGAATATATGATACTGGACATGCTGGCTCACAACAACTGGGAGCGGCCCATCTATTTCGCCATCACCATTGGACCGCAGAAATTCCTCAAGTTGTCGAATTATTTCCAGCTTGAAGGATTTGCCTACCGGCTGGTCCCCATCCTTGCCGACCGGAGTAGTCCGGAAAGCATCAATTTCGGAAGAGTGGCCACAGACATCATGTATGATAATCTCATGCACAAATTCAAGTGGGGAAACATGAATGACCCCTCGGTGTATATTGATGAAAACAATGCACGGATGATGACCAATATCCGGAATAATTTCAACCGGCTTGCCGACATGCTTGTCAGGGAGGGCAAACAGGATTCCGCCGTTACCGTGGTTAAAAAGTGTCAGGAATTGGTACCTCCGTCGGTAGTGCCTTTTGAATATTTCTCTCTTGAAATGATCAATACCCTCTATCAGAGTGGCGCCACTGAGGATGCATCCGCCATGGCGGAAGAGGCATACCGTTCATTTGAACAGATGCTGGCCTATTTGATGTCGATGCCTGACCATTTCCTGGTTTCAGGAGATGTCAATGAAGAAATCCAGCGAAATTTCTTTTACCTGCAGAAACTTGAAAGAACCTGCAGGGCCTCGGGAGATGCGGAACTATCGGCCAGGATCACCAAGACGATAGAGGAATACCTCCGGAAATACCCGGGACAATAAATTCCGGTTTTCAAAACCTATCTGATACGTAGATGAATGTGTTGATCGTTGGTTCGGGGGGGAGGGAGCATGCTCTGGGATGGAAGATCAGTCAGAGTCGTGCCATGGGACGTTTGTTCTTTGCCCCTGGAAATCCGGGCACTTCCTTGCTGGGAACCAATCTTCCCGTCTCTTCCGATGATTTTGAAGCCATCGGGAGCTCCGTTCTGTTTCATGATGTCGGGATGGTGGTGGTCGGTCCGGAAGTCCCTCTGGTAGGGGGCATTCATGATTTTTTCCTTGCGGATGACCGTTTGCGGGATGTCAGGGTGATCGGTCCCCTGAAGAGTGGAGCCATGCTGGAAGGGAGCAAGGATTTTGCCAAATCCTTTATGACCCGGCACGGGATTCCCACGGCACGCTATGCTTCCTTTACCCGTGAAACCGTTGACCAGGGCTACGGATTTCTGGATACCCTCAAGCCTCCTTATGTTCTGAAAGCTGACGGACTGGCGGCAGGCAAGGGAGTCATCATTGTCAATGACCTGGCAGAAGCCAGGCTTACACTGGCTGAAATGCTGGGAGGTAAATTCGGGATGGCAGGCGATACGGTCCTCATCGAAGAGTTTCTGAGAGGAGTGGAGCTTTCGGCGTTTATCCTGACCGATGGATCGGACTATCTGATTCTTCCCGAAGCAAAGGATTATAAAAGAGTGGGGGAAAATGATACCGGACTGAATACCGGGGGAATGGGAGCCATCTCTCCGGTTCCCTTTGCCGATGCCGCTTTCATGAAGAAAGTGGAGGAACGGATCATCAGACCGACCATCAGGGGTCTTGCCCTGGAAGGTATTCCATACACCGGTTTTATTTTCTTTGGCTTGATCAACTGCCAGGGTGATCCCTTTCTGATCGAATACAATGTCAGGATGGGAGATCCCGAAACCGAAGCCGTCCTTCCGCGGATAGAGTCCGATTTGCTTGACCTGCTTGATGCGGCTGCTACCGGCCGGATGAAAGAGAAAAAAATAAAAACATCGGGCAATGTGGCTGCCACGGTTATGCTTGTTTCAGGAGGATACCCGGGAGATTACGAAAAAGGGAAGGTCATCACCGGAAATGAAATGACCGGAAGAGGTCTTCTCTTCCACGCGGGGACAAGAGAGGAAGATGGCATCCTGAAAACGGCAGGAGGCAGGGTAATGGCCGTGACAGCCCTGGCAGAAACATTGCCGGAGGCTTTGGAAAAATGCTATTCCGAAGCCGGAGAGATACATTTCGAAGGGAAATATTTCCGAAGAGATATCGGTTTTGATTTATAACCATGTTGCTTCGCCTCGTCAAAAAAAGTCACACCACCGGGTATTTCCTCTTCTTTCTGATCGTTGCGGGTGCCTGGGTGCACTGTCTGTTGAATCCCTTTGTCTTTCATATTCAGGAAAGTGAAGTGAATTTTGGACTTTTTGGTTTGCTGAACAGACCCTTTTCAGCGAATCAGGAACTTCAGGTTTCCCTTGCCTTTGTTTTTTTGACAGTTAACAGCCTGTTGCTTTTCCGGATTTACCGCGAGTACCTTTTTTTCAATACCTGGTCATTGCTGCCTGCGGTTTTGTTCGTTTTGCTGACCAGTGGCATCCCCGGTTTACAGAGCTTATATCCTGTATTGATTGCCATCCTGTTTTTATCCCTGGCCATGGATAGAATGTTTGCTGCGTTTGACCTGAGGAAGCCTTACCGTAACATGTTTGAAGCGGGTTTTCTGCTGAGCCTGGGGTCGTTGTTTTATTTTCATCTCCTGGTACTGTTGCCTCTCTTTCTGGCGGGTGGAAGGGTTTTTGCCCGAGATGCACGATGGCGGGAAGTGGTGCTGGTTTTTACCGGAGGAGTGGTCCCCTGGATCTTTCTTGTGGCAGTTTATTTTCTTTTTGACAAAACTGAAGAGCTCTTTTCCATGGTGTCGCTCCTTGTCACAGGCCGGGGGGAAGGTTTCAGGGGTAGCATGCCGGTACTTCTGTTAGCTTCTTACTTAGGCCTCCTTATCCTTGCTGGTAGTTTTAAAATTCTGGGCCAGATCGATGAGAAAAAAGCCAGTTTCCGGAAATTTTACGCTTTCTTTTTCTTCCTGTTCGTTTCTGCAGTTCTGGCCTTTGTTTTCATCCCTGCCGTGACCATTGCCATGTATATTGTGGCTGCCGTCCCGGTAACCTTTCTCCTGTCCAACTATTTTGAATCGGTTAAGGAGGGATATTTCGGGGAGATACTTTTTCTGGTTATCATCATCCTTGTGGTGCTGGTCCGGCTGAGCTGAAGCCTCCGTTAAAACGGAGTTCAGCCTGGGCTTTCATGATCTCGGCGGAAACAGTAGAAAGTCAACATTTGTTACCTTTGTCACTCCAAATTGTCAGGAAAATAATCGATGGCTCGAATATTACTGCTGGAAACCGCCACGGAGGTTTGTTCCGTTGCCCTGTCAGTTGACGGGACGATCGTTGCAAGTGCCGAAAAAACGGAAGGTTTCCGGCATTCGGAACTGGTGACGCTGTATGTTGACCAGGTCATAAGGGAATGGGATTCCGGAGTGGAACTGCTCGACGCAGTCTGCGTATGCCGTGGCCCGGGATCATATACCGGCCTGCGAATTGGCGTCTCAGTAGCCAAAGGAATGTGTTATGCTCTCGATATTCCGCTTCTGTCGGTCAGTACACTCAATGCCATGGCTTCCCATATGGCCTTCCGAACCAGGGGAGAGGAACTCTCCGGGAACGCCCCGCCGCTTCTCTGTCCCATGATCGATGCCCGGCGCATGGAAGTTTACACAGCCTTATTCGATAACCAGGGGAACCAGCTCTCAGAAATTACAGCGGCGATTATCGGCGAAGACTCCTTTGCGGATTCACTCGCAACCCAAAAAGTGTGGTTTTTCGGGAATGGCGCATCCAAATGCCAAGCGGTCATCCGTCATCCGAATGCTATATTTCCTGGCGAGGTTCTGGCTTCGGCACGGTTTATGTCATCACTTGCCGAAGAAAGGTTTAATAATAATGCTTTTGAAAACGTTTCTTACTTTGAACCGTTTTACCTGAAGGATTTCGTAGCGACAGTACCAAAAAATAAAGTGTTTTAAAATGTTTCTGATAAATAATACGGGATTGAAACTTTTTCTCTTCACCTTCATTTGCGCCCTGGCCATGAATGGAGAAGGGAGAAATCGTGAAATACTTGTCTTTGATCTTAAATTGGGTTTTGTGAAGGGAGGAGAGGCGATCTTGACAATCAGGGATACCTCCTTCAACGGGAAAAAAGCTGTGGACTACCATCTGAAAGGATATACGACAGGGATTACCGACAAAATCTTCAAGGTAGATGATATATATGAAAGCACGGTTGATGCCAAATCTTACCTTCCTTACCGGTCGGTAAGAAATATTAAGGAAAGGAAATACCGCTATTACAACGAAGTTTTCCATTACCACGACAAGGATTCCATATTCAGTGAAAAGACCGGCTGGGCAAAGGTTCCGGACAATCTGACTGATATTTTGACTGTCTTTTTCTATTTTGCAAAGAATAACATGATTGATGACATCGGTAAGGGTAAAACCGTCGTATTACCCACCCTCAACGGTCATGAAGTCCAGAACATCAAAATCAGGTTCAATGGTTATGAGATGTTAGAGACTCCGATGGGGCCCCTGGAGTCGATGGTTTTGTCACCGGTCGTGGATAAGGGAAAAGTCCTGAAAAGATCTGACGGCCTTAAGTTTTATATTTCAAAGGATAGCCATATTCCTGTTCAGCTTGATTTTGAAACCAAGGCCGGAACCTTGCGTGCAATACTCGTCAGCTATCGGATCAACGGGAAGGAACAGTTCAAATAATTGTGATGGGGCGATAGAATCGCCGGTTTATTTCAATCAGTTATTGCCTGCCTGCCTGATTTTCGGGAGATTTCCCTATTTTTGCCGTAAAATTTTAGATTTATGGCAACTACAGCAGATTTCAGAAATGGCCTTTGTTTGGAATGGAACGATCAATTGTGGATGATTGTCCAGTTTCTTCATGTCAAGCCAGGTAAGGGTCCGGCATTTGTCAGGACAAAGCTGAAAAACCTGAGAACAGGAAGGGTAATAGAAAATACATTTACCTCAGGAGTAAAGATAGATGTGGTCAGGATCGAGAGAAGGCCCTACCAGTTTCTTTACAAAGATGATATGGGATGCAACTTCATGCATCTGGAAACTTTTGATCAGATCAGTATCAATCCCGACCTCATTGAGAACAACGATCTGATGAAAGAGGGTCAGATTATTGAGATTCAATTTCATGCTGACACGGAGTCACCTCTGACGGCTGAGTTGCCGCCTTTTGTAGAACTGGCGGTGACGTACACGGTTCCCGGGGATAAAGGGAATACGGCAAGCACTACCGCTTTGAAGCCTGCTACGGTAGAAACCGGTGCGGAGATCATGGTTCCGCTTTTTATCAATGAAGGGGAGGTTATCAAGGTGGATACGCGCGACAGGAGCTATAGCGAGCGTGTAAAACAGTAAACAGGATTTCTGCAGATTTTCTTTCAGGTGGTTCCGAAGCAAGGATTAATTCCGGATTGCTTCTTCATTGTGGTCTGACTTGAACGGTTCGCTTTTCTTGAGGTTTTCCCTTGAAAAGAGGTCTAGTGCAACGATCATTGCCGTAAAACCCCAGAAAGGCACGGAAGCCTTATCGGTATCGAGGAAATTGTTCATTAATCCATGTCCGTAATAAGTAATCAGCCCGATGATTGCTCCTACGAGCCAGGCTTTGTGCTGCGGGTCCTTCAGCCTTTTGTAAGTTTTAAAGGCGGTGTACATGACGGTAATCACGAGCAGGAGCATGGAGATCATCCCAAACAAGCCGCTTTCGGCAAGCGGGCCCAGGTATTCACTGTGCGCATTTCCGGCGTCTCCCGCATTGGTGCTTATGATGGTCCTGTCCCTGGTAAGCTGGTAGGGTGCGTATTTAAACATGTAAGTGCCCGGTCCGAATCCGAAAACCGGACGGTCACGGAACATCCTGATTGCGCAATGCCATCTGTTGATCCGTTCCAGGTTGGAAGCATCCGATGTAATGTTGGAGATGGAGGAGAAATGTTCTATCAGATCTGAGGAGGATTCTTCGTCGTTCCGTTCCAGGTAAGCCAGGATCTGTCGCTGAAAGACAAGTACCAGGGCCAGGATCGACAGGGTGGTAATCACCAGGGTTCTGAATCTGATCTGCAGGCGGATCATCACCCAAACAAAAATGGCCACGGAAAGGCTCAGCCAGGCTGCCCTGGTATAAGAAAGGATAAAAGCAATGATCAACACCGCCAGAACCCCCCGGGCTGTCCACTTTGCAAAAGGCTGGGAAAATCTGTTAAAGGAAAAAACGGCAAGAAACGGGATGAACATTGCCAGTGCTGCCCCATAAGAGGTATGGTCTTTGTAAAAAGGATTCATCACAAAGTGGGCCGCTTGCTGGTCTGTCAACCCGTATCCCATGTGCCGTGAAATGGTGTACGCAATCACAACCAGCAGTGAAATGGTGTACAACCATACAAATTTGGGAATGTTGGACTTGTTCTCAAACAGTTGAACCCCCAGGATGTAAAATCCCACGATAAACCATATTTTGACCATCAGGAATTTCAGAGATACCACCGGCATAGTGCTGGTCAGACTGGTAACCAGGATCCAAAAAAGATAAATCAATATGGTGATGGTGACCCGATGTCTCATCAAGGCTGGATGAATGCGCCTTTCTGACACTATTTTCAGGAAAAAGAGCAGGAGTACTCCGACGAGTAATGGTTCGGTAGGAATAAACATGTCGAAGGTCAACCATGGCATCAGCATGCTCAGCGGTATTGACAAGGGGGTCAGCAGTACAACCAGCCATAGTATCCGGTCGGCCGCGAAAATGGCAAGCAAGAGAATGGCAAGGACAACCGGAAGCAGCATCGCCATGAAGGAATCCTTCTTTACGATAACCCAAATATTCAGCAGAATAAACGAGAGGGAAATGGCATAAAAGGCGGTTAACCGTATGGCCGGATTCCTGATCATTCAGCAACTATTTTTTCTTGTAATCAAGGATGAGCAACACCAGCAAAGCGAGAAACAGGGAAGATATCAGCGTGAATGCCACAATAACCCATCTCACAGGATAGGACTTATCATCAGCAACCAATGGCTTTTCAACAACCATTGCATAGGTTATTCTTTTTTCAGCCTCGCTAATGGCTTTGTCATATTCAACTTTTAATTCATTGATGGAAACAACCAAACTTTCAAACCGGCGTTCCATAATGTGGACATCGGCGCCGTTTTCCAACAGGTTGTTATATATTCTTTTTATTTCTTTCTCGTTTTGCATGCTGCTGCTTCCCTCAACCATTGACCTCATGTATCCCCGTGTAACCTCAGGGGTTTGCAGAACGACGTCGTAGAGTCTGGAAGTGTCCCGGAAGTTAACGAGCAAATGCCTTAAAGAATCTTGCTCGGTGGTTTGCCTGGCGATGTTATCTTTAATAACCTTTGCCAATTCCCAGTTTTTTTCCGAATGCATCTCCTGGACTTTTTGGTTGTAAAAATGAATCAGGGAATCACACATCAAAGCAGCCCTTTCAGGCTTTTTATCGAGGATTGTGATCTGAACCGTTTCGAAATCGGTTTTCCGGGTGGAGACATGTTTATCATAGATGGCCAGCATATAGGTGAGGTATTTGGGATCATCCTTGCTGATTTTGTAAACTTTATCGAGTTCGAAAGCATCAAACATTTTCAGTTTAATGTCGGTCGAGTTTATGATTTCAAGCATTTGCTCAGTATAAGATTCCTCGCTCATAACTCCCAGGTTGGTAGGGTATGCTTTGGTAGATGATTTGTATTTTGGGGTAATGAACATCGGGGAAGAAAAGAAGGCGGAGAGGATAACGGCGATGATACCCACAATGACGAAATGAAAACGGTGTTTCCAGATAACTTCCAGTAGGCGCTGGTTGTCAAAAAAATCATTCATAAATGCAGTTTAAATATGGTTGTTGTTCAACAAACGTATGCTTCAGTACTTTAGTATTATTTTCGGCTGAATAAAGGCGGATTAACGTACAACAATAAGGGTATAGTTTTTTTTGCCTTTCTGAGCCAGCAGATACTTGCCGGCAATCAGCCGGGAAGTGTCAACCGACTGGTCAGGGGATGTGACTTTTTCCTTATTCAGGCTCAAGCCGTTTGCCTGGATAGTTCGTCGGGCTTCTCCCTTTGAAGGGAAGACGGATGTTTTTTCGGCCAACAGTTCAACAATACCGATTCCCTGAGAAAGTTCAGAGAGTGATATTTCAAACCGGGGGACTCCTTCGAAGAGGGTCAGAAGGGTTTTTTCATTCATCCTGCGAAGTTGTTCTGCCGTACCCTGGCCGAACAATATCATCGAGGCTTCCACTGCCATTTCGTAATTCTGCCGGCCATGTACCATTACGGTTATCTCTTCGGCCAGTTTTTTCTGGAGTTGTCTCAAATGTGGAGTTTCCCGGTGCAAGGCTGTCAACATGTTGATTTCCTCCTTTGAAAGGAGGGTGAATATTTTGATATATTTTTCAGCGTCCTCGTCGGAAGTGTTGAGCCAGAACTGGTAAAACTCGTAGGGTGATGTTTTTTCGGGATCAAGCCACACATTTCCCGATTCTGTTTTTCCGAATTTGCTGCCATCGGCTTTGGTGATGAGCGGACAAGTAAGGGCAAAGGCTTCTCCTCCGGTTATGCGGCGGATTAGTTCTGTTCCGGTGGTTATATTTCCCCATTGGTCCGATCCTCCCATCTGCAACTTGCAGTTATGGTGCTGATACAGATATAGGAAATCGTACCCTTGTACGAGTTGGTAAGTGAATTCGGTGAATGACATCCCTGAGGAGCTTTCGGCTGAGAGCCGTTTTTTTACCGAATCCTTTGAAATCATGTAATTCACGGTGATGTGTTTACCGATATCACGGATGAAATCGAGGAATGTGTAATCTTTCATCCAATCGTAATTATTCACCATTTCAGCGGCATTGGGTGTAGCTGATGTGAAATCCAGAAAGAGTGCCAGCTGTTTTTTTATGCAATTTTGGTTATGGCGCAGGGTGGTTTCGTCAAGAAGGTTGCGCTCCTGTGATTTCATGCTTGGGTCCCCGATCATCCCGGTGGCGCCTCCGATCAGTGCGATGGGCTTATGTCCGCACCGCTGAAAATGTTTCAGCAACATCACCCCGACCAGATGGCCGATATGGAGTGAATCGGCAGTAGGATCAATACCCAAATAGGCGGAGGTCATCTCCTTTCCCAGGATCTCTTCTGTTCCCGGCATCACATCATGGATCATGCCCCTCCATGCCAGTTCTTCGACAAAATTCATCTTTTACTCAAAATTTTGGGCAAAGATAGGAATTGTATTTAATGGTGCTTTGCAGGCAGGGGAAAATGGGGGGGTTCTGAAATAATAGGCTACAGGGAATCTTTCTCCTCCCGCTGTTGTCGTTCTCTCCAAAAATCCAGAAAGGGGAAAATGGATGGGGCAAAATTCCTGACCGGCTCAAATAATCGTGAATTGGCTTTGGTCTCACGGGAAATGATGTGCACATCTTTATCGACCTTGTTGAAAATGATCAGCAGAATGCTCAGGATCAGGGCTCCTTTTATTACACCGAATGCGAGTCCGGCCAGCCTGTTCAGAAAGCCCAGGGAGACGGCTTTCACCAGCTTGTTGATATAGGATCCCACGATGTTCACCAAAACCACGACAAGGAGAAACGTGATCAGAAACGCCACAAGTGATATATTCCGGAACTTCCAGCTGAATTGGTCGACTAAAAACTGGGCCACCGAATCTGAGAAATGAATGGCGACCCATACCCCCAGTATGAGGGCGACCAACCCGGCCAGCTCTTCCACAAATCCTTTTACAAAACCGTTGATGGCTGCCAGGAACAGTAAGATGATCAGAATTATATCCAGATAATTCATAAAACCGTGTTTTTGATATTTCATTGATAAAATTATGAAAAATCTCCATGGGGGGGTCGTTCGCGTAAAATATTCCTAAATTTGATTCCGAAAATGATGTAATATGCCTATTCTGACTTCTTTGATTAACTGGCTGAACTATAAAAGGATTCATCAAATCGATTTGTACAGCAGGTATCCGTATGATATTCAGAAGGAGGTTTTTTTTGATCTGATTACCAAAGCCAGGGATACGGAATTCGGAATGCTTTACCGGTTCGAAACCATTTCATCGGTCAAAGAGTTCCAGGAAAGGGTTCCTTTGCAGACGTATGATGACATTAAGCCCTGGGTGGAAAAGCTTCGGCAGGGAGAGAAGAACATCCTCTGGCCCGGGGAAACCCGTTGGTTTGCAAAGTCGTCGGGAACAACTAGCGACAAGAGCAAATTCATCCCTGTCACAAAGGAATCGTTGGAGGATTGTCATTTCCGGGGAGGGAAAGATGTGCTGGCCCTTTATATGCGGAACTATCCGGAATCGAGGCTTTTCAAGGGGAAGTCCCTGACGTTGGGCGGAAGCCACAGCATCAACAACATCAGCAATAACTCCTACTACGGGGATCTTTCAGCCATTCTTATCGAAAATATCCCTTTCTGGACCCAGTTTGTCAGGATTCCTCCCGCGGAGATTGCCCTGATCGAGGAATTTGAGGAAAAAGTTGAAAAGATCATTGAATCGTCGCTTGGAGAAAATGTAACCTCATTCGCGGGGGTCCCTTCCTGGTACTTGGTCATGTTAAAACGGATCCTGGAGAGAACGGGACAGAAAAATATTCTGGAGGTATGGCCCAACCTTGAATTATTTATTCACGGCGGAGTTAATTTTGATCCATACCGGGAACAATTCCGGAGAGTGATTCCTTCGGATGAGATGCATTATATGGAGGCTTACAATGCTTCGGAAGGTTTTTTTGCGATCCAGGACAATCCCAGCCGGCGCGACATGTTGCTGATGCTTGACCTGGGCGTCTTTTACGAATTCATTCCCATGAAGGAATGGGGTTCTGAAAATCCTTCCGTATTGACGCTTAGGGAAGTGGAAGCGGATGAAAATTATGCTATGGTGATCAGTACCAACGGGGGATTGTGGCGGTATATCATCGGGGATACCGTTAAGTTTACGTCTGCGCTGCCTTATAAGATCAAGATTACGGGGAGGACCAAACACTTCATCAATGCTTTTGGGGAAGAGCTGATCATTGACAATGCGGAACAGGCGCTTAAGGTGGCCTGCGAAAGGGGGAATGCCGTGATATCGGAATATACGGCAGGTCCCATTTTCATGGGAGAAGGTCAGAAAGGGGCGCACCAGTGGATCATTGAATTTGAAAAGGAGCCCGAAAATCCCGAACATTTCATGTCTGTTCTCGACAACGCCCTGAAAACGCTGAACTCCGACTATGAAGCCAAACGTCATAAAAACCTGACCCTGGAGATGCCCCACCTGGTGGTTGCTCCACGCGGCACTTTTTTTGCGTGGATGAAAAGCCGGGGGAAAGTGGGGGGCCAGAATAAAATTCCCCGCCTGTCAAACGACAGGCAATATATTGACGAACTCCTGCGCTTGACAGAAAGGAAATAGCATATATCTTTGACATATTTAAACCTGAATCTATGCATATCGCGGTAGCCGGAAATATCGGGGCAGGAAAGACCACCCTGACAGAATTGCTGTCAAAACATTACGGATGGACCCCTAACTTCGAAGATGTGGATGACAATCCCTATCTCAACGATTTTTACAATGACATGCAACGTTGGTCTTTTAATCTGCAGATTTATTTTTTGAATTCCCGTTTCAATCAGATCCTGGATATCAGGAGGTCGGGTAAAACAGTGATCCAGGACCGCACCATCTATGAGGATGCCGAGATCTTTGCTCCGAACCTGCACGCCATGGGATTGATGAGCACGCGTGATTTCAGCAATTACAAGACCTTGTTTGACCTGATGGTTGGGCTGATTCAGCCTCCCGACCTGCTGATCTACCTGAAAGCATCGATTCCCACCCTGGTGAACCAAATCCAGAAACGGGGGAGAGAATATGAGAATTCAATCCGTCTTGACTATCTCCGGCAACTGAATGAACGGTACGAAGCCTGGATCAAGGGGTATAACCTGGGTAAATTACTGATTGTCAATGTCGATGAAACAGATTTTGCCTCCCGCAAGGAAGACCTGAGTTCTGTGATCGACAAGGTCAATGCGAACATCCACGGGCTGTTCTGAGGTTGAGGTTGTCAGAACTTTCTGTTCTCAATGGCTTTAACCTTAAGCAAGAGCTCTGGCCATTCTTCCTCCGGGATTTTCGCCCCCATGACTTCCACGGTTTTGGCAGCTACCAGAGAGGCTATGTCGCCGCACTGGCGGAGGGTCAATCCCCGGCTTAATCCGTAAATGAATCCGGCTGAATAGCTGTCGCCGGCACCGGTCGTATCAATGGCATTTGCCGAAACGGGATTGATAGTCAGGATTTCGTCCCCTCCGGCGACCAGCGATCCTTTTTTCCCGGTTTTGACGATGGCAATATCGCACAGGGATGCTATTCTCTTCACCGCTTCCTCAGGTTGAAGGCCTGTATAAGCAAAGGCTTCCTCCTCGTTGGCGAAGACGATATCAACATAATGGGTGATCAGGTGTTCCAGAAAACCACGGTTTTGTTCCACCACATTGTAACTCGACAAGTCGATGATTACTTCGAGGCCGGCTTCCTGTCCGGTGTGGAGGATGGTTTCGATCAGCCGGTGGTCCTGGACCAGGTATCCTTCAACATACAGATAGCTGTAAGGTTTCATGATTTCAGCCGGGAACTCTTCCGGGAGCAGTTCTTCGGCGGCTCCCAGGAAGGTGGCCATGGTTCTTTCAGAATCGGGGCTGACAAGGGCCATTACCCTTCCCGTACCTGAGGAGCTGTAATAGAGATGGGTGGCCACCCCTTTGTCGGCAAACTCCTTTTCGAAGATGGCTCCCAGGTCGTCGTCGCCGATTTTGCCGGCATAACCGCAGCAGGCGCCCAGAGAAGCCAGGTTATGGATGGTGTTGGCCGCGGAGCCGCCCGTGGTGACATTTTTCTGCCAGGGGCGGGTAGCCTGGTATATCTTCCAGGATTGGATTCCGTTGACCAGGGTCATGCTGCCGCGGGGCAAACTGAATTGGTGAAGGATTTCGTCATCGGGGAGGGCGATCATGATATCGACCAGTGCGTTACCTATGCCGAGGATGGGCGGGAAAGCGGAAGGAGACTCCATTTGTCGTGATTTTTATTTTTTACAAAAATATTTTTTCTTTCTGAAAAACCTCTTATTTTTGCACCGCTTTAAGAGAAAACTGAAGCGAAAAATTCCCTAGTAGCTCAGTCGGTTAGAGCGGCGGACTGTTAATCCGTAGGTCGTAGGTTCAAGTCCTACCTGGGGAGCCGAAATGAACCACAAAATCTACTAAAGCGCTTGAAATCAATACTTTCAGGCGCTTTTTTCATTTAACAATTCCCCGAAATTTACAGTTTTTCCGGTTTTTGAGGTGACCTATTAGGTGACCCATTTTGAAAAGCCCGGAATAGGTCACCAAGAAGGCTATAACATCTTCATTATTATGCACTTATATGCACCTTTTTGCACCTTGTATCCTCCTTTCTTCAGCGTAATTTTATAAACGAAAAAGGAGGGATTTTTGATAATTATGAAGAAGAACTTGAACCTTCTGTTCTATTTGAGGAAGGCAAAAACCAAAAGGAATGGGGAAGCTCCCATTTATCTGAGGATAACCATTGATGGCGTAAGATCAGAGACACCTACAGGCAGGAGTATCCAACCCATTAAGTGGGATGGAGCCCTACAATTGCAGAAAGGCAAAAGCGAGGAGGCAAAAACCTTAAACCATTACCTGGAAACCATCAAAACCAAGATTATCCAGGATTCCAATATCCTGAATGACATGGGGGTTGAATTCACAGCTGAACAGCTTAAGGATCGTTTCAATGGCATTAAGGAAAAGCCGAAAACGTTGATCCCTGTATTTGAAGAGAATAACAAGTTGATCAAACAGGAACAAAACCAAAAATATGTTCCAAGTACGATCAGCCAATATGGTTATACATTAGCTAAAATCAAGGAGTTTTTAAAGACTGAATTAAGCCGGAGCGATATTCCACTGCCGGAAATTGATCTTTTTTTTATTCGAAGATTTGAGATCTTCTTGCGTACAAAATATTCATTGGACCACAACACAGCAATGAAGTACCTTAAACAGTTAAAAAAGGTGATCCATTTTGCCATGGAAGCAGGGTACATTGGCGCTGATCCTTTTATGAATTATAAAACTGCTTATAAAGATGCCAGCCGTGATTACCTGACGATGGAAGAACTTACCAGTATAAAGGACAAGGAAATCAAGGTGCGAAGGGTGGACCGTGTGAGGGATGTTTTTGTATTTGCGTGTTATACCGGTATTGCCTATGGTGACTTGAAGAATCTAACTCCTGAGAGTGTGTCAAAAGGAATAGACGGGAAAAACTGGATCATTTACCATCGTGGAAAAACAGGTATCAGGGCAAGCATACCCTTGTTACCCCCAGCCCTGGAAATTATCGAGAAATACAGAACAGATCCTGAATGTAATGCTGATGGGAAGTTGTTGCCGGTCATCAGCAACCAGAAGCTGAATTCCTACCTTTCTGAAATTGCCGGACTATGCGGCATTGAAAAAAAGCTTACCACACATGTCGCCCGGCACACCTTTGCCACCACTGTCACACTGAGCCAGGGAGTACCTATTGAAACAGTTTCAAAGATGCTTGGCCACACCTCCCTGAAGACCACCCAGATTTATGCCAAGGTGGTGGATCGGAAGATTGCCGATGATATGTCACAATTAGAGAAGAAACTTCAGAAAAATTCTGACCAGAAGGTCAGGCAAGCTTAATATTCATTAGTTTAGAGGCATAAATGGAAATTTATGCCAGCATTGGTTAGCCTGGAATCAAACTCAACTGAACCAATTAGGTTCTTCCTTTTATATCATCATGGTGGTCGTAACATGCTGGAAAGGCAATATAAGACGCTTGATGAGCCTGAACTATACTATGATTGGGATAAACACGTAGTGATGGTTTACGTTGAAACCCTCATTGACGAAGATGTGACAGAAACTTCATGGGAGGAATACCAATTTGAAAATTATATCAGGGACAGGTTTGAAGAAGAAACGCAGAAGTCAATTCAGCTGATTACAGAAACCTATCGAAGCAAAGGTAATAGTGAAAATGCCTTTGCATACAAGAGACTTTTGAGGGCATTTGACAGGCATTTTGAGCGCCTCAAGAATTACCTTGATTATCCTGAGTGCGAATTATTGCCATCATCATTGTTGGAAATTGTAAGTCATGCGATAAAGCAGTATGACCAGTTTTATGATTTCGACTTAATCGCAAAAGTAAAAAAGAAGATTAAGAGTGAAGATATTGTTAAAACTGGGTATAAAATCAAAGGCAAGTATTGGCCTCGCATCCCTGGTTTTAATGACGCACTTATTGAGGCTTCATTTATTGACCCTAAAACAACAGTTGAACAATGGCATGAGTTTTTCAGGGGAGAGTTCCCAAAGGTGAAAATTAAATGGATTGTTGATTCACCGTCCGGTCATTTATGGTACTTCATAAAAAAGATAAAGGATTCGGAAATTCTGGTTGCTTTCCCCAAGCAGCAATACAAATACCTTGACCGCATATTTACTTTTAACGACGATGCTGTTCCTGAGAGATTTTACGATAACCATTATTTAAGAGAAGAAAGCAAGGAAATCCTGAATAAAGCCTTAGACATTCTGAAATCATAATCCCTTATCAACTTTTTTCATCATAAAAGTTGGAGAATATTTGGCAAACCTTTACTAGCACTGCCAGAGAAATCTCCAACTTTTTTCATTCTCCCACTTTTGTTTAGTTGGTTAATTATCAACTACTTAAATCCGTATATTTACGACAGTTCTGTAAATTAACTGGTTTATTGTAACAAAAAAACAAAACATAAGAAAATGGAAAAAGTATTGATGAGTCAAGCAAAAGTTGACAATCAGCCTCAAAGGTGGCTGAGAAGTAAACACGTAAGGGAGTTGCTGGGAATCTCAGATTCTACCCTAATGAGCCTCAGGGTGAAAGGAATAATTCCGGCATATCGACTTGGGGATTCCTGGTTCTATAAAGAATCGGAAATATTGGATGCACTGGAAGGAGGCAGGAACAAATAAGTAGTGTCGGGTGGTTAATCAGGATTATGGCTTTCGCCTCAATGAACTATCCCGCAGAATCTCTGATTTGGAGAGGATAGTACGAAAATTAACGGAGGTTCCGGAAATATCAGAAGAAGAATGGGATACAGCCATGCTGATGCAGCAATGGGGAATATGTAAGCGCACTGCTGCAAACTACCGACAGAGGGGTTTGGGGTTCCTTAAACGGGGAGGACGCATTTATTATTCTCCGGAACATCGGGCAAGCTTTTTAAAACTACAGCAGAGTGATGCCAAAAACGATAATTATACCGATTGAAATGTGTCATTATGCACTATATAATAATAAGGTGCGTGCCCTGCAAATATTTGTCTGGCTTAAGATGAAATCCAGTGGTAAGATCAAAATCACAAAGCAAGTATTGGAAGATATGGCCAATGATCTTGGTTTGAAATCAATAAAGACAATTAAGTCTAATATTGACCATTTACAGGAAAAGAAATGGATAACTCTGAGCAAAAGATCAGGCTATTTTTTCATCAGCGGTTTTGAGCGCATACGGAAAATGGAGGGATTTGCTAAGCGTACAGGTGCAGAGTTTGACATTAAAGATATCAGGAATTTTAAAGGTTTTTTGATCGGATCTGAGGTCAGTAATCTGATTGGTATACAAAGAAGGCGGTTGTGGGTAACCGAACGACAAAAAGGGGGTTCCATGACAGTTACCCATATACCGCCAACTTTTTATCCTGTTGCTAATATGGTTATCGCCAAAATATTCAATATTTCCCTTTCCACAGCCTGGGAATGGAAGAAGCTTGCTCAGAAGCAACGTTTTATCAGAATCAGGAGAAACTTCAGGCCTCTTAAAGTCAATCCGGGAGTATTGCCAGCATTGAGAAAATATGGTGAGGAATCCTTCACTAGAAAAGCCAGGTTTTGGAAGGGAAAAATAAGAGAGCAACTTCCCGATACAATAGCTTCAAAACTGACTTTGAGAAACAGAAAAAAGCTAAAGTATGATGGAAAAAAATCGAAACATACTAAAAAGGGAGTATGAGGGAAAACCAAATACACAATAGGACACAAAAGCAGACTGTCGTGAATATCTACTTGTAACAATTTAAATTTTGATATTATGAATGTATTAGTTGATTTAGAAAAAAGAAAAACCATTATTAAGAGCTTGATCTGGCAGGTCGCTTTTAGAAGATTGGAAGAACGTACAATGTTCAAAGCTAAAGAGATTGATGAAATCAGTGACTGGTTTTGGGATGAGGATGAAGATGAAGTTCCACCGGTTGGGAAGGATGATCATTCAAAGGCCTCATTTGCAGAAAGTAATCGGGAAAAGATTGGTTTGTTGAAATCGCTTGCCCAAAAAGTACAAGAAAGTGAAGATGTGGCTCAATTAACAGAAGATGACGTATATAGAATACATCGTTCTTTATTTAAATATGGTATATTGGCTAACATTTCATCGGAGTCGGAAGAGCTTAGTAATGAGTCAAATGATTGTATGGCGATTTATCATGCTGCTCAGTTTATGAAAGCGAAGTATGATGATGACGAAATGTTGGATAATCGCATGGAACAGCATTTCTGGGAAAGGGAAAGTAAAAGAGCTGATAGGCTGATGGACTACCTTTACATATACATATCTGAGGATTATCCGATAGCTTGTGCAATTAAAGAACTTATCGAAGAACAATGCCTCAGCCTCAGTGAAGAGTCTGCTTAGATGATGTAAAAATCTGAAAACTAATTTCCGGGGAAAGGCCTGCTTTCAGAAGTGGGCTTTTCACCTGGATGTTTGGTTTGCCCTCTTTTTAATAGTAATTATTAAAAGACATGGTTGTAGTAAAATAAAAGTCAGAATTGAGGCCATCAGCAATGGTGGTCTTTTTTAAGGACTTTCTCCCGACAATATTTCTTGTGTGGATTCCGGAACGTCGTCTCTTCTGAGATACAGAGGTAGAAAAGAAGAACAGAATTTGTTCTCAAGAAATGGAAATGCCCAGATCACACTGACTTTTCCCCCTGATGAAAAGGCAACGCTGAAGCCTCCCCAGACCTCGTGAGAGCCATTTTAAGGCTCTTTCACCAGAAAGGAATAATAAGGATCAATAGCTCTTTTTTTCAGGAATTACCCCCCTGACTCCACCTCTTGGATCTATAATATCTCCTTTATAGCGTGGAATCAAGTGGATGTGAACATGTGGGATTGTCTGTCCGGCAGAAAAATTAATGTTAATCCCTACATTGTAACCATCAGGCTGATATTGTTTGTCAACAACCTTCTTTACCTCGTTAATTAGAAGCCAGCAGGCTGATTGTTCTTCCAAAGAAAGTTCAAAATAGTCGGAACAATGCCTCCATGGGATAATAAGGGCATGTCCGTTGCAAACAGGGAAAATATCAAAAATGGCGTATGCCATTGGTGATTCAGCAATGATTTCCCTTGACTTATCAAGATGACAGAAAGGACAATCTAAAAACTCCTGGTTGTAATGATATTCTTTCATATAGTCCATTCTTCATACCCCCTGTTTGAAATTAGATATTCACAGCTTCTCTGGAGCTGATGGATGGCACCATCCTGCCAGGATGAAAGGGGACTATTACCCAAAAGAGCCACCGTTATTTCTTTCTGAAATCTCTCAGGCTGGTATTGGTTTACCAGGTCCCAATAATAAAGGATTAAATCTTTCCTTTTATCAATCAGGCTTACAGATGGTATTTTATCCCTTTTCTGACTGTTTGTGGTTGCTTGTGAAGGCAGCAAATTCCAAAGGTCATTATTCTTCCAGACTGAAAAAGGAATCATGTGATCAATGTCATAAGCCGTAATCTGCTTTCCTGTCCATACACAATAGACATTTCCTTTCTTCATCAATATGGTCCTGTATATTTGTTTGGATTCTGCCACATCCCTTTGGGTGATTGGACTTCTCAGCACCTCATTCACCACCTGGTCAACGGAAAGTTTTTTCCCAGAAGCATTCACTGAGAATTCTGCCCATTTGAAGAGAATTGAATCCTGCCCATTGATGAAACTACCCAACACCTGGAAAGCTTCAAAATAATCATAAGGGATAGAAAATGTGCCAAAATTATTGATGAGGAATCCAAGGTCAACCGTAGCTGAAGGGTATATCCTTTCTCCTGATGCAAACTGGAATATGGAATAAAAATCATTACTGATAGACCGGCCTATATACCTCATCGGCATCTTTGTTATGGTCTCCCTGATTTTCTTAGCTAGAGAGATAAATGAAGGTTGAAGACTTTTGGGAATACCCTTATTCTTCATATCATTGTAAAAAACAGAAAAACCACCCATCCCACCATAAGCCTCTATGAATTTCATAAATTGTTTTTCAAAAGCCAAATTTGTTGCTCCATTGATTTGCGGAATGGAGGATTCAAGGATCGGATAATAATATAGCAACCATTTCTCTACTAAAAGCCCGGTTGGAATAATTACTCTTCCACCTGAGTCTGTTATATAGGGAGAATTTTCAAGGATGATATCAATAACACCCCTAAGAAGAGCAAACTTGTATGTTGAAGCTTTGCTGTCTCTTTCTATTATTTTGTTGATGTTCGAGAATACCTCACTTTTCATCCTGCGGCAGAAAAGACAAATTTATCACAACTCAATAAGAAATCAATGCAAAATAAATTTATACAGACAATTCTGACCCCCTTTAAATGAAAGTGGGTTAAGAGGGAAAAACATCCATCATTGTTTCATGAGAGCCACTTTAGGGCATTCTCATTCTTCTTGGGGTAAAGAATAGGGAGGTTCTACGACCTCCCACTTCGGTATGGAGCTTATATCATTCCATTATCAGCCATGGAGAAATACCCCTCAGGCAATAAAATCAGATGGTCAAGTACTGATATATCCAGGAATTTTCCTGCATCAATTAATTTCCTGGTGATTTGAATATCCGCGTCACTGGGTGTACTGTTCCCTGATGGATGGCAATGAGCGAAGATGACTGAACAAGCATTTGCTTTTAGCGCTGCCTGATAAACAGTCCTGACATCAATGACGGTTCCAGTAATACCACCGATGGAAATTAAATAGTAACCCAGCACCTTGTTTGCTCTGCTCAGAAATAGGGCGTAGAAACATTCTCTCAGCTCAATGGGCCGACACCATATTCTTCGGAAAACCTGTTCAGCTTCTTGGGAACCGGTGACAGATATTCTTTCTGACGGCCGTACAGCAGGATGGTAGGAAATTTCTATTTCAGATACCCGGAGCATCGGATCATCATTAATTCTCTCTTCCAAACAAACTCTATCATCTGGAGGGAACAGCAGCTTACGTTGTTGTGGTTTCATGTTTCATTGGTAATAAAGAATTGTCATTCATAAGAGCGTAACGGCATTCAATCTCCTTACAGAGGGCATCTGATTCAAGGTTGGCAGATTCAACATCTATAAACCAAGCCCAAAATCTGTCGTACCTTTCATTTTCGGTGTCCTGCCATTTGTCCAACAGCCGGTCGTCATACACCAGCACTATTTCTGAATAGGAACCAAAATCATGGGTGAACCATTTTACTTTATACTGGCACATTCCTGAAAATTCATCAAGTATTGGGAAATTATTCTCAAGATATGCCAGCAATACTTGCATTTCAATTTTGTTCTTCATATGGAAGTCAGGCTCTCCCAACTGGGCATAGCCCTTGCTTCCGATGCACAAATAGTCCATTGTATAAATTTAAAAGTGTGGATAAATAAAAAGGCTTGGGGAATTGCAGACAGCTATTTCAAGCTAAGCGCCTTCTTTTTCCGTTGATTTCAACATAGGAAGCGTTGTACCGGGCGGCAATATGAAAGGCGTATTTCTTCATCTGCTCATGGGAAAGCGATTCTTCCACCAAGGGATAATCACCGCCCAGCAATTCGCAAGAAAGGCAGTCGATACTTTCAACTGCCTGGCATACAACAGGACGACCTTTCAATGTGTAGTCCCTGTAAAATCCGAAATAATAGGTTCTCTTCATGGTTAATAATTATGTGTGGATTTCCCAATGTGAACATCTTTCAGGCTCTATGGAAACAGAAAAGGTTGGAGCGGAACCACTTCCATAACCATCATGCCTGCCATGAAATATGAAGCCTCCGTTCATTTCAAACTGTCCTTCACGGAATATTTCAAAGTAAAGGGAAAGAGGAGCAAAATCGCTGTAGATTTTTACCTGACAGCCATTTTCAGAGTGTCGTTCAAGCCTGGCGAAAGTCTTTTCATAGCTTTCAGTCAAACCATGTTCATTGGCAAAGGCTATAATCTCATCAAGCCTGCCGTTGGATAAATCAGTAATCATATCTTTAATGTTTATTGGTTTCATTTTATGTTTGTGTTTCGAGACTAGCTTGAATACTGTCCAGTGTGAAACTGACATCTTGGCAATTTTTCCCATTACCAGTTTTTTAAGCTATATTTGAGAGGCAATATTAACTGACCAAATGACTTTAGAGCAATATATTGACAGCATTGGGAAACGTTATAAACTGGGCAATGCCACTGAGCATTCATTCCGCGGAGATCTGCAACAATTAATTGAAAGCCTGGTCCCGGAGATTAAAGCCACCAATGAGCCCAAGAGACAACAATGCGGAGCCCCTGATTACATTATTACCAGAAAGGGAATTCCACTTGGCTATATCGAAGCAAAGGATATCGGGGCTGACCTGGGAAGCAAGAATTATAAGGAGCAATTTGACCGATATAAGCAGTCTTTGGATAATCTGATCATCACCGATTACCTGACCTTCCAGTTATTTCGGGAAGGAACAAAGGTTACCACCATTTCAATTGGTCTGGTACAGGGGAACAAGATTGTAGGTAAACCGGAAATGTTTTCTGAGTTTACACTCCTGATCAGGGAGTTTTGCACGTATTCCGGACAAACCATCAAATCATCCTCAAAGCTCAGCAAGATGATGGCTGCCAAAGCAAGGCTTTTGGCCAATGTTATTGAAAGAGCCTTACTTCCGGCAGAGGGAGCATACCAGGCCAATGAATCGGAAAACATCACCCTGCATGACCAGTTTACCTCTTTTAAACAGGTATTGCTACACGATATTAAGGAAAAGGAATTTGCCGATATCTATGCCCAGACTATTGCGTATGGGATGTTTGCTGCCCGTTTGCATGACCCCAGCCTTGTTGATTTCTCAAGACAGGAGGCGGCAGAACTGATACCCAGGTCAAATCCATTTCTGCGAAAACTCTTTCAATATATTGCAGGATATGACCTGGATGACCGCATCAAATGGATTGTGGATGATCTGGCCGATATTTTCAGGGCTACCAACGTGGCAGAGCTGCTGAAAGATTTTGGCAAGTCCACCCAGCAGAATGATCCTCTGGTTCATTTTTATGAAACCTTCCTGTCGGAATATGATCCTAAACTCAGGAAAAGCAGAGGAGTATGGTACACCCCGGAACCGGTGGTCAATTTCATTGTGAGAGCTGTAGATGACATCCTGAAAACAGAGTTCGGATTACCAATGGGACTGGCCGACACTTCCAAAACAAAGGTGACGGTCAATATGCAAGGGAAGAAAGTTGAGAAGGAGGTTCACAAAGTTCAGATACTGGACCCAGCTACCGGTACAGGTACTTTCCTGGCTGAAGTGGTGAAGCTGATTTATAAACAGTTTGAAGGCCAGCAGGGCTTATGGAATAGTTATGTCGAAGATCACCTTATTCCCCGGCTGAATGGTTTTGAAATCCTGATGGCTTCCTACACCATGGCCCATCTGAAAATGGATTTGCTCCTTAGAGAAACTGGTTATCGGCCAACAAAAGACCAACGCTTCAGGATTTATCTTACCAACAGCCTGGAAGAATATCACGCTGACACAGGCACCTTATTTGCCAACTGGCTCAGTGCTGAAGCTAATGAAGCCAACCATATAAAAAGGGATACGCCTGTTATGGTGATAATTGGGAATCCTCCTT